>Ga0247824_10000686_pt1 | contig 17372 bp, 18 predicted proteins | sample 13C_PalmiticAcid_FD_194412 | JGI IMG/M metagenome (GOLD analysis project Ga0247824, IMG submission 194412) | Soil microbial communities from agricultural site in Penn Yan, New York, United States - 13C_PalmiticAcid_Day48 | ecosystem: Environmental > Terrestrial > Soil > Agricultural land... | reverse complement strand
AGAAGAGGTTGGACATTGTGATTTTGAACGCTGGGGTGGCGGGGAGTGGGTTCGTGCGGAACGCGAGGACGGGACACTGCGAGGTGGTGCAGGTGAATTACCTGGGGACGGTGTTGCTGGCGGTGTTGTTATTGCCGGTGTTGAGGGATCGGACGGGGCAGAGGGCGGGGCGGTTGACGATTGTTGGGTCCGGGGGCGTGTTTCAGGCCAAGGTTCCGAATCGCGGGGCGAGGCCGTTCTTGGGGTCGTTTGATGACTTGAAGGTGCAGCCGTGGGATGCGACGGAGAGGTATTATGCGAGCAAGGTGTTGGGGATGTTTTTTTTTGTGCGGTTGTTGGAGTATTTGCCGCCCGCGGAGGAGCTGATGGTGAATATGGTTGATCCGGGGTTCTGCAAGGGGACCGAGTTGCACCGGGATGCCAAAGGGTTGATGGGAATGGTGCTGTCAATAGTGAAGGCGCTTACGGGGCGGTCGATGGAGGACGGTGCGTGGACGTATGTGGATGCGGCAGTGGTCAAGGGCAAGGAGTCGCATGGGTGCTTCGTCATGGACTGGAAAATCTACCCGTAGGTTGCCTCTTCCCTCCCCCGTAAAGGTTGCGCGACTAACCACTTGCATAGCTTTTGTTACGTGGTCTACGAAACAGAGGGATCCGAGTTGATGGATACATTGTTTGAGGAGACCATGGCCGAGCTCGAATTTGCGGGCGTGCGCGGGATCCTGCAGGGTCTGAAGAAATAAAGACTGCGCTGTGGGATGATGGAAACAAGTCCCTCAATCTTTGTTCTTTTTCTACTTCCGTCTGCTTACATTCTTTTCTAATTTAGTTTCCAGTTCATTGACTCATGTTGAGAGGATGGTTTGTTTTCATGGGCGACCAAACGCTTTCTATCCGATCAATACCTGGGAGCTGGGGGGTCTGTTCCAGTGCTGTTCTGCACATGCTAGTGGCAAGTTTTCGCTGCTAGGCAACAGAACACGTCTCTTAGATAAATAAATTTCCACGCTCAAATCCAAACCATCATCACATTCTCTCGCACGACAAGCCGCGCATGTTGGAGTCGGCATAGAAGCAACCAGCTCGCTTCCGACCTCGGCAACAATGGAGACACCTCACCTACCGTCGCTCTCTGAGGATTATCTCGACAAAGTTGGGGAAAATTTGGATGCCGGGACCTATTCGCTGTCATGTTCCCGAAAACGAAAAGCGACCGCCAGCCCTCCAGGTTCTTCGCCGCGATGGTACAGTCCGTCCGCCTTCGCTGATTCTTCAGCCTTTGATGCGAATATGCCAACTCCCATTGCTTCTGCTAAGCCGGCGAGCTCTTCTCCAGAGCCCGGGTCCATCAACGCCCTCATTCGCAAACACTGCAGGTCCCGTCTCTACGTCAAACCGATTACCTGGACCATGAATTAGCTCCGTCTTCTGGAGTGCTATTTGTCTCTATGGAGCCGAGTTTTGAGCGGACCAAACCCGCCAACGCTGAAGAAACGTCAGAGAAACGGGGAACATCAACGTCCCAACTTGCCGCCCTCCAGCAGCAGCGACTTTCCCTCGCAACCATTCTTCAACGGCCAAACACAGCGCGGTGCAAGATGGAAATCATTGAACACCTGCTTGAAACTTACAAACTGAAGCTTTACGAGTAAGTTGAAGACCGACGTCACTTCCGTGGCCGCTGCTGACAGAATCCAGTTCCAGAGGTTACCACTGTGGCACGAGCTTCCAAGTTGCCAAGCAGCCCGTCGCTGAACTCGAAGTTGACGGTTTCTTTTACGACACCTCGGAATCCCCGCTCCTCGCATTCATTTATCAGGATCCAATCTGGTTGGAGCGTGAAGAGAGCCTGGACAGAAAGCCGAGCAAGCGCGGGATTGTCGAAACCGAGTCGCTGCGAGAGAAGAAACTGCGAGCTATCCAGCCAGCAAACCAGTCAGAAGACCCGTATATTGCGCGCAGTGTTGATTGCCATGGCCCAGGGCCAGAGGGAGGAGTTTCTCCATGTTTACTCTGCATCGATTTCCTCGAAGTTTCTGGACAAGCTTGAGACCCCATCATGCTTTGTACCAGCAACCCAATTGAGATCCGGTACTCCAAATTGTCACTGGAGAGCCCAGAAAACCTGGTCAAGCAACTGTCCAACTTCCTGCCCCCGGGCTGCCGCTGAAATATCGCATTGATGATAGCGCGGCTCGAGGAAAATCAACAAACTCCAAGACAGCGAGATAAATCGTCATTTTCTTCAATAGCATTTATACTCGACATGGTTGAGGTGGCTGAAATTATCAGAAATACGGGGTTGTATTTGGAGGAGACTTCCCGCATTGGAAGAACCAGGACCAGTGGATTCGGTGGCTGACTCGGGTGGCACACAGACTCTCTCGCCTAGAGAGAGTAAAAGAATACTTGCATATTGTACTTGGTTTACTGAACTTTCCTTGAGAACCTTGTCAAGCAATTCGGGTTTTAGGGATGGAACTAGAAGAACACATCCGCTACCATTTTCCGCCCAGACAACATGTGCCGCGGTTTGGACTGCTGTTTTTGGCGGGCGCGTGGCCTCAAGTTTCCGCAGTCTAGGCCGCCCCCATAAGTACATCTCGGGCGGGGCAGGCGGTGTCGTTGGTGATGGCAAGGTAATGCAAAAGCCATGAATGGTGTTGAGACCCCCAGCTGGAATCCGGATTGCACATCCTGGAGAGTGGATGAGAGAGGTACATAAGTTCGGGGGAATGCTTATCGATACGGACGTCCAAGAGGGACACGCACCGTTGGGCAGTGCAGGATAATTAATTTACCTGGTCGCGCGTCTGACATCCAACTGTTGGTTCATAGTTCCGCGAAGGTTCGGTTGTTGGCTTAGTGATTGGCGGTAGCCCAGTCCGTCTCTGGCAGCGCGGTCCTTGTGTGCGTGGTAAAATGTAACCTTGGCTGGCGAGACACTATTCGGGAACCAGGGCAAGGCTCAATTGAGAACCAGGCCGGAGCTTGTTTGTGCAGTACTTGGTAGGGCATAAACTTCTCCTAACCTGTATACACCTGCACAGCCCCTGACCGTCTCCATTCGAGCCCGGGGCGCCTGGAAGACTACATGTTCTGCTCCGGCCGCCATGTTCAGGCGTCTCGATTTTGCGGGGCGACTAGCGACGAAGACAAGGCGTTCGATCAACAGTTTAGGCTATCAAAAGAGATGACCTCGTAAGAGTACAAGAGCTCTACTTTTACTAGCGTGGCCCGCTTATGACTGTGAGTTCACAGTGACTGATGCCCCGCTGAGGCCTGACGGCTCGGCTCCGAATCTTGTGGTGATTAACTTTACTGATTTGCTAGGGGGAATGGTAGGATTTTGTGATGTTGGTCTGACCGCCGTCCGATTGGCAGTGTGTGCCCGTTTCGTTGATGTCTCACCGCCTCGTGGACTACCTGAACCTTGTCTCGCAGTTGACGACGAGCGAAGGAAGTGTAGAATAAGGTGGTGCGTATTGCAACAGGTTGTAGACGGCTTTACGAGTAAACCAAACGCAACGAAGAAAAGAGCATGAAAACTAGACCCCTCCAGATATGGTGAGAGTGTTATCACATAATTGCGTGGGATAGTGCAGAGGATGATGTTAGTACATAGACACCACTTCCCTTTTAGAGTTGACACAGTTCAATTTGCCTCACCTAAGGTATTGTACAGTATCAAGCTGACTCGTGCTTTGTCTCCAATTTCAGCACCCGTTTCCCTTTCTCTAAAGCCCCTTCCTTAAGAGTCCTGGTCTATCTCCACAACGCCCCAACAGGTCTTCTTCTTACAATCCTCCATAAACTCAGCCACCCCATCACTCCCTTTCTGGCCCCGCAACTTCCGCTCCCCAACTACTACCACCTTCAATGCCGTCCCCGCCTCGGGGTTTTGCACCAGCTCCATCAGCGGTCTCAGCAATGCAGTGTCGAACAGGGGAATTGCGTCAAACCGGTCCACAACAAAGTAGATTGTCAGCGGGTCGGGGCAGGAAAGAGATGTCAACCCGTGCTGCGCGATCAACGCGATTGACCCTCGCAGGAACGCCGTCGCGGCCCGTGAACAATCCATCAGATTCACCACCTTCGAAGCATTTCGATAGGCAGCCAGTTTCTCGCCGGCGGAGCGGGCACGGTCTCGTAGCAAGTCGAATCGCACCCTAGCTCCTGGTGTGAGACTAGCTAGGGCTGCTCGCCCGGCAGACGTCGTGTCTAGTAGCCCGTAACCCAGGGAGAGGAGCGCGAGCGCAGCAGTGGGGGAAGGGTCTCTAACTCTGATGGGGTCCCCGATATATGCGTCGCCCGGCTCGCACAAGTGCCATGCTACGATTGCATGCTCCGTCTGCAGCTGCCGCACGACTTCCACGGAGGCCTGGGATGTCCACGAGAGGGAAGTGTTGTGTGGGGCTACGGTGCGGCCGTGGATGAGCAAAAAGGACGAGGGTTCGGACTGTCGCACCTTTCTCCAGGCGCAAAATGATGGTTTGCAGAATAGAACTGCTGCGTTGAAGGGCCGGAGGCGTTTGAGACGAGAGAAAGCGCCGTCGAGCAGGGAGGCGAAGTCATCGAGTTTGTCCGAGGCGTTGACGTACGGGAGGTCAAGAAAGGCATTGATTTCGGCGAGCCGCTTGCCAGCGATCTCGGCGGAGATGTCTGAATGAAAAGCCGCGGTTAGGACGCATGTATGGAAGGACAGGAAAGAAGGCCGTAAGAAAATCGAATACGCACGCTGCAGATTCGAGTCCAGCTTATCCTCCACCCTGCCCAGTCTGAGACGATCCAGCGTTTCGCGTTCTTTGACAAGTTCCCCAATGGCGTCTCGAATAGCCGATACTTTCGCTTTCAAATCAAGGTCCGGCGGCCGGCGAAGCACGTGCAGTATCCTTCCGGAGGATTTGCGAGAATAATACACAATCGCTTCGTCGAGGAACTCGATACCCAGACGGAAGACGGTGGCGACGCATTCTTGAATTTTCGAACTTGAATAGATGGCCGTCAGCCTGCCAATGCGGGCGTATTCATCCTTGAGTGTCTGAATCATGTCGTCCAGCTGCTGTTCGGTTTCTTTCTTGTTCATGACAACCTGTGATACATTGCTCTGTTGATCTGGTTCTCTCCGAATGAACGCGAGGGGCCAGGGGAAGAGAAATTGGGCCACGAATCATTGCCCAACGCGCAGCTAAAGGGTAACCACTTACCAGCACAAATATACTGAGGGTCTCCAGCGCCGTCGTCGAGTAGCCCTGGCTCACTCCTGCCATCAACTGGACTACGCCCGAGTACGCATGGCAATAATCCCGGAATGCCACAAGGAATCCCGCCGTCGCCCTCCCGACCCGCCTAGACACCCGCTGATCTGAGTGATGACCCTCCGCCTGCGACTCTGCGTCAAGAATACACTTGGCCATTAGCGTGTCAAGCTCAACGAAATCATGGATGTTCTTTGTATTGGCGGTGGTGCTGCGGGAGGCACGCCAAAAACAGAGCCAATCGAAGGGAGGACTGCCTTTGTGCAAGCGTTCTCTGTTGAGAGAGACGGAGGGCGTGGCCATCTCGCGGACAGAGCTGTATCAATGGAGCCATCTGTGAGTATTTGATCTGGATTGGTGTTCTGAAGAGACGAGGTGCGGACAACCCACCGCTTGGTTTCATCGTTGGCCGATTTCCAGAACTCGTTGGCTTGTTCGCCGGTATACTCGACGGGCCCCGTCAGCTTTGGGGACCGCGGTAACAGCGCCATGCTGTGTTATTACTGATGTGTGCCTGAGAACAGTGAAAGTTTCAAACTCCGAAACTCATGAGACGTCGTAAGATTGCCCTTGGCTATCGGTTGCGGCTCTTCCGGGTCTCGTGAGTTGCGTACGATGCCTCGGAAATCATCGGCAAAATGAGCTAGACAGATTTTTGCCAATTGCACTTCGTCTTGATAATCGCCACCTGGCACATTAATGAACAGTTCGCGCCCTGCCCCTGCCTTGCGAGTTGCAGCAATGCCTCCAGAACGCCGTGGCAAGACAAGCCATGAAACGCTATTTGCTGGCGTTAACGAGCGCAGAGATAGTGGCTGAGATGGCGTGTTGTTGCAGCTAGTAATGATGCAACCACCTTATTCGCTCTCCAGCAACTGCCACGCTGAATTTGAGATAAGCCCCGGACTCTGCCTGGTTATCGCCCATACCCTCCTACCCTCATGCCTCGGGCTGCAAGGGGGGGCGGCCCATCGCGGAGGCCCGTGGCGGAGGCGGAGTACCTGCGGGCGCACCACCCTGAAGTCCTCAGATATTAGACGGGCGGACGAGTTACCATCTTGACTTAGACTGCAGGCTGGGGATTGCAGCTAATGGCGGAGGCGCAGCCTGCCGGGAAGAAGGGACACAGCCACCCTGGAGTCACGCTAACGTCTCGAGCATGGCGAGGCTTGGCCAATTAACCGCGTTCGTGCTCTGAGATCGCGAATCCGCTCCTCTCGTTATTAAAAGAGATGCGGCGGAGGGTCAAGCCCCATCGTGCAGGCGAGCTCCCACCGCCAATCAGCCAAAAACGTACTCTCCGCGATGAAAAATCATGTTTACTCGTGGTCATAACGTATTGTGGGGCGGCTACCTGAGGCGGTGACGTGAGGAGTGTTGCTGTCAGCATGCAAGCGCCTCATTCGCTATATTGACGCCGCCCTGAAACGTAGAAAGCCGTTACTGCAGCCTCTGAATCCGCCTCACTATGGCCCTGTTCCATTTTGACCTAATGAGGCTCCGGAAAGGGACAGGCGCACAGCCTTGTCGAACGTTGGGGAGGCCGCCACACTGCGCAGCGGCCAGCAGGCAGGGTTGAAAGGAGCCAGACCACGCAACAGTGCACGGGTGAACCTGCAGAGATGATCTATCCGCCTTTTCTCTCGATTGCCGAGGATTCACACGTTGTTCATCCTACGTTGCTTGCCCAGCCGGTCAGCGATCAAAATTGCTGTCCACGAAATGGCTACAAACACTCAAGAGTCTAGCGATGACAGAATCCGCTCGCTTGAGGGTAAATACATTGCATTGCTCGAGGAGAGAATTAAGGAGCTGGAGGCTGTGGTTGACAGCCGTAAAGGCGTGACCGCGAAATCAAAAGCAGTAAGATCAAATCAGTGTTTCACCGTGGCTCGTCCCGCTGACCGGTTCCCTAAGCACGCGTCAACCACCAAGAACAAGGCTCCAACCGCCAGCGACAATGTTGAAATACGGGATCCTCGAGCAGAAGCAGCAGGAGAAAGCCAAAATCGCAGCCTAGATGACCCCGCTAACCCATACTCGAAGGACACGTCAACCACCGAGGACAACACTGTCTCTGACATGGTCACTCCCGCCGACCAGCCCTACAAGAGCATTCCCATTGGCCCTCAACACCTCATTCGAGTCCGCGACCGTATCACATCCAAGAGTGGCGCCGTGAAGGAATCCGACGGTGACCTATCCGGACTCCAGTTCTCCAAGCAGAAGAAACTCAACCCCACCGAGAAGTCCTCGTTGGCGGCCCTCAACGACCAAGCCCCGACTCCCCAGGTGACTTGGCTTAGACACGTATCGGAGAAGGGCAGATACACATCTAGCGAGTTTACTATACACGCACGTGAGCTGAGGGTCCTGCTCAGGACGGTGCTAGCGGATTGTCCAGGTTTGCATTTGGCGCCACATTCTCCGATCAAGTTCGAGAGCCCTTTTGTGCCACTGATACACAATTGGAACCGCCTCACGGCGCTGGCTGCCGAGGATCTGGCCGCTGACAAGGAGTCTCCCGAGATCGCCGAGTTCCGATCTCGCATTGTAAAGTCGGCGGATTTCGACCAGGCTAGGGAGCAGCTGAAGTTGCTGTTGGACAGCCTGCGCCTGACTCCGGAGCTGAATGTCTATCTTGCTTCCCTGGAAGCGCAGAACAACGAGCGGACCATTCAGTTTGACCAGCTCTGGACGATTTTCCCGCCGGGAGAGGTTGTGTATTCGACAGTTTTCATGGACGAGCCACAGTTGTTCGTGGTTAAGGAAAGTGGTCCTCGTCCTTCTCAAGGGAAGAACAAGAACATCAAGAACCTGAGGCGCGAGATGGATGAGCTGCTGGACGGCTTCAAGGGCAGACTTTTGGATGCGTTGACAAACGAGCCGAACGCGTCGCGGCCACAATCCAGGTGGAGCATGGTGGCGTGGACCTACGACTGGAATGGGACGAGCTTTGAGCGAGTCCCGGTGCGCTTCACCTTCGATTCCTTCACCGGCAACAGAGCCATCAGTACGCTACACTGCCATCCGCTTAGGTTCCATGAGGGCGAACACACGGGCGCTGGAGGCGGCACGGACAGCTCGGTCGCGGCACTGAAGGAGATGTTGGTGGACAGGGGCCGGCGGTTCAAAGAAGTGTGCGTGAAAGAGAAGGGGTCTCAGATGTTTGACTATGATGGCGATGCCATCTCACACGGCACGGGGTTTCAGAATCCGAGCTCTCTGGATCTCAAGAACTGGAGCAGGGACCAGGGCAAAACACGGCATATTCGCGGCCGCGTCATGGTGGATTTTCGAGCCTATCTCCAGAACGTTCCTTCGCCGGGGCGATTTGGACCCTTGGGGATTGCAGAGATCAGCAAGGACGACGTGTGCAGCTGCTCGACATGCAGTGCGAACCACGCACTCAGCAACACCCAGAAGACACACTATGACGGTGCTACCGCGGACAGCATGTTCGACGACCTACAGTACATGATCTGCCCGCCTCGGGTGCTAGGCTACCATCTAGAGTCGAGGACCTGGCTGGAGCTGAACCTTGGGAATCGCAAGGGCGGCCTTGATCACAGCACAAAAAGGGAGAGCTGCCTCACAGATATCGCACAGTTGAAGAGCAACGTGGCATTTGAGAGGCTGCAGCTGTACGAGACGCAGAAAGTTCTGATTAGGGACCTGGTGCGCAACCACTCCGACGGAACAAACTCCAAGCCATGGGTGGAGGATATTGTGAAGAACAAAGGGAAGGGGCTGGTAATCCTGCTTCACGGACCGCCGGGTGTTGGGAAGACGCTCACCGCAGGTAAGTTTGTCATCTGTTGTTCCCTTCGGCCGAAGCTAACCCGGCCTGCTCTGTGTCACAGAAAGCGTCGCCCAGCTAGCGGGTAAGCCGCTCTTTTCCGTCGGCGTGTCGGATGTCGGATTGAGGCCAGAGACCGTGGAGCGCAACCTCGAGGCGCTCTTCGAGCTCGCGGCCAATTGGCGGGCCGTGCTCCTCTTCGACGAGGCCGACGTCTTCCTCGAGTCCCGCGGCAGCCACAGGTCAGATCTCAACCGCAACGCGCTGGTGTCGGTGCTGCTGAGGGTGCTGGAGTACTATAACGGCATCCTGATTCTGACGACAAATCGGATCCGGGAATTCGACGTCGCCGTACAGAGCCGTATCAATCTGGGCATCAAATATGGGGACCTGGACCGACTTCAGATGCAAGAGATCTTTGACAATTTCCTTGACCAGGTCCCAGAGGAAAATGTCCAAGAAAAGAGAGCCATTAAAACCTGGTTCCGCGAGGAAGACGAGGCAAGAGAGTGGACCAACGCTCTGAATGGAAGACATATCAGGAACATCATCTTCTCGGCTATCGACCTGGCCAAGGCGGATGGCGGCAGGCTCACGCTGGACCATGTGAGGAAGATGGCCAAGGCCACTTACATGTTCTATGATGGAGTTAAATCCATGGTCCAGAATGCTCGGGAGCAGGCGGAGGTGGGATATCGAGCATACTGACATCAGAAATTGCTGCTGGGCGGTCGGGAAGGCAAAGTGCTGGCTCGTCGAAAGGGAAGACGTCAATCAGGTTCCAGGTTTACCTTTTTTTTTTTTGGTTGTTGTTGTTGTTGATTTTTTTTCTTTGCACGGATGGGTTGGTTCGGGCAGTCGCATGAGCATCTGCCAGACTCCCAAAGAAATGTCACGCTTGCCATACCACATTTCCCTGGCCTTGGAACACCGTTAACTGCTGCCACGGAAGCCCAAATATAGCTACGTATTTGCAAATCGCTTCAAGTGCTGGTTCCTGTTTCCCGAATGCCATTTTGGGCCATTTGGCAAATCCAACACACTCCGGGCCCTCAGCTGTGTCTTTGGGGCCGATGCTGGACTCCTTAACTTCCACTATCTTCCTGGTTGCCCCTCTAAACCTGTGTAAATGCCCTCTGTCTTCCTGTCCTCTGCTTCTTCCGTTTCCTTGAGCCTTTCCAGCCTCCCACTCACGTCAACCGGTCCCATCCGCTCCCTGAACGCTACGAAATGCTCCTGAACAAGTGTTTTCGTCAATCCGCTTCCATCATCATTGGCGAGTCTGATGAGGTCTTCGTCTGGACGAGAGCGGCGATTTCGTCGTTGTATAAGGACGAGTTAACGCATCAGTCCTCCATACCCAGGAATACCGCACCACACACCCTCTCTCTCTCTCTCTCACACACACACATACACATGGTCGCTCACGTCGGTGATCTGCCAAGGCCCCACCCCGTCCCTTTCTCCTCCTCCTCGGTAACTCCTCGCTACCCCAGCTTATCATAGCCGAGGCACGCCGCGCTAACAAATCTATCCCAGTGATAGTACTCTACTAGTAGAGGCCGCGTTCTTATATCGCCGGTCATCTACAAGAACCAGGTTTTCATCGTCCGGGGCTAAACCAGCAGACCGCCGGCTACTGCCATCACTTTACCACATTATTACCTAGGCCTGTATAATCGCCCTTCTCCCCTTCTCTTAGTGATCCTTATCTTTCTCGACCAAAGACCAGACGCTTATCCAACCACTCAGCTCCGACAGGGAATACACATCGTTAACGCTAAAGAAACAGAGCAACACTCCGGAACCTTGCTCGCGTAGCACTTCGTGGTATACGGATTGCTCTTCGCTCTTCGTCTAGAAATCCAACGCGTACTCCGACTCAATTGATAAGCCTCTAAGGGGTAGAATGTCTTGCGTTGAAAATAGGGTATAGCCTTGGATGCACGATAGGAAACGTAAGAGAGAGAGACGGAAAGTGAGATAGAAAGGGAAGAAGGGGTTTTCAATTATTTCGTCGACTTTTACTACTAAAGCACCAAAGATTGTTAAAGACTTCTCTAACAATTCACGCCTCTTGTCAAGAGATCAATGGATTGATTCTTCGCTCTTGCTACCTCTGCACCTCTTTCATACTTGGGGTGACAGTGTGGCTTTGGAAAGATATCGCTATGGCTGTTCGTCTCTGCGTCTCCTGCGTTCAAATTGCAGCCCATAGCGTCAATCGTCGTCGCTGCCGTCGTCGCTTTCCCTGTCGCTGTTGTAATCGCTTTCCCCATCGCTATCGTCCTCGGTGACCCCGTGCTTCTTGGACAATGTCGCAAGGTCGGCAGGGGTTCGGGGCTCGTATGGCTTTGGAATTGGCATCAGGTCGTTGTCAAGTGTTGTCTCAAAGAACCTAGAAAGAAAGAAGCCGAATAACAAGGAGAAGGGAAGGTAAAGCGTGAAAAGAACTTAGGTAGACTTAGCTCGGAAGAGAGAAAGCCAATCTAAAATGCAGAAGAGAAATAGCAAAGGAAAATGCAAGAGGTAGCGGGGGAAATTGCCTCTCAACACAATAGGACAGACGGGACCAAAAAAGGTGGCTCGGATAGGCGTGGGAGGTAGATGATCCCCTGTTCTGGAGTCTGTTGCCAGGCTGTTCACCGAACAGCCCACTTGTTCGGGCTGTTGTTCATTCAAGGCAGGTACGTACCTAAGGTACTGGTACCTACTTTGTTTACTGATTTTGCCAGGGCAGTTGACTCTCTACAGTTGATGCAAATTCCAACCATACTAAACCTTCTTCCTCCACAGTCCGCAACACCTGCCGCGACCCGCGCATGACGAGCGACCGACCACCCGAGTTGTGGAAACATCCATCTTATTCGAACAAACGGTCATTATGGATGCACCCAAAACGTTTCAATTGTCGAATGTCAATTTCGGCCCTGCTGGAGACTTTCTGTATGGGAAAGCGCTCCCTGTGTTGCATCGCTCAAGGCCTCGCAAGCGAAAAGCCTCGACCGACCTCACGTTCTCAGACCCTCGTCCACGCACCCCACCACCGCCTTCCACAGTTTCCCTCGACACTCCTGCCATGATTCCGGAGCCGGGATCGATCAACGCCACCCTGCGCCAACATTGCCGAGCTCGACTGTACGTCCGCCCCATAACCTGGACCACGAATCAACCGCGGCTCCTCGGGTGCCAGTTTGTCTTGAGAAACCTGCGCACCAACCCGGCAAAATCCGGCGATGCTGCGGGCACCTTGGAGGCAAGAACTAAAACGGCGACAAAGGAGGAAGCCGCAGCGACCCAGCAAGAGCGCCCGCGTGTGGCAGGCATGATCGGGAAAGTCGGTATCACGACATGCACCAAGGGTCTGCTTCCATGCCTCCTCGAAACATTTCGTGTTTGTGTCTCGGAGTAAGCAATGAATCTTCAATACCATTTTCCCTGGCGCTGCTGACGTTTTAAGCTTCAAATCCCGTCTACCCTTCTCCTTCGGCGGACGAGTTGTCGCCCACGTACGCGTCAATGGCATTTTTTCGGTCGGCTCCACTGATGCGTCCCTCGCCTACCTCGATCTCGAGAACGTGAAGTCACTCCGATCGAGGTCGGTCTACGGAAGACCTTGCGAGAGGCCCAATGAACCAGTTGAAGACCTCCAAGAGAAGAATTTGCGCTCCCTTCAGCCCTCAAATGAGCTGGAAGACCCATACATTCTGGCGACTCTGATTGCGCGAGCCCAGGAGCAGCGATCTCAGAACCAACAAGAAGCAACTAAAAGGCCATCCAATGCACACACAGAGACCCGCAGGTAAGAATGGGTCGACCAACCATCAGAAGTTTCGGGTTCCTTTTCAAGGTATGTAACTTGAAACATGGCATGGGAGATCATCTGGTTTGTGAATCTCTAACCAGTCTGAAGGTTCAGGTCATCATCCGCCCTGATCGGCGGGGGCCGGCACCCACATTTTATGTGTACAAGACCGAAATTACATCGGCTTTTCTCGACAAGCTTGAGTCACCCTCCCGCTGTTCCTCGAGTGGGCCCGTTGAGATTACCTGCTCCAAGCTTCGCACGATGAACCCGGAGAAGCTGCTCAGGGAACTTCCAGAGGCACTCGGATTGACTTGCGAATAGAGTGAAGAGGGATCTCAGGATATAATTTGGGGAGGACTTGTCCTCGATGCAAATGTGGCGAGGCAAACAGCTTGAAGAGGAAGTGGTATGTACATGGCATCAGGTTTGTGTGATGCCACAGTCAACGCCTACCAGTCGAGGCACGCAAGACTTGTGTGCAGATAATTACTCACGCATTACACGTGGGGAGAAGAAGATGGGGAGAGCTGGGATACAGTGGAAGAGTCATTGGTGTTTTGGGAAGAGTTCAGAAGGTCTTGGAATAATGCATGTGTGTCAGAAAGCCAGCGAAATCCGAGAAAGTGGAGCGACATCTTTCCTCGTTGCGTTTGTTCACTACACTACGAGGACACGTTGGCATGTACCAGTCGAGCATTCGGCAGTTCGTGCAGTACCAGTGGTCATGTGTTGTTGTTCGAGATGTGCTCAGTCGCCCAATAACGTGTGCTTGGTGGTCATGAACCCAGGCCGAAACTCAATCCTAACTCACATCGTCAGAAACAAGATTGCCGGTGACCACCTGATTCTCGTTTGAGGACACGTGGGAAGTCACGGCCACGTTGGAGAAAGCAACAGCAGTATAGAGTGACACTGGGCAGCAGCAGGAATTGCGTTCCATTTCCAACTCCCTCCTCATGAAACGACCCAAACATAAACCCACTTCACTGCTCAGAGTTCTCGTATTTTTACTGTCAGCAAGCGAATACTACACCCGCAGTACCTTGACAGAGTAAGTGTTCTGTTGTCCCGCCATAGATTTCCCTTGACTGAGCAGAACACCTGACCATCTCCCCCATTCCCTAGCAACCAGCCATGTGTGTTTGGCAGCATTCCTTTTACGCTTGCGGCTACGCATTCAGCGGCTCGCCGACACGCATGTCCGACTGCCCCGATCGAAAGGATGGGAAAGACACCTGTACATGGACGCGTAGCTACCCTGCCGTGATCACGGATTATCCTTGTCCAAGCCACAATCGGCGCCTTAGCTGTCACGGGTGGCCCTGAGAGATAGAGGGCGGATTTCAAGGGGTGGTAAAAAGTTGCGAAACTTGAGGGATGAGGCAGATCACATGAACAGACACTCGCGCTGATTTGGACTGGGTGGAGAGTTGATGGGGCTTGGGTTTGGTGGAGGCTTCGAGGCAGGGTCAAGAAATCGCAGCGGCTATAATCTAGTTAAGGTACCTATTTAGCAATCATGTGCTCGAAAAGAATCTTTCAGTTGATGTCTCACCGCATTGGGACATAGGTGGCTTTAGCGTTGTGATGCACCAACGAAGTCAAAGGAGTAAGGCTTGTCATACTGTGCTCAATCGACATGGTCATCTCACAAATGCATTGTAGTTCGTGGCCTCAGCTCTGCAGTCTTTGTGTTCGTTCACCCTAGGGCGCTTATGAATAAAACACTCAGGCCTTCTCGGTCGCTCATTAGAACCTCCCGTTTCTAAAATCTTTTCAACAAGATATCACCCACGAAAGATCTCTGCTCCCATATCCCCACTCTATGCGCCATACGAGACAACCCTAAGATGTGTACGCTGCAGCCCGTGGTTTACGGTTGTGGATGCAGACACCCACAGTCGCCAAAACGGGCCGAGGTCTGTCCGGGTCATCAACATGGCAAACGATGCACATGGGAAAGATGGGCTCCTACTCTCAGGCTCAGTGGGCAGTCCTGTGTTGACCATCGAGGGCTGTAGGAAATAGAGAGGACGACCCTAGACGGGAACGTATGATCTAACCAGATCACGGCCATACTCGTACCGGTAGAACAAAAGAATAAAATGAATTCCGCCAGCAAATTGGTGGCGAGGATCAAGACCCTTCACACCAATGGCCGCAGTTCCATCAACTCCCTCGCCGCCTCCGGCTCATTCCCTCGGTACAATTCGAATGGTTTTCGCGCCATGAACATGTAACTTCCCCAGACACCAAACACCAAGAGCGTGAGGCCCACGGTTGTCATTGCGTACACTATCTTGTTTGTGTCGTCCTCTAGCTCGAAGAGATTGACCTCCCACAGTGCCTGCTAACGCATCAGCTCCTTTCCACACGTCCATTTGCACAAATGATGTTTGGGTCAGCTGCAGGCGGTAAAACGTAAGATGCTTACCGTGGTAAACGTTGCCGGAAGAAACAAGACTCCGAGCAGGCCAATCGTCTTCATCATTCTGCTGTCGCTGGCGGCAGACTGCGCGACCTGGAGACTGCTCTGGGCAATATCTCGATTCGTTCTGGCTTCTTTCTGGGCAATCGTGTTGGCTGTCTACGGGCAGTGTATCATGTCAGCTTCGTCTCTCCAAGTAGTTCCCCGGTCAAGGTCAAAGCATTCGGGAAAGAAAGAGGTGATGGCCTTACAATGCTAGTAAGGCCCCGGAGACGCTCGAGCAGATCTGTGGAACGATCTTGCATGGACTTGCATATAGATAGAGAAGATCGCAAGCATGCTTCGAAAACCTCTCTCTCTCCAGGTTGGAGCCGTTTCCCGGTCCTGGCTTGCTCCACAGTGTCCATAGCCTCTCGACAGTGGTCCGCATAACGCACTCCAAAGGCCAGGAAGAGCTGAGAATGGCAGATCTGAGCATGAGTGGCGGCAAATTGTCGGTTCAAGACGCCGGGATTGGAGAGCTCCTTGACGCGTTGCGGAGTAGGCCTGTTGAAGTCCCACCCTGGAGGCAGCATGTCCAAGAGCACCTCAATCTCGTTGAGGTTGACCCAGAGGCTGGCGACCCACTTCTCCCATGATCGAACTCGCTGGGCATATATCAGTGGTAGAATGCCCAGCGGGGTTGTCCGCAACAGATCCTTGTTCTTGTCGCAGAGGTCTCGCAGTTCGGCTAGCTCTGTTGGTTGAATGCAGCTGACAAAGGCGATGCTCTCGAGGTTGGGAAGTTGGATACGCAGAATGCAAGTGGTCATAGCCGAGCTTCGCCCCACGCAGACGAAGAACGCTGTTGTTAGGATATTAGCCAACTTGTTGCCTACTGAATAGGTAGCTATTGGTATTACACGGGCTAGACTCACTGATAGCAGTTATCCGTTGTTGAGAGATTGGGTCATACTCGATTTCATGGAAAAAGTATGCCCTTACTGTTCTAGATATCGTCTCCTTGGTATGTGACCTGAGGTGGAACAGATCATTGATCCAGTCAAGCTCTGTCTTTCCCCCTCGGTCGGTGCAACGCTTGAGGGGATTATCATCTCGTCGTGTATCACCGTAGGCAGTCCTAGACTCAAGTTTGTAAGAGAGAATATTCCCTATAATCTGAATCCTGCAATGGGACTTTACTCGGGGCTTACTTACAGCAAGAAGAACGCTGGCGGCCCGGTTTGTAGCTGCAATGTTCGTGTCTGGCAGTCGATCAGCTTTGTCTACTGCGATATGCTTAGTATCAGAAGAAATCGCTCACTATTTCCCTCGCCTTGTCAGCCACTTTACCCTCGCCACTGAGGTCTTCCTCCTTCGAAGTATGTTGAGAGATCGTCAAGCATTTGGCTTGAGAGCCCAGCTTTGGGTCATGGCGCTTATGGCTGGCATGCGGGGCATGCGGGTTACTCATTTTGAAGATACCAGGTACCTAACGTAGGTATCCAGCTAGCGGAAAAGGACTCGAATTTGCGGTGTTAAAGGAGAATATCCGAGGTCAAGCAGCAGGTTGTAAACTTCAAGTCGGGGCTTTGAAGAGGGGCTCCAATTTGGCATTCATAAGGTAGATGATAAGGCTCTGCGATCGGGCAACCGAAGCGAAAGTCACTGCGCTGCGCCACTGTCGTGGGCTGACCTGATGGGCTGCCCGGCAGGCTGCAGCAGACCCGTGCAGGAGGCGCCAATGTGCAGCATGTGTCTGTCCTTTCCTGAGAATTACATCTAGCTAAAGCCTGTGAAGCCAATCTCGCGTAATTCATACGTCCCATCTACGTTAAAGTTGAGGATGCTAACCCTGCTTCCTCCCCCCAAAAAGGGATATCTCGATTCCAAGCATTGCCCACGTTCCTCTCCCATTACAACCCCCGCAGAACCCAGCACGAACCCTAGAGATACATCAAGGCCACTACAAAACCACCAGCACCAGAACGCCACTCCCCAGCCTCAACTCAATCCACCTCACCCTTTCCCACTCCACCCCCCTTCCCCCGAGCCCAACTGAAATCTAAGTAATTCAACAACACCCACACCCTCCATCCC
>Ga0247824_10000685_pt1 | contig 17376 bp, 24 predicted proteins | sample 13C_PalmiticAcid_FD_194412 | JGI IMG/M metagenome (GOLD analysis project Ga0247824, IMG submission 194412) | Soil microbial communities from agricultural site in Penn Yan, New York, United States - 13C_PalmiticAcid_Day48 | ecosystem: Environmental > Terrestrial > Soil > Agricultural land... | reverse complement strand
GAACCCCCCCCCCACTGCAATAAAAATGAGGATGCCTGCGGAAGACTTTCTTCTTTGTCTTCTCCTCCCCTTTCCCCGAGTATGGCACCTGGACGACTCAGGTAAGCTCCCCCACACCTCCATCCACCTCCATCCAGTCCATTATCCAGCCCCCCATCCAACCACGCCCATGTCAACAACACTACCTCTTTCCTGGTGCTCTCTCTCTCTCTCTCTCTCTCTCTCTCTCTCCTTTTTTTCCCTGGCTGTGTAGGGAGCAGTCCGCCATCACCGTGGGATGGGGAGGAAAGGCCCCGGGGGTTGTCGGCCACCCCCGGCGACATCCTGTAAGGATAAGCGTCCTGTGGAAGGAAGCACACACCTACGGTCCGCCTTTGTAAGTTCAACACGTCTTGTTACCCCTGCTCCCTGCTTCACGTTTGAACTTGATGCTTGCTCCCTAAATGCATATCCTCCTTAAATGCATGCTAATCGTGTCAACGGAACGTATGCATTTATAGAGGAGCAACTGTATCACCCAACACCTTTTTTGCAAAGGAAACAGATCGATCAACCATGTCTTCCCAACGTGTCTACAGGGTGGCCACCAGTATCCTACGACCACGGATAGCACTCCGCCTCAGTCAACCAGCAGCTGCAGCGGGACGACTTTCAACTGATCGACTTGTAGCTTCACCTTTCACCTCCACCACCACCACCTTTGGTAGCTCTCGCGCCTATTCGTCCGATCAGACTATTTCACCCTTTGCCCGATCGGTGATCACCACAACACGCGTTTTCCGAAACCTTCTCCTTGTCTCCACCTCTACTCTTGCGCTGACTTACTTTGTATGGTCTGGTACGCATGCTTATCTGGAACAGTACAAATGTCCTTCCCCTCAGGGTGTTTCCAAGCAAGTACAGGACTGTCTTCACGGAGCATGGGTTCGAGAGGAATTCGCTCCAGATCCAGAAGTCGCCGAAATGTACCTGCAAACAGCCATTGAATTGACTCGCAAAGATCTGGAGACTCGGCTACAGCAACGAAACCAACAACAACAACAGCAACGCGATGGTGAACTGATTTTAGAACTGGAGAAGGATAAAGCCTTGGTGGAAATCTACAATCGATTGGCACGGTTTTATGGAAGGATAGGAAGGGACGAACAAGCAGCTACTCTCTGGACACGTTTGTGGAAGTTATCCGAGAAAGAGATCACAGGATCACCCTCAGAAGCATCATCAGAATCAGGATCAGGATCGGGATTGGGATCACTGTTTGGTGGCGCTTCACAGAGTCCTCGGCCTTTGGTCACTGCTCAAGACGGTATTCCGTTCGCTAAGAGTGCCGCGGATTGTTGGATGCGGTTAGGTGAATATGATCTTGCAGAGGAGGCTCTTGGCTGGACATTGAGTGTTTTGAAAAAGACGACCACACCCACCTCCACGTCGTCCATTGAAGAGATCGGATTGCTATCGAAACTGGGAGCCTTGTACGTCCACCAGGCCAAATTCGATTACGCACTATCACTCTTTGTCAAGGCTTTGCAAATGGTGCAAGAACATCGGACAGCGACACGAGCGACAGCGGCGGCGGCCAAAGCGACCAATAACAATACCAGCGATGAGGACATGTGGTACTGCAGAGAAGCTATCCTGAAACATAGCATTGGCGAGACACTCTATGGTGCTGCCACTGCAGATGGCACGTTTCCATCACCTGTGAAATCAAAGCAACAACAACAACAGGCCGAGGAATCAAAGAAATCATCCTCGTCTTGGAAGTTCTGGTCTTCCTCCTCTACACCCACACCATCTCCGGCATCAGGATCAATGCTGTCGTCTGTCAAATCACCAGAACAGAAAGGAAAGGAAGAGGAAGCTTTGGGATGGATGCAACAGGCGATCGAGATGGCCAAGGAAAAGAGTGGCCAACATCGTGATTGTGATGAGTGTGCTGCTCTGGCCCTGAACAACCTTGGTCTGATCCATGAGGTAATACGATACTTGCACAAAAAAAAAACGCCAAAAAACTTGTTCACATTGAGCATTCATTCTCACTCTTTGATTTGACTGTCGGTAGATGGAGGGGAGGAAAGAGACAGCATTGCAGTGCTTTGAGGAGGCTGTCAACCATGCAACATTGGCCAACGACTATGTGGGACTGGAGGATTACAACAGGAACATTGCCAACCTGAAAGAGACAACCTCGCCAGGTCCAGAGTCTACCACACCTCTCTCATCACCACCTTCCAACCCTTCGACTCCATCGTCATCAACCCCATCAACGTAAATATCCAACGTGGACCACGACTTCAATAAAGATCTCACTTGACACCTTCAAAGATATTATGTATTGCCCATTCAATCCCAATCATCACCCCAACTGTCTTCGAGTGCCGCATCGTCCACCTGCAGTGCTAATGACGGTTTGGTGGTAGTTGCCGTGGATGATGTCGGCGGCGATGCCGGTACTACAGCAGCTGTAGGTGCTACCGCAAGCGTTTTGCTGTATCCGTTGTTCTGGCCACCGTTGCTGCTCAGCGTGTTCACACTGCTATTACTTGTTGTCCTCATCAGTGGTGAGGCGACACGCTTGGGTGTCGCTGTAGGGCTAGATCCTCGACTCGACGGGTCGGCTGATTGGAAAGAAATAGGTCCTCCTGATACTGGGACAGGAGCAGTTATCTTGGTGGCAGAAGTCAGTGTTGTCGATGTGGTCGTCGTTAATACGGCTCCTGCTGTTTCTGTTATCGTCGTCGTGCTTGCGGACATGGTCGGACTGTGAGTTGTCTTTGTGGTTGCAATAGCGGTCGTTGGGTTTGACAATGTCATGGAAGAGGATACCGAAGAAGAGATGGACGTTGTGGATCCCGCCATGGCTGTCCCCAATGTTTCACCAACATAAGCTGGGGCTTTGTAGTCAACTCCCATGTCCTGGAAGAGCTCATCCTCTACAGAGTCAACCTGTTTTCCAAGTGTTGTCATGTCGATCTCTCCGTCCAAATCCCAATCATCCTTCCCATCCACAGACTCTTCAACGAGTTGTATCATGCTCCGGCTGGAGACTGGCTTGGATGCCACCGGTGTACCCACCGTCGGAGACTTTAGTGCTGGTATTACCGTTGTCGTCGTTGTGGTCGTTTTGACAGCCCCTAGCCCAAGTCCGTTGGAAGACTTTTGGGTCTGCTTCTCTGACAATTGTTGTTTGCGCGCTTCGCGTTTAGCCTGCATCTCCTTCTGCTTCTGGTCGCGTTTGAGTTTCAATTGCTCCTGCTTCTCGGCCTTTTCCTCATCGCGCTTCAGTCGGGTCTGCTCATCCTCCACAGGCTGCTCTACCGTCGATGAAAAGGAGTGGGTTACAGGACCTAAAGGAGATAAAACAGTGTACAAACGCCTCGTCAGTTCTCCAAACGCGTCCTATATCGTTCCAAGATACGTCCCGTAGTCGTTGCAACTTACTGTTCAACGAAGTCAGGTCATCGTTATCCCAATCATCGCCATCGTCATCACCAGCAGCATCCCACCCGAAAGCTGCTGAACTATGGGTTATACTACTGCTCGGTTTCGATGTCGTGGGCGTCACAGGTAGCTGACGCATCTTCATCTCTGCCTTGGCCAACTCCATTGCCTTCATCAACTCGATTTCGTCCGCTGCCTGTAACTCTTCCGCTGTGGCCTCCCGCGTCTCAACGTCAATGTCAATGTCATCGTCGCCTACATCGAGTGAGATCTGTGCCCTATCTTCACTGGGCTTTGTGAGTTTGTCAATAGACAATCGTGCCTGTGGTTCCAGCGCTGCTGTAGGGTTCATGTTGTCACGATTAGCAGGTTCGCCAGAGAGGGATCCAGCTCGTGTTCGAGACGGGGTCCTCATGGATCCTTGCTCAGAGTACATGTACGAGTCCTGAGAAACCGTCGATGAACGTCTGCTTGAATCTACCCCATTGGAACTCTTCAACGAGTTGCTCGATAAACTCTTCTCGCCTCCAAAGGCTGATCTTGAAAAGATGGATCGCCTTGGTGGAAGGAGTGTTTGTTGCTTTTCGCAGTACTGGCGGATCTTTGAGACCTGAGCTGTGTTTGCTGAGGAGAGTGAAGGAGACGATGGAGCTGAGGCCGTGGAAACCCCTGTACCATTGCCGTTTGAATCGCCCTCTACTGTAAGATACCGTTGCTCTTCCGATTCTTGCGGCTCTGATGCCGAGTCCCGACCAGGTAATAGCATGATGGTTTGGTCGGCGACTGTAGTGATGGCCCGCGCTGCAGCCTCGCGGACCTGTGAATCCTCATCCAGCAAGAACTGAGGCAGGAACTTCAACAGTCCACTGATACAGAATAGTTCGTTGGTACAATGCTTTGTACAAGAATTGGAAATGAGCTCCACCCGTTGGTTGACAGAGGACAATTTCAGTAGGGAGACGAGGGTGAGTGTAAGCGTAGAGCTGATATCCTTGACCGAAGGGTGGTTTTGCAGACCAAGCGTGTAGATGGAACACCACATGCCCATGACGACCTCAACCAATTGAGCTTTGGATTCTTTTGTGCAGTCCTCAGTAATCCAGAATGCCATAATCTGCGGGACCAATGTCTGTTCATAGAGCATCTTGACAGGGAACTTTTGCTTTGCCGACTCTGTCTCCACCAAAGTTGACACCAAGAGGGTATAGGGGATCGCTGTTGCCAGTCCACAGAGTGACGCTAAATACACCTTTGTATCCGCATCCTGAAGTCCTGTCAAGATCTATATCACCCATGAGATCAATACAAGTTTTAAGAACAAGGTCGAGGACCATTCTTGCCGCTGCACCAATTGGATATGAAAGTGAACCATACCTCTGGCAAAATGATCTGTCCAAGAACTTCGGATCCTCCTTCGCCCATGACAACTGCCTTGAGGTACACTTCAAAAAGCCGCAGGATCGTCATGCGAATATCGGCCTGCCGATACGTCCAAAGCTTGATCATGAATGGCATCACTTCAGACTTGTATAAAGCTTCCGAGACAAGGGGTTGAGGAGGTTGAGGGGTGAAGAGAGTCCTGTACAATTTGTCAAATCCCTCTGCTGCAAAGAACTCTTGTGTCAAAAGTTGCGGTAGAACAAACTTCTCCATGATGGATGGTGATAGCAAATAGAGCCGCGATAATATAGTCCTACGAGGCAGATAGTAGCGTTAGAATGAATCTCTTTATCTCTGGGAAACGGGAAAAAAGGGCGTTCAGAGTCTTGGAAGACTGGTGATTTGAACATACTGACTCCACTGCACGTTCTGAGCCTTATCCAGTCCTTTGAGCCGGCAGTATCGAACGACCGATACAGCATTGTTCTGAACAAACAAATCGGATTCCAGAATGATATCGCCCGTAGGTCGTTTTCGAGGATCATTACTGAGCATACGCTCCAGCGGAAGAGCGTTTGGTTTGACACGCAATAATCCATCCTGAATCAACGACTCCACCAGCTTTCCATATTGCCAAATATCCACGGCATAGATAAGATCGGTTGTCTGAGAAGACTAGCAAGACGTCATTGAACACGAATGGTCAGTCACTTTTACTCCTTTGAAGAGCTCACGACTCAATGGCCTCCTCCTCTGGATAGACTCGTGCATGCTGTTTGCACCTTTACCATCTTTGATGTCTGACCCTGAAGTTCCGGTGGTATCAATTCCTTTGCCAAAAGTGATGTCAATCCAGTTTCCATTGATTCTGCAGCTGTGCCAGTGAATTCCATGCCACCGAGGACCCATCGGCCATTGGAGACAAAGATGGAGCCTAACTGCACGTTGTTGTGCGAGACATGACATTGCGAGTGCAAGAACTGCAGTGCAACCTACGTGAACATGGACCATTGGACAGGACAGTGTGAGTGAGTGTAACAAACAGAAATTCGCGGCGGTGAACTGGCTCAATCTGATCCGATCCAGGCCTTTGATCCAAATGCCCTTTGAGGCAGTGCAACGATGTCACAATGACAGTACGGCTTCTTACCATGATGTCGTAAAGGCCGATAAGAATCTCATCCTCAGTGATATCCTCCAAGTACTCTGGGGTCAATGGGATGACCTGCTCCGTGATCAGATGGAATCCCTTGGAACTGGTCTTGCAGTCGATGAACCTTAGCACGGAGGGATGGCGTATCGTCTTGAGTTTCTATTGTATATGCACAGTTGTATCCAACGTTGTGGGGGGAGATTGTCGGCCATCCAATGCCGTCGTTTATGGTAAGGGATCCTTGCTTGAGAAATGAAGGAGACAATGCGGGACAGTTTTGTTACTCCAGTTGATTCCTGACTGACCTTGATGGCTTTTGGAAGAAACTCTTGGTTATTGTCAAGCTCAAACTGGGCTGGGTCATAAGTAAACGCTGACACTGGTCGCTTGCCGAAGAAGGCATCCCGTAGAGTGAATACTGGTGTGGCCAGCAGTGGCTGCGTGCCGGGAGCAAACGCCAACTTGGCTTTGGAGGAACCCTCGCCAGAGCCGGTACTGCTCCCTTGAGACCTGCTCTCCGCTGCACCCATTGATCTTGGATCAGCAAACTGTCGAGTTCGAGTCTGACGTTGTGAAGGCTAGGCGACTGTGTCCACGCGCAAACGAGAGTGAAAAAGTCGAATGAGAGTCCAGACGACAGGCAGAGCGGTGATGAAAGAGATGGCGAAAGGGATCGAGTGTGTGAAAAGGGCTCAGCCTGTGCGACTTGACATGTCTTGGGCAAGCGATCATTTCCGTTCCATATCGCTTGAGCAGGGAGAGCCATCAAAAACAGCCCCGCACTTGATTCCAGCCCAAGAGTCTAGCCAGCACTTTTGTGTCAATATACCCCCCTCGTAGTTCTCAATTGTATAGGAGTTCAGCGCTGTGTTGTGGCGTTCACAACAATCGAATTGAGCGAACGTACGTCCTCATGCCAAGCTCAAGCTCTTCCAAAGGCTGGAGCGATCCGCGGGATTTTGAGCATCAAAGGACATTATTGGTAGCGACGATCCTAAATGGGTGAAACGTCGTCTACAGCTCACACTTGCCGACCATGGCGTTCTCTCAACCGGATGGGCGGGGTCGCGGCGTGCATCGATCCTTTGCATGGAACGTCTCGCAAGTGAGCAGTGAAGAGCAGCGGTGGGTTGTAGATCTACTCAGGAAACATTTGAGCCCTTCATTTCGTTTCTCGTGCTCTAGGTCAAGATCAATGAGCGGCATTAATAGATGTCTACCGCAGCCTTCCATGCTCCCGTCTTTGTCGACTGTGCTCTATATTCGTTTGCTGATGGAGGCACATCACGCTCAATGTTTGATAGCTAGCACAGCACCAGGAGGTCACTGTCGTTGAGCCATTCCAACGGCCGACGCGCGAAAATAGCCTTGCAGGCCGTTGCTTTCAGCTAGGAATGAGAAGGTTCATTGCTTCGCCTCTACCACCAGCGACGAACACTCTAGAGATCTAACCACATACAACGAGCGCCAGCCTCGACTGGAGCGAGCCACTGCTTCGAGGTCATTCAGGCAACCGCCGTTCCTTGATCCTAGTCTGTAAAAGACCTAGAACATCTTGACCTAATCCGCGCCCATACTCCTTCAATTCCACAATCGGTTTATCGTCCCTCTTACTCGAATTGATTCCGAGATGACTATCAGCAGTCTTGGTGACAGCCATTCCCCCAAGGCGGCGTCCTTTCAAGGCATGTACAGTCTGTGTTTTATTGGACAAAGCGCTCGATCTATCGGGACTCTGGCAGCCGATTGGATGCTGAATCCTTGAGAGGAGAAGATGCCTCGGTCAAGGACTCGAAGGTGTACATGTACTCAGTCCAATACAACCATTACCACAACACCACACCTATTGTTTCCTTTCTTTGCAGAGACAATAGAAGCGACGAAGATAGTAGCTTACAACAGCTTTCTCTTGGGTTGGATGAACGCGTCAACATCGTATGACTGGTGCACACTCTAGAATAGTGCGCACTCTAGCCGAGTAAATCGAAGGGAGAGAAGGATACGGTGCAGGTCAAAGGACGTAAGGTCCTTCGTCGTCCTGAAGCAATACTCGTTTGAGCCTCTCTATTCCACTCAAAGGAGTGCATCGACGTGTAGACTGGAATTGCTGATGTCCATCGAGTTCATCCAAGGACTTTCTTTGGATCGGGGTCCTGCGGAGACTTTTGTGCTTGTGCTGACTACATGATGGCGCGAGATGGCAACAGTATGGCTGTGATCTCTTATGGGGTTCTAACCGTTAGTCTATTAGCCCTTCATCTTCGTGGCATAGATTGAAACGACAACACGAACGGTCGTAAAGAGGGTAGTAAGAGAACCAAAAGAGCAGATCCAATGGCGACCTTTGCATTGCATTGCAATACCACAGCCGACCTTTCTTTCGACGCGCTGTGTCCCCCGTTCATAGTGGCGTTACCTCACTCACATTCCCATTATGATTCATCTACGCATCTTTTCTTCTCTATCCGGGGCATTTGTACCATGGTCATTCTATCCCAACAGAGTTGCCCAAAGGGGAGCGATCCAACATCGTACTGCGATGCTCCTGCTACGCCTGCCCAAGTTCAATTGTTCTTGTCGTCATCTATAGAGTCAAGTCTTCAGAGTGTCGAAGCATGTAGGCGGCATTGCTATCACGTATAAAAAGCCCTCTTGGAAAGTTCTCCTTCTTTGCTTTATCATCCTCACCGGCTTATCTGATTCCCCTTCCAACATCTCCACACGTATAACTTTATACATCACAACCAACTCTCTCCGTGGTCCAATCCAGGTAAACGAGCCCAAGCCTGACAGTCGCGTTCTCAACGAGGTGTTTGATCTTCCGCTTCTTAAAAAGCACTCACCTTCTAGTCTTTTGAATCGCTTCCTGTTAGTTCAGCCATGAAGATCGCTAGTATTGCCCTCTTTGCTACCATGGTCGGTATTGCCCGTGCAGTCTCCTGCCAGAGCCAAGGAAACAACCAAGGTTACTGTGTGGATGGTGATCGCGATTGCCCCGGAGGCTCAAAGTCGGTCTTCTGGGACACCGGCTGCTACACTTCCCCCTGGCCTTGGGGTGATGATGACAAGTGTTGCATTCCAGCTTAAGAAAAAAAGAACCAGACACAACTCGTCTCCCCCCCCTCTCTCTTTTCCCCCTCCACTGTTCATACGTCCTTGGTTCCTATTTAGCACAGAGGCAACCATAGAAAAATTGGTCAAATGAATCTCTCGGTTTTTGTCGTGGTCGTATGTCTGACGATTCACGCTAAAGGCAAGTGTCAATTGACCAGGGCGAGGCGCAAAGATTTTGAATGGGGACGCGTAGAACCTTGTTGTGTTCCCCCTCACTTGCGCCCTCTACCAATCTTATGACAGACATGCTCCATTGCTGCGAACAAGATACTAGAACATGTTTTGATTGACAATGTTTTGACAAAGTAGGCAGTTCCACCGCCTTGCGCAGTTCATCTAGAACCGTTCGACGCCCAACCGTCGAATGCTCAATTGAATGTGTGCGAAGCAACACATGTCCAACAAAAATTGGTGGCAACTGTGTTCAAAGACTTTTGAGTCGGGTCCAATCTCAATGGTGCTTTGGACCTTCGGGCATGGTTGAAGCAACACCTTTGAAAGGTATAAAGAGAACCTCTTTTCCTGCACTCTTTCTCTCTCATCCTTCACAACAACCTATCATTTCCCCCTTGCCTTTTCTAACCACACAACCCCATCCCTACCTCCACTTGCACTATCCTCCAAGAAATCATGAGCAAGACCGGTGCTATCAACCACGTCGCTATCTCCGTCTCGGATTATGAGCGTGGCCAAAAGTTCTACGACTTCCTCTTGAAAGATCTCTTGGGCTACGACGTCAAGGTGACTGAACCTCAGTTCACGCTTTGGGTCTCCAATTCCACTGGTGCTTGTACGTGGGGCAAAGAGAAAAAAGTCCTCTATTCTGCTGCTGTATCTCGCACTTCTTATCCCCCCATTCTCCCACTTACCTTCCCAAACCTTTCTTTTTTTTGGTCCTCATAGGTATCTGCGTTTCTCCTGGAACCAACGTGCCTCACCACAAGTACAACCCTGGTCTGCATCATTTGGCTTTCAGTGCTGAGACGCCTCAGCTCGTCGATGATTTCTACGAGCGACTTGTGCGCTTCCAGGAGGAGAACAAGGATACCATGAGCTTGAGCACAATCCTCGATGCGCCTCAAGAGTACCCCCAGTACAGACCAGGCTACTACGCGTAAGTTGTCCCGAAATACCGCCTGCTTTGAATGTGTTCCTCCCCTTCCTCCTCCTCCAGTCTCTAACGTGCACAAATTGATCATACATCCTGGCTTGAAATAGTGTCTTCTTCACTGACCCAGATGGTATCAAGTTGGAGATTGCTCACTTGCCTCAGAAGCACTATTAGAACTGTGATCTGGCTGGGACACTCTGAAATCCTGCTCATAGCGCATTGAAGATCAGAGAAATAAAGAAGGTCCAAGGACAGCAGGTTCAGAGGCAAACAGATCAAGTCCAACTCGATGCTGGGTTGTTTGTATTTCGCTTTGACGGACCCCTCAAAGAAGGAGAGAAAAAAAAAAGAGTAGATCAACGGGCTTAGATATTTGGTTGCGATTCCTGCTCGACAAGGTCGATGGTCTTGAACAAGTTGTAGAAGGACACGGCCCATTCATCTGTTGGGCCGGGTCTCTCTTGTAGCTCAGACAATCCTGTCCACCGACATGTCCATCCGGTAGATGCCACCTGCAGCCTCAACGATCTCTTTCGCGATCTGGTTCTGATGGTCATAGAGGGGGTAGTCCAACATTTCCGCCAGTGGGATGTCTTGTTCAAAAGGTCGTGCAGCAGCAGCGAACGTGGATTTGTTGTGCGTGAAAAGCTTTCGTCGCGTGGTAGATCTCTGAGAGGACACATCGCCTTTGTTGGCTTGATCCGTGGGCAGTCCTTGATCCCGATCGCTATTAAATCCGTTTGTTTTGGATGGCACTCGGGATGTCCCACAGGGTTGTTCCTGTAAATGATCGACGTATCGGGTCTTGCCTTGCGAATCTTGATCATTGTGTTTGTCAATCGTCTCATGAACACCTTGTCTGGCATAGTCCGATGAATTGCTCCCAGGATAACCGTACCCTTATTCCTTGCATCTCTTAACCAAGGCATCTCTACTGGATCGTGTGTTCTGGTCTCGTTCGATCGGTTCTTACTAGCACGTGCGGGCGACAGCAGATCGTTCCTGATAAACGTCGTTTGGAGATGGACAGAGTGGATGTCCCGCGCCAAGGTGACACGAGAGATCACCGTAACAGACCTGCGGGGTATCGAACATGTTGTACATGATTGAATCGTGTAGTTGCCAATGTATCAGGTCTCCAACAAGTACAAGGTGTCTTGGACCCAGGACAGCGCAAAAGTCATCTCGCTGAATCCTATTGGTATGCCACCCTTTGGTGGGTCCATGATGTTGTCCTGGTCCCAGATCCAAATTGCGAGTCGGGATTGTCTTGTCCAGTCGACAGAGGTGACGGGTTATCCATGATGGGTTCCCAGTGATACTTTCCTGCTTCAGGGAAGTGTGGTCGATCGATGGCCACACCCGATCCCGCTCGTTTTCCATCTTTTTGTTCCACGCGATGACTCCGCCAAAGTCCGGGTAGTCTCTGTCAGGTTCGTATATCCATCTTCCCTTATTCAAGGCTTGATCCATCAGCTGTCGAAATCGCTTCGTTTTGCCGATCGTATTCAAGCGAGTGCCAGGAATACTCGTCTCAAACTGGAATTCGTTAGGGATCCTGGTGTAAGCCATATTGCGTGCGTTCTGTTGGGCTTTTGGATCAACGACGTGTACTTTTGATATGATTTGACACTGGAAAGCCTTGATTTCCTGCGATGTAGGGCCAGAGTCTCTGTGAGGTTGCCGAGGATGTCCTTTTGGCGGGATTTCTGTCTCTGGTAGAAGAGCTGTATGTGTGTAGATAACGGGTCTGATGATGCTGGAGAGTCGTCTGTCTCGTAGTGATGTTGGGTTTGGTGGAGCAGCGATCCAGTTGGACGTGATTCAGGATTGTGCTGTTGCTGGTGTGGTGGATCTTGGAGTGGAGGAGTCAAGAGCTGGATGTCGCCCATATCACAAAAGAACATTCTACGTCGGTATCCTCTAGGGTTGTTTTCATCCACCAAGACTGACCCTTCATTTGGTTGTTCCTGGTTCACATTTTCACCAAACACGGGTAATGGTCGATCTTGCTGCTGTGGCGACTCAAGTTCTTGTTGGACCGGCTCTTGCTCGGCGTTCATCATTAGGTAATAAGGAATGAGGCAGCCCAGTGCGGGATATACGATCAAAATGACTCGTTGCCGAAGCTTGGACATTCTCCTTTGACCAAATGTCCGGAAGGTACCACCACCTGCACTGCGTGGGGTGGGTGCTGTTCCCGAAGGCGGTCGGTTTTTCAGTGCTGTCATCGTGACCGACTTTCGTGTTGGGGCTGCCAAGTCCTTACTGGAGTCGAAGGGCTGGGCAAAAGAATCAAATGAAGGTTGGAAAGGATAGAGGAAAATTCCTTTGACTGTGGTGACGAGCAGGGACATTCTCTATCCTCCCGGCCTGTCTCCTTTTGTTCTGTCCAAATTCCTACCGGGCGATCTGAGAAAAAAAGGGGAAGCTGTAGCCGCCCACCTTTAATGTCCACTGTGTCAACTTATCTAGAGCTCATCATGCTTCTTGACCGCATGGCCTTCAGAGTGAGTCCCAGGCATGATAGCCTCTGGGATGGCGTCGGTATTTTCGTCTTTCAGATCTGAAGGGAGACGACATAGGGCCGGCGTCCTGAACTTGAAGAGATACTCACATTTGTTTGGTTCAGAGACTTGTACCAACTCGTTCTTGTCTCCACAGCTCATTGCAACCTATGTTGTCCAAGACATTTACCACATGATAGGTTTGAGTATGGGTCAGCGAGGAACCTGAATTTGGGTTAACAGGAAGGCAAGTTACCTTGACAGAGCGTTCTGGACCATTCCAGCACCTTGCGCCCCCATCGTACAGTTGCGTGTCATAGTTGTCGCCGATCCAGGATGAAAATTTGCTAGCAGTTGAGATACGTGTGAGTGGAATTGATGCCAGGCAATTCCGCTGAGGTACGAGGTACGCCGTGCAATGCCCTTACCCGAGGGATGTGGTTTGGTGCGACTTTTGTGTTGCGCTTCCAAATAGACAGAGGGTGTAGGTATATCTAATCCACAGAGTCGATCGAATCCATAGTTAGGTGCTGGGATCCTCACAACAATTCCACCGCGATTGGCGAAAGCATGCCTGGATACATCCTTACTCCGCATCCTTGAGGTCGAAGCACTGGTCAGCCAACTGAGCGAACGCCTCGTCCTTGCCGTAATCCATCCCAAGCTTCCTCTTAGAGTCCTCGATATCCTTTTGTACTTTTCTCTCCTCTTCTAATGCCTTGTCATGCGCCTCTTGTGCAAGGGCCAACTCTATAGCAATGTACGATTTGACGGTATGTGGACGGTGTTAGTTCCTTGACGCAGATTGACCATCCATGCCTTGGCTATTGGTAACGCCACAGGGTTTGTGACCAATGCCCTGCACTTGCCAGACTTTTCTTCTTTGAACAAAGATCCAAGGCCCACAGACTTGGCCGCCTTTTGGATTCGATCATAAATGGTGCTCTTGCGCTCATTGCCTATAGTGAACGAGATCTGTGTTGGTTCATATGGTTCGGCTTATTGCGTGCAGTCGATGTGCTGGTGTTTTCAGGTACCTGATGCTTCTGTGTTCGGCGACGCTTCTTCTGGAATTTGGATATTGTCTTCTGATCCATAATCGTCCTTTTCGTCATTCCATGAAGGCGCAAATTCATGAAAGATCTTGATGGTTTTCAACACTGCTTCGTCGTTGTACTCGGTGTTATAGCTCTCTTTCATCTCCTTGATCAATCGAAACATTTTGCCAATATCCTTGCGAACGTCGTGTATTTTGCCTTGCAACAAAGCGATACGTCGTTCCACCGGGGAGTCGTTGTCTTCGTCCTTGACGGGTTCAGTGTCAGATACCACTTTTTCCTCGATCTCCTTGAGGTGCTCATCGAATCCAGAAATGGTGTTTTTGACTGCTAGGTCATGGTAATTCTTGTTATGATGTTCCTTGAGCATGTCATGGGTAGTGCGGAACATATTTTTGTCATCCAAGACTCGAGTAAGCCGCTCCTTGAACTTTTCAATAAAAGGTTCCAGTTGATGATTCCGTGCCTTCTCACGTTCGATCCTTGAGCTTTCCAAATACTCTTGTTGCTTTGCATTCGCTTTATCCAGCGCATCTGTCACGATGAAAGCAATGCGCATGGTTGAATGGACAATCAGGCCATTGTCGCGGTGTGTATCATAACCATTCGTCTCTAGGGCAATCACATGTTCTTACCTTTAGCATTCGTCGCAACCTGCTTGATCCGCTCCGCTTTTTCTTGAAGCTCATCCAGAAGCAACTGAAGTTTCCGTTTAGCGTCTTTACCAAAGTTGATATAGCCTTGTCGAATCTTGCCTCCACTTTTCTCAACCTTGAGAATTCTCTCGCGTTCCTTCCTTGCCACCTCGCCAGCCTGTTTACAAGTATTTGGGCAGTGGGTGACTCCGTTGAATTCATCGGTTCCGTCACAGCACTCTGAATCACAAACGCCATCGTTCAGTCGAGACGTTCTGATGTAGGCCGGTTGATGGCCAACGTTTTCACAGTAAAAGTAGCTGTTCCCGCAAGCCGATGTTCCTGTTTATATTAGCAAAGATTGTCAAAGGATAAACAATGTTCAGTCGGCCGGTGTAGGATGCCATTCCCATAGAAGCTGCTTCCACAAGGTTGCATTCAATACCTGGCTCATCTGACCCATCATCGCAGTCGCAATAGTCGTCGTTTATCGATGTGGACGAAATGGTGTTTGATCCATCTAAACATCTCCAAGTGCCATTGCTACTAGGTGTGTAGAGCTCGATTCCTTGATCAAACGGTTAGTATACCCTTGGCTAATTCGTGATCGAGTCACCTCTGGGCGATATCCGCCATCCAGCTAGTTCTACGCTCCTGAGATGATACATACTGGAAGGTGCGACTCCGCGAGGACCTTTGCTTTGCGAGGCATGAGTGCCTTGGATCAAGCTCAGAGTTACAGTAGCCAAGACTGGGATGCAAACGATCTGTGTTTTCATGATGACCTCTCTGCAGTGATCAGCCCGATAGAAGCAGGGTTCGCCTTGGAGTGTACAGCTGATGCAACGACGCGTCCTGATTCAAAAAGGGCTGGCTGCGATCAGGATCCTCCTCATGTGATATAGGCTTGTGGCACAGCAAGCAAGGCAGCAAGGCAGCAAAAATCGATCTCAAAGTTCTAGGCCTTGTTCGCAGAGTTTCTCTCACTTGCTACTGCCCAGCTGCCCAGTGCACTACTATACATGTGTACTGAAAGGCTTCCAAGAGCAGGCTCTTTCGCCCCAATCTGCAGCGTGCCAAAAGGAGTTCGACCTAGAACAATGAGAAATCAAGAGGAGCGATGAGCTCCGTACCTGCTGATCCTTTGACTGCACTAACGAGACCGTTTAGCGACCCTCTATCCGACGCATTGGATCAGGGTGTTTACACTCACCAAACACGGAGTGCTACGATGAGCAGCACCTACCACCACGTTGTATAAACGCGGCCGGCTAAATGCTGATGGTCACCCCCTCTGTTTGTTGCCCATTGCGCTTTGCATGGAGCTTCCTCTGTTGATCGTCATCAGACCAGAGAGACCATGTCAAAATCTCCGTGGAGGCCACTAACTCGGCTAAGTACATAAGTGTACATGTCCTCGGCTCCCAAAGAATGTGTAACTACACCGATCGTGGGCATGCTCTGTGGCTATAGAAAGTAGCTCGGACAGTGTGAGAAAAGGCGTGCCTAAGATAAACAAAGCAAATGAATCCAAAACCGAAGCAGATCATGAGATCATCAGAAGAACTGAGAGGTTGTCGCCCTTGCCAACCTTGAACGTTTAAGGTTGTTGGCGATGATCTGGCCATGCGGTCAACAACGGGAGAGGGCCTGCAAGGTCAAGATGGTTGGGCTGAACAACCAATTGGTTGGGGAAGGTATGATTAGGGGGATAGTAGTAGTTCATTAGTAACAAGGAACACCTTGATCCATCTTGAACAGTCCACCTTGGAGAATGCCAAAGATAGGTCACCCCGCCTCTCGAACTCTCGAACCAAGTGCGTCAGGGCCAAACGCTCGAGACAACGTACTGTAATACAATCGGGATCATCGAGGGTGGAAATGAGCCCTTGTAGCAGTACAACGGACAGGCTGCAACAAAGAGTTGCGAGCACAATCCAAGCGATGGGCGGTGGCGCGCGATGGTTAATGCGATGAGTTGTGCGACACCAATAGAATGGGCGGAAATGAAAACAAGGTGAGCAGAGTGCTCACATCTCTCGTCCCATCTCTCGAGAGGGGGATGCAACACAACTGTGGAGGATAGGTGGGCGGAATGAACTTGCCTACCTGCCCCAACCTGTTGTGCTTGGCTGCAGGCACCGTGTGTTCTGGACCCACCTGGACCCTCCCCGATCATTTTGCCCTTGGCTCCGCCATCCCATCTTGGTTGCCGCCCGCTCACACATCTGCAAACGCTCCCTGTTCCCCTTCCCCACAGTCGCACAGTGGTTCAGTGGTTGTCCTAGCAGGCAGTCAAGCACTCGCAAAGGTGCTTTTTTTTCTGCACCGCCAAGAGGAAAGGGAAGACCCTGATCCTAGCCCGTGCAGGGCAGCAGGACAAGATGGGACGTGTCCACTCGAAGTGTTCGATCTCGGTCGAAAGTAGGCCTGGCCCTGAATCATGATGACCTAGGCGAAGACCGTCCTGCTCCTCGAGGCGAGTGCCTGATAAGAAAATGCCCGCACAGAGGGCTGGTTGGGCAAGAACCGTCCTGCTGCAACGACTCGAACGACTCTTGGGCAACCTAAAAATCGCAGCTGCTTTGAAAGAGCGACCCAATAGAACGCCAAAACCCATGTCGCATAGGGCATATGCACGCCCGTGGTTGGCTCCAGTGGAATGCACCACAAAACCGCACTCACCCCATGCATGCGAGCCGTTGCCCTTTGCTCCTTCTTTCTTTCTCTTCTTTCACTCATTCACTCATTCCACAGCACACCTCCCATTCAACGTGCTTTCTCTCTCTCTCTCTCTCTCTCCTGCCGGTGATCCCTTTCCTCTTTTGTCAACGTCTCTCACTCCCTCACTCCCCCCCCCCCTGATTTACGGATATCCGACACACACTCACTCTTCACAGCACCGCGAATCACACTTGCACTCGACTCCTTTCTCCATCATGGCCTATATCGATTCTCCTCCCCCAGCAGCACATCG
>Ga0247824_10000684_pt1 | contig 17376 bp, 14 predicted proteins | sample 13C_PalmiticAcid_FD_194412 | JGI IMG/M metagenome (GOLD analysis project Ga0247824, IMG submission 194412) | Soil microbial communities from agricultural site in Penn Yan, New York, United States - 13C_PalmiticAcid_Day48 | ecosystem: Environmental > Terrestrial > Soil > Agricultural land... | reverse complement strand
TGCTAGACTAGTGTTGCAGAGCGCGCGTTATGTACGAGTTAATCGCTGAAGGGAAGCGCGGATTTGTTGTGGGAATGGAAGTTCTGTTCCGAGTCTCGATTTGCTGGTGTCGGACAACGCTGAACGCATACAATTCATTCCCATCCCTTTCCCCTCGGAACCCCCCACGTTTCAGATCCACGGAACGAGAGTCGGCCGGCTGCTGTCGAACGCAACCACACCATTTGATGTGGTGATGTGGCGCGAGAGGGACCTGGAGGACTGGCCCTTGAAGCTTTGGGTTGCTGCGAGTTTGATTCAAGCTCAAACATCGCGAGCGAGCTACGTATCATTGCGATCTGCACTTGCTCCAGAGCTCTAAAGGATAGGTATTTCGACCTTGTATGTACGTTTAGAAACAGCTGTCGGATCCAAGGCATCCCGATCTCGAGGAAGACGACCTGCTTCACTCCATGTCATCCCCCTTTAGCCCGGCCACAGACCGTAGCTACAACCCCCACTGCCAGCAGCACATCCCACCTCTTAGACTACGTACCTGGACTCCTAGAGGGGTGCTTTTCGCCAACTAGAGGATTGTAAATACGAACTTTACCCCGTCTTTACTGCCAAACTGCTCCAAGGGGACCTCCAGACAAACCCCACAATCTCCCATTTAGAAAATACTCACCTCACCCCGTCCCACTTCCGTTCTCAGCAATCGCTCCGTAACCGCCAACTCAGCGCCGCTCCAGGCCCCCTCCATCTCCGCCAACGCCGGCAGTTCGCCCGGGAGCCGCGCCCAATCATAGCTGTATCCATGCCTGAGTGCTGGGCCAAGGCATTCATTAACCTCGGAGGTGTATGGGTCCGGTGCCGTCTCTGCGAGGTGTGCGGGCGGCGGAGGGCGGGGCAATATCTGGCCCCCGGACAGCCAGATCTTTATCTTGCTCGAAGTTTCCATGGCCTTGCGTTTTGCTCTTCGTTGTTTGATGAAGTGGATGGGACCTCTCACGGGGAAGAGGGCGATGTGGAGGGCGATAGACCAGGCGGTGCCCGCGGCTTTGGCCACGTCTTTGGCTAATTTTGCCGCTCTGTCGCGTTTTTGACGTAGGGGAGGGGTGGTCCTCAAGGCTTCTGATAAGGGCGAGGGAGGATCGGCCAGGGCTTTCATGGCGATGTCTGTTGCGGTAGACCGTCGCTGTGTGGTAGGTGTCGCAGGCCGAGGCCAAGACGTGGAGGATCTGGGCGTAGACTGAGCACGGCTGACGCTGAGAGGAGGTGTCGTGGTTCGCTTGGGGGCCTTTCCGCGGTTCGTTGTTTGCCCAGACATTGCACTCCAGGGCTCAACTGGTGGGCTCCTGTCGGCTGTCATAATTTCCCTTTGCGAAGGGGATCCATTCCAGGCTCTGCTCGCTGCGTCCCTCGAGCTCTCCGCTTCTGGGATGAGATCGCCATCATTCTCGGTCCAAAGCGCCTGCCCCAGAAAGGCCACAGAGTCGTCCGTTGCAGTGCTGAGAAGAAGGCTTCCAAGCGTGCTGTTTGAGTTGATCTTTTCGAGTAGCTCGTCATACTTTCTCTTTTCCTCAAGGTACCGCTGCGTGTAGTACTCCTTCTCGGCATAAAGCTCCCGGATTATTGCACGGGGAGCGGCAGCATCTTGATCGCCGAGAACCCTGTTTATGTCAGTCATCGAATTTGAGGAATAAAGGTAGGCGATATTGTTGAGAGCGAGCTTACCTCGCCCGTATCTGGGTCCCGTGGTTGATGACGCCCAGCAGGAGATTCACGTTCCCCTTCATCCGGTCTAGGTTGGACCGCAAAAGCGCGATCTTGGACTCCCTAAAATAAAAGGTCCACCGCGCGAGGCTCCCGCTCTTTCGGATCTTCTCAATCACATCCTCCATGGCCTGAAAGATGGCGTGGCACTCAGCCACGCCTCTCTGGGCAAGCCGGATTGTGTCTTCCGACACCAACGCCTGAACTTGGCTCTCCTGCAAGTGACAGCCAAGCCGAGAAAGAATGTCAGACGTAAATTCGATATCAGTTTCGAGTCCCTCCAGCCGCTTCTCCGCGCCCACGACAGCCTCTCCATAGTCGTGGAGTGTTCGAGAGATCTTCAGTCCGAAGGCCGCCACCTGGATGATTGACGAGACAAGCGACAGAATCTCAGCCATGTCATTGAGCGCATATCGCTGGTGCGAGACACTCCTGACGGCATGATCATATCAAGCTCGCGGGCGGGGAGCAGAGAGGTAGGGAGCCTAATCAACTGAGATGGCGAGCGATCCTGACCTCAACTCAAGAGAGTCAAGGCTCTAACCAAGGCGTTCCTGTGGTCCTGAGGGGCGGGGTCCAGCTCTTCTTGCACGTGAATGGCGTCTTATTCCTGCAGAGCCTCACGCTCTTAGGTCTAGGACCGCTCTTCCTCGTCTTGGAAGGGAAAGAAAAAGCCTGCTTGCCTCCATACCGCAAATCCCCGCTGGTTTGGTTTGGCATGTCGCCGGCTTCAATTCTATAAGCCGCCATCGCTCGTATGTTCAAGTTGCCAGAGCCCGAGCCACTCTGGCTCCGGCGCGGCTCGCGCGGGTATTAGTACCTACCTACCCAAGCCCGCGGTCCAATCCTCTTTTCCAGGCTTTGCGCTTCTCAGCCAATACCGGAGTAGCGGACTGGTTGCCAGTGGCCTGTGCAAGGCGATTGGTGACGACGTAAACCACCTCGCCTAGCTGATGTAGCTGCAGCTGCAGTAGGCCTCAGTTGCACGAATATGCCAATCAGACATGGGGCCAACGTCAGCCAGCCTGCATCTTCCAAGTTCGTGACCAATTGATAGAATCTGGGGCACCTACCAGTGCGCGCCCGGAGCTGCAGATCACGCCAGAACTGAGTCGTACAAAACCCTCTTGTACCCGCCTGAGTGAGCGAGCCACCTGCGAGTTGCCTGCGAATGCACAACCAAACTTGAAGGCAATCTGAGCATCTCGCAAAGATTCCATTTGAAAGTGACCTCAAGCCTACACCAAGCAGTCAGGTGTGCTCCTCTTTTCGCCTTCTGTATCTTTTAACTTGTCTTCCCCGTCACACCATGACCAAGAAAGGCTCAGCACAGGACAGGCGCCGAGTCTACATCCACTGCCGCCCTATCTTCAGCGGAGTTGATGCACAGGTGCGGAAACAGGCGAGAGTAAAAGAGCTTGTCAGTGCGAGTTGGGCGTCGCTCGAACCGCTGCTTCGGGGCATTGGCCAGAAACAGGTTTTGAGGATTCTCCAGTCTCTCCTAGATTGCCACATCTTTGAATCGGAGGCCAGCGCAAAACTCGAGTTCCCCGACCTTTTTCTCCCTTCTTCGGTTCTAGACGTACAGCGCAAGGCCGCCGAAGACAGCGCGGCGCGGTCGCGGGAGGAAATCTTGGATAACATCAGCTCTCGCCACGATGAAGGGCTAGATATGGATGACACGCCGGACAGCGAGCCCGACGAGCATGATGAGCCCGACGAGCATCACGGTGCGGTCGTCAATCGGGTGAATGGAGAAAGTCAAGTCACAAACCCAGCTCGTACGTAAACCACTTGCCCAAGTCAAGTTGCTTCATCCTGACTTGTTTAGCACCAAACCTGAACGGAGCAACCAACACAGGCCCATCCGGCCTGATCTCAGGCTCCTTAGCACCAAACGGAGAGACCGACGCACCTCCACGTAGGCCCGAAGTGCCCTCGCTGTACCCATCCCAGCTGCCATATCAGTCTCAACACGTCATCCTCACGACAGCCCAACGAGTCTTGGAAGAGTGCTGCTTTGCCTTTGCCACTGCCGCGATGCCATCGGTCCTCAAGGAGAGAAAATGGGAATGTCCTGCAGCTGTAGAGCTCACCAAGTGGACCAAACTCTTCCGAAAAGGCAAAGCCAAGTTCCCAGCGCAGGAAACTCCCATAGACCTTTCGTCTCGAGAAGCACACAAGATGTTGACCACCGTTTCACATCTGCGACACACCGCCGTCCACCGCCTGCCCACGACTGCTCGGGGGATCAGTCAGCTGCTTGACGCGGCCGTCGAGCTGGCACAGACCCTCCAAGACGACGTCCGGGCTGCGCAGCTGGACGAAATACGGCATGATATCAACCTCCAAATCCAAGCCATGGAGCTGAACAAGTATGTGTTGCAAGATACTGTGTCGGCGGGGTTGCAAGAGATTCAACGACAGCGGCAGGAACTGGAGAGGATGGAAGTGGACTTGATTCAGAAGATGCTGGTTGACGACGAGAACAATAAAGCCTTGGCTGGATACCTCCTTGAGGGCTCCGTGCGCAGGATCTTTTGGAGCGAGACGCAGGCTGCACGCACTCAGAAACAGGAAGACAAGGGTGACGAACGGAAGGACAACGGAGACCCGGAACGAGCGGACGGGGAGGGGCTGGAGCAGGAAGAGAACGAGGACGACGACACGAGCGGATATGAAACGTCGTCTGAAGAGAGACTGGGCGATGTGGATGAACACCGGCAGGTTTAAGGCAATGAGCAGTAAGGAGGTAATTACGTGATTAATCATAGAGTGGCGTAGCGACCCTGTGAAAAGGCACGGATTTGATGAGAGTGGCAATGCTTGGTTGGTAGGTATGTACCCAACCCTTGGATTTTTAAGCTGGTGTTTGCAGATACAAATGTTGCCGACACATGTCCTCGGTCAACGCTGCGTTCCCCCCCCTCCCCCTGGAATCACGCCTCTCACCAGGTACAGGCAACCTCGTCCCACGTCCACCGAAAGCAGTTGGTGTTCGGGGGGCAGACATAATCCGGCTGGTCGTAGCGCCCGTGGTGGCTCAAGCAACGCTTGCGCTGGCCGTCAAAGTAGAAATGGCCCCTGCCGAGTGCCCAGTCCAGGCAGAGGTCGTTCAAGCCGGGGACATAGGGGGGATCGTGGCAGCCGTCCTTGCCATCGACAAAGTATTTGCCAAAAGCCGAGTGCCACCTTCCGTCCAGGTAGCTGCACCGGATGGTGTTGCATTCAACATTCACCACTAGCTTGTCGGCCGCAGCAAAAGATACCAGCGGGGCGAGCACCGCGAGGGTTGGGAGGCGCATTGTGAAGGGCGAGAAAGCTAAGACCGAACCGCCGTTAGAAGGGCTCGGCTTAACATGGAATGCTGGGTTACGTTAGGCCAATACGTACTATTTTGACGGCTAAGTCAATGTTTTTGTGCGGTGTTTACAGGCGAGGCGTGGATCCTGACGAGCCTGGTGGTGATTCTGCTGCCGGGACAGTTCTCAGTCCACACTCTTTCTCTTATACCTGCCTGCCCGGGCAGAGCTGGGGTCCTCCATTCCAACCATGAGCCAACAGTCCGGCCGACGGATTTGAAGTAACCTGCCCGCGGGCCCACTGTCCCTGACCTGAGGTAACCAACTGACGGTGTCATCGTGACATCCAACTTGGAAATCGAAGAAGCCGAGGAATCCTTCCCAGAGGCTCCATCACCCAATCGCCCAATCTGCTCAGCCCAAGTGAATTAGTGAAACGGATGGCCCCTGCACGCAAATCCAACCATCATGGTCCCTGCCCCTGCAGATACTGCCGGCATCCACCAGAGCAGCGAAGTCGGATGGTTGGCAATCCCCTCTTGTTTCCCCCTTTCGGCCCTTCTACGTCTCGGCAGGCCATGGAAGTTCTGGGCGATGCTTGCAAGAGATACCAGCGGTGTTGGACGAGGCAGGAGTGCCAGAGTGGAGAGGAGTGGAGGCCAATGCAAGCAGACTGCGCCACAATGAAAGAGATACACTCAGGTAAAGACGCAGTTGCGCCGAGCCACCGAGGAAACCTGTTGGGTCGCTTGTCCCGGCTGAGTGCGGGGTTTCTACAATGCGGCTGCCTTTTGCTCTCTTGCACGTCTCGACTTTGGCTTGCCTTTGGCCGTCCTGACGCCAGACATCAGAATCAATGATTTGTGCTCGATGCCGCCACGCATTTCAGTGCATCGTCAGCAATGACGATACATGGACTACGGGTTCCCAACCAGTGGGACGACAGCAACTTCATGGCGACAACGAGACTCATGCGGACGGGCCGGAAGAGCTGGACAAGTGGCGCACGTTTACACACCATCCAACCCATGAAAGCTTCAGAGAGGCCATCGACCAACGTTGCAGCGTCTGCATTGTCCTTTGGGAGGAGCTAGAAGGTGAACGACAGAGTCTCCTCATTGATGCCATCCGGTCGCACGAAGACGATCCCTCGGTGACCGCACTCGAGACCAGCTATTTCCGCAGTGGTAAACGCCAGACGGATGCAGGAGGGTATTGGATCAACGTTGATTATAGTTCCCCTGTGCCTGTGTCCGGAACCCGGGCCTTGCCCTTCTTCAGGTCCCGGGTTCGTGTTTTCATTCTCGAGCCCATCAATGGTGAGAGTTGCATCCTTTTATAGACTCATAGGTTGCAAACCTTGACTAATAACCATCATCAGATGCCAGCGAACACCCCGCGGTGCTCACTGACCATACCCGATCCCCCGAGACCTTGGCCTTGGCTACGCGTTGGGTTACCGATTGCGTCCGACACCACAAGAAATGCAAAGCCGGTTCGGGGGACGGGACTTGGTATCCAAGTCGCCTCCTTGATCTGACTCGCGTCAACGGCGAAGAACCCCGGTCAGAGCAGACAGTATGTCTGATTGAGACGGCGAAGGTGACTCCGGCTGGGCGATACACGACCGTGTCCCATCGCTGGGGACCCACGGAGCAACTCCGACTCACTCGGCACACGTATCGCAACCTCACTGAGGGAGTGCCGCTGGAATCGCTGCCGCAGCTCATGCAGGATGCCATCTTCGTCTCGCTACAGCTGGGCATCCGCTACATGTGGATCGACTTGCTCTGCATCTATCAAGACGAGGACAACGTCGCTGACTGGCAGCGCGAGTCCACCCTCATGGACCAGGTCTATTCGAACACCTTCTGCAACATCTCGGCCGGCGACGCAAACGGCTGCCTGGAGTCCTTGTTCAGCCCCAGGAATGCAGATACTTTCCTTCCGCAAGTCATTGAACTGAAAACCGGGCCCCACGACGACGAGACGCGGCTTTTCCGCGTCTACGACATGTCCTACTGGCACCGGAGTGTCTCCCGAGCACTCGTCAACACGCGGGCCTGGGTCTTGCAGGAGCGTTTCCTCTCGCCCCGCGTCCTCCAGTTCGACTCGCACCAGGTGCTCTGGGAATGCCTCGAAAAGTCTGCCACGGATACGTGCCCGAAACAGATCCCGGGCCAGCTTGTGGGAATGGGCAACAGGGTCTTCAAGAACCTCGTCCCTGTTATTCAGACCACACGCGTTCCCGACAGCGAGCTTTCGTGCGAGGTCAGACACATCTGGACGTGCCTCGTTGGAGCGTATACTGCTTGTGATTTGACCGTGCCTAGCGACAAGCTGATCGCCATCTCCGGCATTGCAAAACACGTAGCCGCTCTGCTCAAGGGCACCTACGTGGCGGGTATGTGGCGGAGCCATCTCGAAGGCGAGCTCCTCTGGTACGTGGAGCAAGCCGGTCTACCAGGGAAGACGTCGCGACCTGCACAATACCGGGCTCCTTCCTGGTCTTGGGCATCGATTGACGGTCCGGTACTGCCAGGGCCGTCTGATATCGAGGATTCGCTCATCACAGTCGAGGAAGTGCATCTCGAGTATCTGACAGGGGACGTATTTGGGGCAGTGACACGGGGGTGGCTTCGGTTGCGTGGTCCGCTTCGGCGGTTGCAACTAGTCCGCAAGAGCCTCGATCCTGGTCGTGGACGCGAGTGGGACATCGCCGTTGAGGGCGTCAAAGCAACGGCGCCGGAGATATCACTGGGAACCACCTGCGTCTACCCCACCACGCCAGAGCTTCGTCTCGACGTCTTTCAGGAGGGCTTTGAGGAAGAGAACGCAAATGACATGCTGTTTGCGTTGCTCGCCCAAAGCACCGTTTTTCCACCCGGCGAGGTTATGGTAGAGGGCGACAGGAGGCTGATAATTTTACTGCTCAAGCTCACAGACAGGGAGAGAGCAATATATGAGCGGATTGGCTTCGCCAAGGTCGGGAACCTTGCCGCAGAGGCAATGTTGGAGATGCAGAGGCCAGCAGACGCTCCGGTTCTGCCATGTCTTGAGTACCGAGACGGGATGCACTCAATCTATATCATCTAGGAGAGATACTACTTGCTTACACACCTGCTCTCTGCCAAGGGTCAAAACTGGTAGCTATGAGGACAAGAAACCGCACCTTTTGAACCACAACGAAGAACCAAAGCTGTCGTTTAATTAGTTGGTTAGGGAGTAGTAGGGAGGTGTAGGGTAAAAGGTACATGCCGTACAAATAAAACCTCGCTAAGGGGTCTAAGTTCACTGAGAAGCGCCGTGGGATATGAGAAGGGTAAGGGCGGCGATGTTGCCCTTTTGCGCGGCCGCGTGGATGGGGAGGGTGCCGGTCGAGCTGGGGAGGCTGACGGAGGCGCCGGCGGCGATGAGGGCTTCCATGACAGCGAGGCAGTTGGGTTTGGCAGCGAATATGGCGTGGTGCAGCGGGGGCACCCAGTTCTGGGGCGGGCTACGGCGAGGGAGCTTTTCGACGGTGATATTGATGGGGGCGCCGTGGCGAGCCAGGATGGGGATCACGTCAGGCGAGCCGAACCAGGCTGCTGTGTGCATTACCGTGGAGCCGAACCTGTTGACAACGTGGACCTGCGCGCCCAGGTTGAGGAGTTTGGTTACTACTGCTACGTCGTTGTATTCCGCTGCCAAGTGGAGGGGGCTCAAGCCGAGCTTGCCAAGGGCGTTGAGGAGGTCTGGGGCGAGACGGATGATGATGTCGATAACGGCGTCGTTGCCATTGGAGGCGGCTTCTTGGAGGATATTGTACTCGTCAAACATCCCCCGGATGTCGGCGCCGTATTCGATCATGAGGTCGAAAATGCCCGTGGGCATATCCTTTTCCACGGCGCTGTGTGACACGAGGTAAGTTCCTATCAAGTCGAGCTTTGCAAAAAAGGATGAAGTAACTCACTAAAACAGTGCTGGCTTTTTGGACCCTTTTCGCAGCACAGTAGCCACGTTCGGGTCCGCTCCATGCTGCAGATACAGCTTGACCAAATCATAGCTCCGGGCCTTGAAGATGGCTAGAGTGAGAGGCGTGTGGTTGGACTTGTTCCTGCAGTTGACATCGAGGCCGAGCTCCAGCAGCACCTCGGAGCCTTTGGTGCCGGCATCCCCCTGGTAACTCGCGAGTGTGAGGGCGTTCCCGCCCCGTTCCGACATCCAAGGCCGGTCGTACTGCGCACCCTTCCCGACCAAAAACCGAATCATGGCAGCGTGCTGAAAGGACGCTGCCCGCAACAGCGGCGTTTCGCCCGCGTCCGCCACGGCTTCGAGTGTCTCGGGCGCGACGGTGAGGAGATACTCTACCATTGCTACCTGGCTTCTGGACGCGGCATAGTGGATGGGGAGGTAGCCTAGACCGCATCTACGGAAGACGTTGGCTCCACTGAGGATCAGGTACTTTGCCGCGTCCAGGTGTCCCTCGTTTGCGGCGCGATGAAGCGGTGGTATGAAGCTTCCCTCTCGGTTGCTTCCTTGAAAGCCGGCACCATGGCTTATAAGCAGCTTGATGACGTCGACATCACCGCCTTCGCAGGCGTGTTCCAAGACAGTCTTGTTACCCCCATCCTTAGACAGCCGGTGGCGAACGTCTTCACCCCTGGCGATAAGCATCTCCACCACCGGGATCTGCTTCCCAGTCACGGCGTCGAACAATGGCGTATTTCCGTTGTTCCTTTCCACACCGGCAGGACAACCGAGGTCCAGCAGGTACTGGACCACGTTGACGTGGCCGCGTTTTGCGGCCATGTGGATAGCGTGGCTGCCGATGACAGTGCGGATGCTGAGATCGGCTCCGCGGAGGACCAGGTGGTTAAGAATGTCCATTTTGCCGAACCAGGCCATCTCGTGGACCGGTGTCCAGCCATTTTCGTCTCGCTTGGTGTTGATATCCGCCCCGTTGGCAATGAGCACATCAACTAGGGTAAGATGCCCGAGGCTGGCGGCAGTGGCTAGGGCCGAGAGGCCTTGTCTGTCCTTGGCTTCCAGGTCGCTCTTGCCGCTGGTAAGGAGGATGCGAACGACTCTTTCGTGGTTCCCGGTGACGGCGTGCATAAGCGGCGTTTTACCATCGTTGTCTTTGGTCGAGGGATCGGCTCCGTGGCTGAGGAGCATCTGGGCGACGGCTTCCTTTCCTTCGCTGGCGCTTTGATGGAGCAGATGGACGTGCTGGGTGGTGCTGCCGGGGTTCACCGCGGTGAGATTTTGAGATTCAAGACGCAGAAGTGCCGTGAGGATACTGCCACGCTTTTCCAGCGCAATGTCATACACCGTCTTGCCTGCCTCATCTCTTTTTGCCAATGCCGAGACATCCGAGGCAACGAACCGCTCAAGGGCGGCGACCCTCCCATACTCGGCAGCGAGGTGGATGGGAAGACGACCGTCGTCGTCGGGGAGATCCGGATCGGCACCGCGCTCGAGGAGGAAGTTGATCATGTCCCCGTTGTTGACGACGACGGCTTGGTGCAGCGGCGAACGCCTTTCGCCGTTGCGGTAGTTGACGCTGACGCCGCGGGCGAGAAGGAGCTCGGCGACCCGGAACGCATTGGCCATGACGGCGGCGTGGAGCGGCGGCCAGCCGTCCTTGCTTGGGAGGCGGATGTCGGTCCCCAGGTCGAGCAGCGTCGTGAGGACGTCGCCATTGTTCGCGGCGATGGCAAAGTGCATGGCCTCTGCGCCTCCGTCCTTGAGACAGTCTGCTGCCTCGTAGACTGCTCGGGCCGCGGGGCTGCCTGTGGATGCGGACCCGAGCGCTTCCCACAACTCGTTTTTGGTAAAGGCTCGTGCTCCACCGACGCGTGCTTCTGACACTTCTGGCCTAAAGGCGAGGAGAGCCTTGACAACGTCCACGTGGCCCCCAGACACTGACAGCGCCTGCTGTAGGGCACGGCACATGGCGCCGTGGTTGAGCTGGTGGGCTTGCCTCTCCAAAAGACAGGCCACCAGTTTAACGCTGCCTTTACCCGCTGCCTGCACCAACCCCTCTTCCACACCCTCGAGGACTCCATCATACTGCAGGAGTGCAAGCGCTACATCTTCCTCCCCCTTACTCATCGCTCCAAGAAACAATCCACCCAGTTCACGTGCAAACCTGCCCCTATTGCTGTGCCGCATCACAAACCCGAGCAACTGCATCGCTTGAGACGTAGTCACCCCCGTACCCAGAAGAAGCTCCTGGAGGACACCAACAGGAAGCACTGACATCTGCGACATCAAGATACCCACAGCGGGCATCTGGCCTTCCCGGCACGCAAGCCTAAACGCTGAGATTGTTTCGTCTCGAGTCCACGAGATCAATGGCTTGACGGCAAGCATGGCGCGTATAAGGTCGTCGTCGTCATTTCTCTTTATGTTTCGAGCAGCCATCAGGAAAGGCGTCTGTCCACCGACGTCTTGGGTGGTGATGAGCGCTGCGACTTCGGGGGGGCTGAGCCATCGACTGAGTGCAAGGAATACGTCTACGCCGCCGCCCTCACTGGCATGGTGGAAGACGTTCCAGCCGAAGGTTGGGCCTGATTCCCACGAGAGGCTTCGGACCAGCGACGGGTTGGCGCCGCAGAGTAGGTTTATGTGCTCCAGATCTCGTGCGACAATGGCCATGACCAGGTGTGGGTTGGTGGTAGGGCAGCCGGCGTGGAGGAGGGCCGCGGTGGCGGGCAGGTTTTTGTGCTGGATGGATGTGGAGAGGGGATCGAGGGAGTAGGCGGCGAGGGAACGCTCGGCGTTGATCAGCGTTACAATTGCTGAGGGGTTGCCGCTGCGGGCGGCGTAGTGAAGGGGACGCTGGCCGTGCTTGTTCGCGACTACTAATGCGGTTAGGGGGACCAGGGGGAGGAGAGTCTGGAGGAAGTAAGAATTGGGGCTCCCCGCGGCGTGGTGGATGGTGGTGCTGCCGTCGGAGTTTTCCAAGGTCGGGATAGCCATGTTTGCAAGGAGGAGAGCGAAGAGGCCCGTGTCGTTGTTTTTGGACGTGGCGATCGCGGTTGTGAGGGGGCGGAGATTGGTGGGAGGTAGTAATGGGGCGTTGGGGTCGGCTCGTTGGGAGAGGAGGATCCGGGTCGTCTGGAGCTGGTCGCCATCAACGGCGGCGAGGAAGGCGAGCTGGACTTCGAGCAGCGGCGGTGGGAGCTGGCTAGGGACCATGCTTTTCCGTGGCTTGAGCATCCGTCTGACAAAGGATTTCTTGGCTGCTGAAGTGCTTGGCCCGTCGTCGGTGCTCGGGGCTGGAGGAGTGGATACGGAGATGATGCCCTCGAGGAGCAAGGCAACGACATCGTCAAAGCCACCTGCAGCCGCACGTTGAATGGCCATGAACCCTTCAGCATCTTGGGCGGATCGCTGGGCTCCGTGATGGAGGAGGAGGCGGACCATTGCGAAATGTCCCTTGGCTGCGGCAACCTGAAGGGGTCGCCATCTGCCACATATTTTGCCACTCGGTGGTTTGGCGGCGAAGAATCTACCGCCGTCGTCGGTGAATCCAAAGGATGGATGGGTCTCGGCTTCCACAGATGCCCCGTTCCGAAGCAGCAGCAACGCCGTACTGACCGCGTTGAGCTCGACGGCAAGATGAAGAACCGTCCAACCGCCCGACGCTGGAATCCCAACTCCAGCACTGCTCGCCAAAAAATACACAAGACCCCCCGCCATGTGTGCTACGGTATCTTCGCTGTTGGAGGCCTTGACCGCGATGTGCAGTGGTGACTGTCCCTGTTTGTCCAGGATGGTCATGTCCGCTCCAAAGGCTTCAAGCGTCATAGCTGCCCGGAGGTTGTCAGCCCGGACCGCCGTGTGAAGAGCCGTGTCGCCGTCGCCGTTGCGAGTGTTGATGTCAACGACCTTGAGCAATAGAAGACCGGTTACAATGGGCAACTCAGTCGCCATCGGGGACCTAAGGATTGCTTCGTGCAGGATGGTTGAGTAGGCGGCTGCGTTGGCACGTGTGCCAGTGATGGGTCCCTCGAGGGCCCGGCGGGTTGTTGGGTTGTCGAGGAGCGAGTTGATGGTGGCAAAGTCGTTTTGAGACATGGCATCGAGAGCGGCTTGTACCACGGCCTTTTGTTTTCGATCCGCATCAGCACCGGCCTCCTCTAGCATCCTCATCACGTCCTCCCTACCCGCCGCCTTGGCAACATCATAGGCCGTTCGCCCCTCGGCGTCCTCGGCATCCAGCGCCTCGGCGTCCCCCTTCAACGCATCCAGCACCAACCTAAACATTTCCATCCCCTCGTTCATGTTGTCAAGCTCATCCTCCCAACTCTCCAGATTACCACACACACCAAGCGTCACCAGATGGAGGAGACCACCTTGTTTTTCTGTCTTGGCCTTTGGATTCGCGCCCAGCTCCAGCAAGACTTTGAGAACTCCAAGCTTGCATCGCAAGGCAGCCGAGTGCGCCAGCGTCGCCCCTCCGGTCCCCTCTGCCGGCGAGTTGGGATCCTTTCCGCCGTAGAGAACAAAGAATCTCGCACCTTCGGTGATACCGTCGGCCGCGAGGCGGTGCAGCATCAGCACCTCGGCATCTCCTTGCTGCCAATCCTGGACGCAGAATCGCGTGTTAAAGTTGATGAGGGCGGCTGTCGCCCTGCTTAGGAGGTCTGTGTGACGGCCTCGGCCGTTGAACTTGTCTGGGACAGTGCTGAAGAGGCGTGCGGCGGCGTTGAGGAGAATCCAGGGGGGGTGGTTTTGGTCCGAGACAAGTCGGTGATTGTGGTGGGCAAGGAGGCGGTCTACTCGCGTGATGAGATGGGTTGTTGCCGTGCTTGGATCCGAGTGTGAAGCGAGGCCGTCGATGGCTGCTTCGAGGGCTGCTGCAGCAATGGAGGCGGATGTTTCGGGGTTGGGATAACTGTTCTGGGGCAGAGGCGGAGTGATTTTTGGGAAGTGTGCCCTGTGCAAGGCGGTGGCTATCGAGTGCTTGCGCTCGCCGTCGATGGAGATGGCTGCGCCGCGGGAGGTCGCCGTTGTTCTGGTTGTTGCTGCATTAGTAGACCTACTTCAAGTGGAATAGGACCTGTGAGGGACGTACCCGTTTACCAAGGGCAATACAGTAACCTTGTCTTTCATGCTCGTGTCCGCGTACGCATCCTTGATTATCTGTGTTAGCGTTCGCAACATGTAGGGACACTCGCTTAGCGCGCCGCTGAGGAGCACATGGATCTTTCCTGGTGTTGCTGGGGGGGTGCGCGTAGGCACCCGCACTTTGAGCTGGATTTGCGACGCGAGCTCATTGACGAGGGGCTCGAGAAGCTGGATGCTTATAAAGGAGGCGTTTACGATGAGCTGGCCTTTTCGGATGGTGATTCCGGGTGTTTGTAGATCAGGCGTCTCCCATGGCACTGTAGGTCGAGTGTTAGTTGGGTTGCGTGTGGGTGGGTGGAAGAGGACTTGCATCTTGTTTTGTAGTCTTTAGTCCCATCGAACCTGGCCAGTGACTATCGAAGGACAGACTCAGCATCTTGTATCGGTCATGGAGATACCATATACACTGACCTTCATAAACGCCGCGCTCAACTTGGAATGTGTCTAATTAGCAAAGATTCAACGTGGGAATGAGGATGAAATATCTCACCCCATTCAGCAGCTCAACAACCTGCGCTGGTTCCTGCAATTCTTGGTCCAGGTAGTCCGCCAACACCTTCTCCAGCTCGTCCTGAAATGCCGTTTGGATGCCGAGCGTCCCGGAGGCGACCATGACACTGGCCGGGAAGACAAGGTTGAAGATGCCGTCTTTTGTGATGTCAACGGAAGAGTCGGACAGTGTGGTAAACTTCTCGTCAACACCGCAATGCAGAAACACATCTCCAGCCTTGACAACGGCGTTTTTGGTCTTGGCAAAATAGTAGTTCAAACAGGCAGCCGGTGCTGCAATGACGGTGACGCGCCCGGGAAACACGTCCCTCATCAAGCTCTGAACGGCCCAGAACATGTCGTCCATCCAGCCTGGGAAGGCACACGCGACGTCGTATGCGTCGTTGAGGATGTCTTGGATGCGGTTAGTGTTGCGAACGGTGGGAGTGGCAAGGAAGTGTGCCAGGTCAGTACCTACCTTTGCCAAAGGCCCGAGCGATGCTTTCGTCAACATGTTTCTTGACGCCGGCCAGGAAATGTAAGAGATACTGTCCTGAGCCACGAGTGCACCATCCATGGGTAGGGTCTCTTTTTGTCATCTGTTGTGCTACTTCATGGGTGATATGGATGCCGGCGTTGAGGTGGTAGCCCCAGGAATATCCCCTCTCGGGAGGTGAGCTGGCCATTCTTTGACTGCGAGTGTTGAAGTCGAGGATCACTTACAAAACCATGTTGTCGACGGGCCGGGATGCACTGTATCCCCATGGTACCGAGCCCCGGTCTTTCCCTTGCAGGTCTGTTTGAAACTCGGCGACGCTTTGAACGTCAGCATGGCACTCGGTGCCGAAAACGGTACGGGTGTTTACAATGGCACTGTTTGTGCCTTGGGATCACCGGCGCCGGGCCACTGGGAGGCTGGTGTTGGCTGGCCATTCTATGCCACAAACAAGTTGTCAGCAAGACAGACAATACAGACCAGGATTTGCCGAAGGGCGTACCTTTCTCGCCAGCATGAAACATGCCGATGCCACCGAGCAGCTCAGGTCGATGCCTACGACCACCTGAGCTTGGAGGTTGCCGTCCATGGTTTAGTCAGATCCGAGGGCGATGTCTGGAAAAATGTCGTGAAGGCACGTACTTGGGAGACAGAACCACAAGATTGGGGTGTGAGAAAGGCCCGAGGTGCGGTGATGTGGCGTCCAATAGTACCAATACGCAATTCGCATTTGGCGCCCGCGTCTCAGCCCGCACCCCTCAGCCGCACCCCGAAGGCATGCATTCCGATCAATAGTCTTTCTTATCTGGGAATGGTACGGAGGTAGAGCAAGCAGTCACGAGGAGTGTCTTGAGTTTCTGCCCAAGCTGCATCGCGAGTCTGAAAAGAAGACCTACGAAACCAGAGATAAGATAACCAAAAGAAGAAAGAAATGGCCGACGGCAAGATCCTCTGCGCTGTTGACTTTGGTACGACATACTCTGGTGTGGCATATTCCTATGTCGAAGAAGATGCCGACGTAAGTCTCGAAACCTGATGAAGAAGAGATTTAGTTTTCTCGCTAATCCGAACAACATACGATGATATAGCCTCGAGATGTCGACATCGAGCTCATCGAGGACCACTGGCCGGGTCAGACGAGCTCAAGCTCGGCCAAAGTACCAACGTTAGGGCTCTTTCCCCCCACCTGGAAGGCTCTAAATTAACAAAAGCCACAACAGAGTCCTCAAATTCGACAAGACAGCACCCGGCGGATTCAAATGGGGCTTCCAGCTCGACGACGACGTCGACGGCATCTGCTTCGCCAAGCTATACCTCGACCCAGCGCAGATCGAAGCCGCTGAGACCCTCGGACGCTTCTCCAAGAAGCTCGGCAAGCTCCCTCCGAACCGCAAGGTAACCGACGTCGTGCGCCACTATCTCGGCGCCCTGCGCGAGGTCGCTCTCGACCGCATGCGCGCCGACTGGGGCGACGACTTTGTCGAGTCACACCCCGTTCAGTACATCCTCACGGTGCCGGCTGTGTGGTCCGACAAGGCAAAGTCGGATACGCTTACTTGTGCCTCTGCCGCGGGATTCGGGACCCCGGATCGGATTCGCTTGATCACCGAGCCCGAGGCCGCGGCTGTGTACACCTTTCATCAGCTTCCGGATGCGAGGGTGAAGGTTGGGGATGTGTTTATTACTTGTGACTGTGGTGGCGGGACGGTGGTGCGTTCTTGTTTCCAGATTCAAGTTGTTCCAGTCTTCAGCTAAGACTCATAGGATCTCACCACCTACATGGTTGCCGAAACCCGCCCCGTTCTTCGCGTAAACGAAATGACACTCGGCGGCGGTGGTCTTGGGGGGTCGGTCTATCTCAATAAGCGTTTCGAGGAGGTCATTCAACGCAAGATTGGCAAGCAGATGGAGGGGCTCCCCAAGTCCGAATACCTCGAGGCCATGAATGAGGTATTCAACCTGTTAATAGGTACCCTCTGACGTTAAAGACGGTTGCTAACGCTTTCCAGATCCAGAGGGTGTTTAACGACGACGTGAGACCACCACTTACACTATAGGCATTGTGATCCGGGTTATTGACAAATGTCTCTCAGATCAAAACCGACTTTGGCGTCTCCTCCGACCCATCCAAAACCTACTCTGTCCCCGTCCCCATCGAAGTGAAACCGTCTCCCACCGCCTCCATCACCGACAGTCAACTGACCATCACCACGG
>Ga0247824_10000683_pt1 | contig 17386 bp, 24 predicted proteins | sample 13C_PalmiticAcid_FD_194412 | JGI IMG/M metagenome (GOLD analysis project Ga0247824, IMG submission 194412) | Soil microbial communities from agricultural site in Penn Yan, New York, United States - 13C_PalmiticAcid_Day48 | ecosystem: Environmental > Terrestrial > Soil > Agricultural land... | reverse complement strand
GATTAGTTTGTGGTGGATGGTATGGGGAAAAGGGGGTGTGAGGGTGGGGGGACTGACTGATGAGCCCCTCCTCGGCGTTCAGCTTTCTCGCAAGCTCGCTGTAAGTGATGCTCTCCCCCTTGGCGGCGGGGATAATGTCAAAAGCACCCCAGTGCAGGAAGAGACGCACAGCCGAGATGACGGACATGTTGGCAAACCATCCCATGATGGTGTCGCCGGGCGGACGGACGACGGCGGCCAACTCGAGGGCGGCAGTGGCTGCTTTCACCCGAGCCGCATCGTCAGTGGCAATTTGGGAGACATTGCGGGTGATCTCGTCCACAAGGCCGCGGACGCGGGCTTGGTCAAGCCCGGGGGTAGCGGGCGTGGGTGGTGTCTTAATGTTTACGCTGCTGTCATCGTTGGCCAGGGAAGCTGCTGGGCTGCTAGACTCCATCTCGCTGCCGCTGCCCTTGGTGTTGAGCGGTTCGCTGTGGGTTTCCCTGCTGTCTTGCGTGTTGAGCGTCACTTCGTGTGTGGTCTGGGGAACCTGAGCTGTGTTGGTCTCAGCAGCGTCCATGCCCGCCTGTGGCCCATCCTCTTCGACCCCCTCCTTCACCGTGACGTTTTCGGTGTCCGGCTTTCCAACTGCTGGGCCGGTGTCTTTTCGCAACGCCTCTTCGCCGCCTCCATTCATCCCAACATCTTGTTTGGCATCCTCCATGAACCTGGGAACCGGGCTGGGTTCAGGGGTTGGGATGGCGCTGCGCCCATCTGTTCCGCCGTTGGCGAGGTAGGTGTTGATGATGCCTTGGACAGCCTTGAGCGTTTCAATGGCATCGAGGCTCGGAGAGTGGCTTGGTCGGTTGGTGTGATCTTTGAGATCAGAGCCATAGTTGTTGCTGACGAGGTGCGCAGCCATCGTGGGAGTGGGAAATACCCTGTTGAAGAGGGCTGACATCTAGGAGACCATCAGATGTGAGACATGCAAACAAGGTGCGTCCCTGGACCCCAAATATATGCTCGGTTGACTCGTCGAGTGCTGCAGGTGGCCGCTGTCACCGGTGGGTGTGGTGACACTGCCATGTTGACTGACAGCGAGGCCATCAAATCTTCACCATTCCCAAACCAGCTCGCAAATTGGAGCCCCTCATGTTGTTGGATGCAAAACGATGATTCCGAGGCACCGGTCGGTACCCGTGCCCGACTATTGCATTTTACTGCGGTCCTCACGGCCCTTGCTGTGGGCGGGCCCCTGGCTCCGGGACCGAAGCGGCGGGTCGGGAACGTAACCGTTGGATATGCTCCGAGGACCAACACCAACGACCGAGTCAGCTGCATCCCAATGTTATTCCCGCCGGCAACCCTCCCCAAAGAGCCAATGGCGCTCATCGTGAGACGGAACGGAGCACAGTCCCCACGTGCTTCGTCAAATTCATTGACTCTGTACATAAAAGGGGGCTGCTGGTTTCCGCCAACTGCGACCACTTGGGCGTCCAGCGTTCCATCTGCCGTTGTTCGCCATGACGCTGCTGTCCGTCCGAGCAAACGGCGCGTTGCAGCTCGCTCGAGCACTCGCATCGGCCTTGCTACCCCCTCAACTCCCTTCCCGTCCCGAGATCCCCCAGAACCGGAACGAGCGAGTTAGTTTTCGCGGAGAATGGCCGCAATATTTGCAACCGACGCGGATCCGTACACCGCCCATCGCTCTTCGGGATCAGCTGCGGACCGGTGGCCGACCACACACCCAGGGGGGCAAATCCACCAGCAAGCCACATCAACGAGGGACCCAAAGTTCCTGCACCGATAACACAAACATCCCTCGGTAAATATTACGCAAAATGACCAAGAATCGCTGAAGTCCCTGTTCGCTGCAACCCGAGATTCCCGACGCCTGGGTTTCCACCGTAAAAGAACAAACAAAAAATGGTGGCAGCGAAAGAGAGCCACCCATGTCTCTTCCTAGTTTCTGCGCCTGGTCCAGCCTGCCTGTCCCGGGAAATATGTCCTCACACAATACCACATCATATCTTTGCTTCATGCCTGGGCCGGCCCACATCCAAACCATCCACTCCAACCTTTGTGGCCGACGTGTGTCTGTTGCGCTCCCGGGGACGGACACACACGGCGATTGACGATTCGGGACCGGACTCGGGGCGGACTAGGCACCCGGCGCCGGCTGCCAGTGGCCCGCCGCGTGAGCATTCCTCATCGCGCGTCTGGCTGAGAGATTCTTCCACACCTCCGCCGATATCGTGTCAAAGCTCTCCATCAAGGACAGCGCATCCTTCCACCTGTGGCCATACAGCCTCAAGGTGAGCTTCACCCTCTCCAAACACCGCAGGCTGCGATCCAGGTTGTCCCCGGTACCCCTGTCAAGTCTCACCGGTTGTGGAGGGGGTGAGACCTTGCCCGGCACCGACGGGGGGATGGGGATGGGGGATCCTGACAACAGCAAATCACCGGCATCGCGCAGCACAGCGACAAACTGCGATCCCATGAAGAAGACCCTCAGTGCGTCGTGGTAGGTATACAAAGCCGTGTTCGTCGTCAGGTTTGCAATGTCGTATATCCTGTCCATGTACGAAATGGCGTGCTCAAAGATCAGCAGCCGTCCGTACGCCGAGACCTGAGCGCCCCGGGCGCTGGAGGCGACGCAGTAAACGTAGCTGTAACGCAGCTCCAAGTCGAGCATCTCGCGAATGGCAACCGGCACGTCAGTCGGGAGCCGTTCGGACCACTCCCACATCTCGTAATACTTCTGCCAGATGAATGATGTGGCATCCGGCAGTGGCTCGGTCGGGTTCCCCTGGTAGAGCATCTGATACCAGTCCGACTGCAGCTGGCGCAACCTGAAAAGGGACACAGATGCGTCTGGGATTGGTTTGGTGATCTGTCCGCCAGCGAGGGTACCGCCTGGCTGTCCTGGTGACGGAAGCGCCACTGACACGGCGTCGTCATAAAAGGAGAAAGCGCGAGCGTGCGCCATGCTTATCGCCCTGCAAAGCCACAACGTCAGAGCATGACCAAGGACAAGATGGGACCCAAGTACTGACCTGTCGAGAGCGTAGACGCAGTAAAAGGTCCTGCGGCGTGCGTCTAGCACATCTTGGTCTACTTGCTGGGCTTGCGGCGGATCCTGATGTAATCCCTGGTCGACCACGGCGCGGCAGGTGAAGCCAATGGGATGCCAGCTGTCGAAATGGGCAGGATCAAGCATCGAGTACTGCGTTAGGAGCAACAGGGACTGGACCTGGGTCACGTAGCCAGGCTTTAGCGCCCTGTCGGCGTGCGGCAGCGCACGAGCAACGAACTCGACGGCATTCAGGTAGTGCTCGTCCTGCCGGTTTCGGCTCTGAGCTGCGGACCCAATCGCGAGGACCATCCAGAACATCCAGTATTCTGAACTCCTGATCGGTCGGGGGTGTTCCTGGTAGATGTCACTGACCAGGGCATGCAGTGACGTCCCCGGGAATGCTGGATAGAGAGGGAGGACGGTCGTCTCGTAGAACTGGACAAGAGTTCTTGCAGTCGATTCCACCGGAAGGTGAGTAGTTCGAGGCTCCGGAACCGGCTCGTAGGTTGAGGCTGCCAAGACCAGGCGCGCAAAGGTCATGTTCGATTCAGATGGCTCAAAGTCTCTGGTGGTGGTATTGACAGCCCTATCAGGGGGTTAACAGGTGCTCTTCAGCCTGCAGTTTCCCGGGAGTACACATACAAGTAACCAAAGTCTGATACCAGGCTGTTGATGTCTGCGTTTTCTTGGGTGCGGGCTGCCTTCCGGTGGATGGCGGCCCGGATGAAGGCCAGAGAGTCTTTGCGAGCCGGGTCAGGAGCTGGAGGCTCATCTGGGCCATGCAACGCTATCGAGGCCTTCGTGGAGCGAGCATAGGAGAGCCTCCTCTCCAGCTTCTCTATCCTGAGCTCCAAGGCCGCGACATAGCTAGACGGCAAGGCACCAGTTAGCCCCACCCGCTGCTCAGTTGCCACGAATAGCTACCACATACCTTCTTTCCTTTCCGCGTGCAAACTGGTCATTAGCTGCCGTGCACTCCTTTTCGCGGCCTGCCCGTTCACAAGCCGTGCATGCTGGCAGCTTGTTATCGCACTGGTCAGGGATTAGTTATTGGTCCAGTTCGCCACGCCCCCCGGGTCCGGGTAAGTCACCTTCACTTTGGCAGAACGGCCTATGGGGATGTTGTGTCAGCCAGGATCAAAAACGAAGGAGCAAAGCAACAAGGTTATGCTTACATCTCGAGCAGGCAGACACTGGCCGGGACACCTTGAGCAGAGGGCTGTCTGCGAGGCTTGACCGGTGCATGGTGATGACAGCTCTCCGTGGCACCAAGGATACTCTCCTTGAAACCCTGCTGGCACTCCTTCCACAAGACTGGGCGATTCCCCAGGGCTACTTGAGATCTCTCGCCCAATATCAACAAACAAGCTGTTGTGCGGCAGGGTGGCCTTGTAGATACGAGAGTGAGCCCGAGGCCCCGAGTCCGGAACGGCTAGGCGTCCACCTCCCAGAAAAGACACCAGGAGCCTTGGACGTGGAAGTTGAAACAATGGTGTCGTTAGTGTTGATGATGCCAGAGGTGGTGTTTACGAAACACGGTGACGCCGAAGACAGGCTCACGGCTTGGAGTCCCGAAAGCACCGCCAGTTGAGGAACGGCGCACGCTGAGGCAGGGACGACGAGACGGGGTGGGGAACACGCAGGATTGCGGGCCGCCCGTGGGGTTTCTCTTTTGGGAACGTGTGGGGTGTGTCGGGAGCTGTGATCCGGAAGAGAGGCTGCAAAAATCCCGAAACGAGCTGCACGGGTTGCTGATCAGGCACAACCAGGGCAGATAGCCAGGGCAGTGTCGGATTTGGTGTTGCAGTGGTGCGGTCGACAGCACGGGAATAATGCAGGGGGAAGGTGGGAGAGGGCCGTGAACATCGAACAGCTCCACTTGGCGAGATGATGGAAGGTGCAGCGTGCTTCTCGAACATCGGAACTCCCGCCGCAGCTTCCAGGGCTCCCGCAAGGCTTAACCACACCAGGGTTGGTGTTGCTTGTTGCGGTCTGTGCGTCATGTGACCCTGCGGTCGCAAGAAACGTTGGACTGATGCCGCAGCCGGTCTTGTAGCAGGCCGGCGTCGTTGTTCCGTCGATGGCGACTTTGTCTAGGATGCCGGCATCGTGTTTGATCTCACGGCATTTCGTATCTTGCGCGTCAAGTACCGCGCATACGAGGACTGTCGTAAGTGATTTTCGATGTGTCTGGTGGGGCTGAAGAAAGGCGCCAGGAGCCATCCCCGCTGCAGCTTCCACGAGTGTGGGGTGTTGTTTCCAGGACGGGCTTCGGGTGTGCACTCAGTCCCTGCAGCCCCACCAATGGAGGTTCATGAACCCCGCATGAGTTGGGATTCCGAGTCCACCACGCCTTCCTGATCGTCGAAGGTTTGCCTTTGATGGCTTTGTAATTGCCGGCAGTCGGAGCAGAAAAAGCAGGGATGCCCCAAGATACAGAGGGTTATTCTTTGAAAAATGCATTTCCTAGTCGACTGTTCATTACCCCCTTACTCCCGGGGGTTTGGCAGGTCCCATCTTTGGTACAGGTGGTCGGTTTCGATGGCGACTGACAGGGGATGGGGGTGGTTTAGCGAATCAGGAACAGCGCACGAGGCTGTCTTCAGCGAAACTTCCCCAACTCCAGGTTCGCGTTGCGCCAGTCTCTCCTTCCATCCACCATGCCTCGATGGAGATCCGAGTCTCGTCCGAGGCCCAGCTAGTACAAGACAACGTCGACCCTGCCCGGTGGTTTTTGCGCATGGCAAGCAACTTGCGCTCCCCACCACAGATTCTCGCAGCTTCCCCGAGCTTTGAACCGTCCCCTCATCTGATCAGTACCGTCCCATACCGTATTCCAACGTCTCACCGAGAGCCGCGAGCAGCACACACCACTTCCCTCCCGCCTTGGGGCACCTCCGGCTCCTGCGAAGAGTCGAAATCAGCGGCAGCATCAAATGGACCCTGCTGCCGTCTTCCATCAGTCGTTGGGCTCCGTATTCCCGCCCCAGCACCTCTTCCCCGGGAGACCTCCGGTGCCCGGGCCGTATCCGTGGGACAGCCCAGAGCAGGATGCGCACGACGGGCCCGATGCGCATCACCGCGTTGCGCATACCTTGACGGCATGCTGTAGGTGTCGTCAGGTAAGCCTCCTAACTCCCCGCCCCCGTGCCGCGCGCCAGCCCTCAAAGTCCCTGTTTTCTGACCACAATCGCTGTCCAGAGGAAAACGAGGTGCGACCCCGCCCTTCCGCGATGCCTGCCCTGCGAGCGGTCAGGCTCGACGTGCGAGTACTATGACAGCACCAAAGGGAAGAGGATCAACCGCGCCTATGTCGTCAATTTGCAAAAGAAGGTGCGCGAACTCGAGGCCGAGCTTGCCCAGTACACCGACCAGGAAATCGACTACCCGCACATTCATGACGATATGGTCCGTCCTGGTGGCATCGTCCGGCTCGACCAGACGGACGAGATGCCGCGCTATCTTGGCCCGAGCAGCGGCACAGCCATGACACGGCTTCTCATGGAGGAGGCAAAACGATTCGCCGAGTCGCGGAGGATAGCCAACCTCATCCCTGCGGTGCTTGCGAGGAGGGCTGAACAGAGAGATCGCATGCAGAGCGTGGTCATGGGTACCAGCATCAGCGGGCCATCAGGCAGGACGAAGAGCTACCCGGCGCACAGCATCATCCCCGCCTCAGCCTTGCCAAGCAGGGAGATTGTCGATGGCTTGGTGCGGGCGTTCTACGACAGAGGTGAGCGCTCCCAAAATCTCTCTGCGCAGTCAGCAACAAGACCAGGAGCGCTGACCCCCAGATCTAGTCCAAGTTGTCTCGCCGATTCTCCACGAGAAGGCGTTTGAAGAGGACCTGAATGCTGTGTTCGCCGGTGACACGGATCCCTACAAACACTTTGTCGTGAACATGGTTGTGGCGATCAGCCTGCAAAAAATGGGCAAATATGCTGGCCTCCCGGACAGCTACTATCTCAACGCGATGCGCCGCTTCGAGGACGTTGTCCGTCCGCAAGATCTCAAGACGCTCCAGTGCTTGGTTTTGATCGGACAGTATTCTCTGATGACACCAACACGAACCGCCACCTACTATGTGACGGGTCTCGCGACGAGGATATGTCAACAAATGGGCCTCGGAGACGAGAGCACCATCGCCGTTGGACTGTTCGATCCACGGACTCTCGACATGAGGAGGAGGGTGAGCTGGATTGTCACGACCCAAGAATTTGGTCTCGCTTATACTATGGGCCGGCCCAACGGTTTTGCAAAGGCCGATGACTTCATGAACGTCAAGTTCTTTGAAACGGCCATGGATGAGGACATCACGCCTGACGGAATCCGCTCCGGGAGGCCCTGTGAGAGGAAGCAGGTCGCCATACATTTCTGCAAGATGCGGCTTCTGCAGGCCGAAATCCGCCGGGTCCTGTACGAGAAGAAACGACCAGAGCCTGTCCACGAGACTCATCCCTGGTTTCTTCAGATGGAGCAGAGACTCAAGGGCTGGTTCGATGCCTGCCCGGAACAGCCTGCGTGGTGTAAGCCTTGGTATGACCGCCCCTTTCGTGTTTTACTGCAGGGTGTTCTCTAACAGCCATACCAGGCTTGCCGGGTGCTATCATGGCATGATTATTTCCCTCTACCGGCCCTCTCCCCAAGTTTCGAAACCCACGAGCAACGCGGCGATGAAGTGTTTTGGCGCATCACGCTCCATCATCGAGTCTACTTATCGCCAGATCGAAGACCAGACGGTGGACATCACCTGGGAGTCATTGCTGACCGTCTACTCGTCTTTGAATGCGCTTTTGTGGTCCATCTCGTACCCAGATGTCCGCGCCGAACACACTCGTGACGATGTTCAGGACCTTGCAGCGACGGCGCTTGAGGCGATCAAGATCTTCTCCGACCGCTGGCCCGGATCCTCGTCTGCGGTACAGTTGTACACGGTCATCGCCAACGCCTGTTTGCAAAGCTACAACTTGGAAGACGAAACCCCGTCACCGCCGTCGAGTAACCAGCTTGGCACGCCGGTATCGCTTACTGACCCACTCTCGCCCGAATCAGATGCCTCGAGAAGCACTCCAACTGGCCAAGCCCAACCGCAGTCGGCTACATCTCTGTTCAACACCTCTCCGTTTGGATACCTCTTCGATGCGGCCAACAATGCGCTGGCCGCCCAGTATGGCTTTGAGAACGATTCCACTCCCTTTCAGCACCAGCCCACCTTCCGTTCCAACTCGATCTTCATGAGCCCGTCCACAGACTCCAATGGCCGCCGGTTGTCTCACCTCGCACCCGATTCGAGTGACGCTTCCGCCCCTGAGCGGCGGGGGAACACGCCGCCGCCCCCTTCGACAATGCCTAAGCAGGAGCAGATTCCGCCCTCGGGCACGCCCCCATTCAACTCGTTGCCCACGCCACCGGAGTCGCTGGCCCCGCCACGTCCAGTGATTAATCCGTCCCCGATGCTGACGACGACCTCGCCACAAACACCCGCAATTCAGACACCGCACCTCCAATCTACCAACCCAGCTCAAGTCCCACAGCATCACCAATCGCCAATTCCTCAAGTGAAGCAAGAACCTTTGGAGATGTTTACCCCTGCCCAGTTCAAGCAGCAACAGGAGCAGCAAACGAGACCACCACCTCCGACGTTTATCACACCCCCACCCCCATCTCACACCTTTCCACAACCGGGGCCGCAGCAGCGGCCGCCACCACCCACAGCAACGGACTGGTTCAACCCGCTGCCGCAATTTGTCCCGCCTCACGCTTTCACCAACGGCATGAGCGGCCCGACATCCTTCTGGAACGGTACCCCGAACCCATTCAACAGCGGAAACCAGGGCCTTTACCCTCCCAGCGGGGCACGCAACGGGATTCCAGGCGGCATGTCAACCGGTCGCGGCAACCCCGAGACGAACTGGAACGTTGGCTGGGGGGCAGGGCCGCTCGAAGGAGGATTTCCTACCTCGGCTGGATTTGGGGCCGGTCTTGCGCCTCCACCTGCCGGCGATTTTTACGACTCGTTTATCAACCTCAGGCATGGCAGCCTAAGCGTTGAGCAGCAGTCGGAGCTGATGGATGTGCTGGAGACGGAGGGCATGAGTGATATTGACAGCTTTTTGAACTTGGGAGGTCCAGGGGGGAATGCGGGGGGGATTCAATGGGGTTAAGGTTGGTCGCTCTGGGGATTTTGGTTTCTTGATATCCAGACCGGCTTGGGAGAAGGTCAAAGGCATGGTGCCGGTTGGTTTCTTTTTGCATAGTGGACAGGTTAGACGGTTAAGTGTACTCTAGGCGCGAAGAACAATACGAGCCGGGTTTCCAATCTGCACAACACAGCAGCGAGCCGTGTTGAAGGGCGAAGTTTGAGAGCTCTGGGCTGTTTGAGGAGACGACATCGGAGAAAATCGATTTGGCAGCAAAGGGGTGACGCGGGCTCAGCAAAAGTCGTCAGCTGTTTGGAACGAGCACCCTTCCTTCCACATCATGTCTGCAGGAAAATTTTGAATCTCTTTTTCTTTTCTTCAATTTCCCAGCTCGTTCTTTTTTTCCCCATTCGCCAACCTCCAGCAGCTTCTCTTCCTCCTTCCCATCACGACTGCGCTGCAAGCCAGGCAATACAAGTACCTTGCACCACATCGCAAAGATTCAGTTTGCCTCCAGTCGCACACAGTAAGTCGAAATCGTGTTGGAGGACGGACATACAATTGTTGACATTCCCCAGTTCAGCGACCATCCACAACGCCTCAACATCCGACAGCGGAATCACTTTCCACCCTCTTGCCTGAGCAAGAGCGACTCGAATCCATTTCGTGCGACCGTTGGCTTGTTCAAAAACCACGGCGAAGCCGCATAAACAACAATCGAAAAGCCATGGAGACCGACTCCACGATCAGCGACCAGCATAGGGACAGGCGAACGTCCCCCAGGCAGGCAAGCGACGGTCGCTGCGACGAGGTAGAGAAACTCGAAGAGTTGAGGGAGCTGTACCGTCTGTCGGTGCCGAAGATTATCGACTATCATTGGAAGTACGACCGCAAACTGGCAACCCTCCGCGACATTGAGGAGATTGTGCCCGAACTGGAGCGGTCTGCCACGAAGGAGGCACGTTATCACCGGATCTGGAAGGTCATAAGGATAGCCTCAATTGCGTTGAGGAAGTGGATGGAGGGCCATGCATCGTGGCAGAATGCAATTGAGGCTGCCGGCAAGAAGAGCATGCCCCGAATCCCAAGATCGGCGAGGATGAGGGCAACGATGTACCTGATTCCTGACGAGAAAGGCATCCCGAAGCAAGTCCGAGACAACCTCGCCCGAGTGGAGCTCGAATGGTTGATCAACGACAACTCGCCAACCGCTTTTTGGAAGGGAGCGTTGCTAGACGATTTCAACTGGCGTCACAAGTACATGGAAGGCTACGAACCGTTGGATAAACCGTGGATTCGACGAGAAGAAATCGCAACGATTCCAGCCCTGTTGTCAGCGGTCTTCTCCGTTCGCGAGCAACGCAGCATGGCTCAACATGCGGCAAGCGGTCGACAGTCGGCAATGAGACATCGGAGACGCAGGGAAATCATTGAGCTTTCCGATGATGACGACGAGACAAATGGCCAGCAGCACATCGCTCTGCCAGCAGGTCTCCTGTCGCCAGAGAAACAGCAGAAACTCGACTGCTATCGGAGTCGGATGCCCGCCGATTGGGCAAACATACCAGCGGACCAGAGAGGTCAGCAAAACTTGGAGTACAAGGCGTTGTTGAAGGCAGAAGATCTTGCTAGATCAGCTCAGGCGGAGACGAGGTTAGAGCAGCTGCAAACTGCGAATGATCAAACCAACAATCTGCAAACAACCACGGGTGGACGGGAGGAGACTTCTACGTTGCCGCACAACGAGGTTCAAGAGCTCCGGGAAGATGTTGGGGGCGCATGCGTACGGATAGAGCTCAAGTGCCGTGTGGTCGGCGTAGATAACATGGGAAGCCAGGCAACCGCCGGTACGTCCACACCTAACAACTCGCGAGCAGCCATCTCTACCCTACAGGCCGAAATCCAAGGGTTTCGTGAGCAAAACGCGAAGCTGGAGACGAGGGTAGCCCAGTAGGAACAGCAGATAGCGCAGCAAAAGGCGGACACAGCGCAGCAGGAAGCGCGTCTGGCTCATTTGGAGGCGATGTTGGGCGTTGCGCTAAGCGGGCTCTTTTGACGGCCTGAGCCAGCTCGACACGGTGCAGGTGGTGGCAATGAGCAATCCAGCGACGAAGATTTGACGATGTTGACTCGGGGACGTGCATGGCTCGCGTCTGCTGAACAAGACCTGGAATGACCGTTGTCAGTTGTAATGCGGACGTTTTGGCGAAGGGAACGTTGGCAGGTTGATGTAATTAGGTATACACAGACTCACAACAAAGTTGATTTGCTTTCAGGGTAAAGTCCAACATTTCAAGGACTACTAACGAAATCGAATAATCATATAGAAAAGGCTCTCTCTCGCTGAACTCTCTAACATACTAGGTCTATTCCCACTCTCCCATTAACTTCACGTATGCCTCTCGGTCAGGTCCCCTCTCACATTACAAAAAAGCTGAGGAGCAGGAAGAGGAGGAGGAAGAGTTGTTGGATTCAAGAAACAGGGTCAAGATCGATAAGGTTGTTCTTTTGTATGCGCTCGTCCTCGACACCAACACGTGGTACAACGTCTTGGTCGAGGACGGAGTTGCCGGCATCTGACTGTGGCCTCAGGAAGTGGTACCTGCTATCCCAGGTGGGTGGTTTATGTAGATTTTGCTGGCAGAGCTTGTGCTGGGTGAAAGGAGTAACCTCTTTTCTGCGTGCCGCTCCCATAAATACGCTGGTGATCTGGGCAACCCATCGCGAAACGCCCCAACTTCACCGTCAGGTTGGTGGAATGGCCGTCTCGCTACCCTCTTTCAGCGGCGCCCGCATCTACGCATTAGATACCCCTGAACCACAAGTTTTATCACCACTGCTGTCGCCAAATATGTTGCGCTACATGTGAACCTGGTGTTAGCGTCAAGCCACAGACCAACCGCAGTTATCTGGGGAAGTATGGGTCACTGACTGTATCACTCGCTAGACTCCATCTCCTATTCAAACTCACACCAAAAAGACGCCTGTGCAGCAAACGACAGTCAGTAACGCTATCGACTCGGAGACATGATCGAGATCAACCAGCGGCTGGTGAGATCGGGTAGATAAGGTAAGGCAGTGAGAACGTACGGAGCAGACACTTGTGCATAGAGGTCATAACCGGCATCAGCCCCGTAGCAATATTCCGTCTTGACTCCTCCTCCTGTTGATGCTGCGCTGGCAGAGCCGTATAGCTGGGCCCATGAGTCCAAGGCGAGGTCAACCTAGGCAAAGTAGAATTGGTTTCAGCATGCTTGTACAGTTCATCTTCAGGAGTCCCAGACATAAACATACCGCTGAATTGGGCAGTTGAAAACCTGAGTTGAACACGACGCCGAACGTCATGGTCGGGATACTAATTACACCGGAGAGTCAGTTTAACCGGTACTGCATGGACGGACCCAACTGCTATAGAAAGGTAAAGGGGCGAAACTGACATGTGAGCGGTGATCTCGCCGTTCACATCGACTTCCCAGCTGAAGGAAACCGGGCCTTTGTTGGTGCTGGCCTGGGCCTTTTTTTCATCGCTTTCGTCGATGGGCTGATCTCCCTGGTAAGGGAACGTCTGGGCGTAGTCCCACGAGACGACATGGAAGTCGATTCGAGCATTTCTAGGACCAGGGTCAGTAGAGATGAACAGCAGAGAGGGGCATTGCAATTGCAAAGAGGGGGCAGCAAACTTACGCGTGGATTCCCATCTGGCCTTCGAGCGCCGCAATCACCTTGAACTCCGGGCCGACGGTGACAACGCCAGGGACCTTGAAGCTCAGCCCCAGAGGAGCAATACCTGTTCTCAGTCAGGTACAGCCTGCATGGGGTGGGGATGTCACAAAGCAAAAAACTCACCAAACAGCGTCTTCTCCCAGTCCGGGAACTTCAACTCGGCCCAAGCATCAAAGGTTAGCGACGCCTTGATCTCGCCCTTGTTACGGAACGTCAGGTACGACTGGATGTCCCCGATATGCGCCATGTCGCCCTTCATGGTAAGCAGCGCCGACGTCTGCACGTCCATGTTCAGCGTGGCCGAGATGACGGCGCCAATGTCGTCTTGCGTTCCCTCGGGCAGCCATTCGAGAGGACACTCGTTCTTGACGTTGATCAGGTCGACAATGAATTGCTCGTGGATGCCGTGGCTGAGGAGCGAGGTCTCGTACGAGATTTTGCGCTGCCGGGTGATCCAGTCTTCCAGCTCCTGGGAGAACCATTTCTTGTGCAAGACGTGGAGCTGGTCGTCGGGGGTGTTGCGCCGCTCGGCGCGCCATTCGTGGTCCACTGCAGCACACCAAAGGTATTAGCTTGTGCCTAGGCGCGTGAAACAGGGTTCAACGGTACGACGTGTGGCGATCACATACTATAGCGTTTCCAGTCGCCGTCATGGTCGCGCTTGACGATGGCCGCAACTTCATCATAGTCGTCTCGTTTCCGGAGCGGGTCGCCGGGCGCAGCGGCCACCATGTCATGCCAATACCCCTTATCGTTGCTGTAGTCTATCCGGATGAGCACATCCTCGGCATCCGCCCTTCCGTGGAGCACGTGGAAGTCGTAATCGAAGGTCAGGTTGTAAACAGTAGCCCCAGGGGGAGCACGCTTGACCAGCCGATGGCGGTGCACGTAGTCCTTTGCGCTTCCAATCTCGTCGAGACTGACGGCCATGGCACTGGGTCTTTTGTTAGTAACTTGAGCTCCATTTCAGCTTGGAGCGCGCCCTGAATGCATGACTTACTATTTACCGACACCGCAGCCACTTGGCATCTCAATGACGGTCCGCTCGACTTGTCCCTTCCAGATTGTGCCGCAGTTGTGATCCTCGCCTCCGTTCATGCAGACCATCTTGGCAGACTGCCGGCCCTCGTGCTTCGTCGTGTCGCAATCAAACAGTTCCCAGTCGGAGCCAGACCGCTTGTCCAGCGTGGCGACCTTGTCCGCCGGGCCCGAGAAGATGTGCCAACCAAAAGCATGGTCGTCCGGGTTGAGACTATAGCCGCCCCCGTTCAGCCCCCTATTGTCGTCCACGCTCAGCGCCCACGTCTGCTTATCCTTGTCCACGCGGTCCCCGACGTTCTCCCACAGATGGGTGATGTCCACCGGCACGGTCCGGATCTTGACGCTCAGCGCGTTGCGATCACAACACAGCTTCCTGGCCGAATCCACCGAGTACGTGCTCTCCCCGTCGCTCCAGTACGACGGGCAGCTCTCTCCACCACCCCAGTCGTGATAGCCGAAGTCGATCTCGTTGTTTTTGCAGTTCCAGCCACAAGTCCTGAAGTCGATACCCTCCCAGTTGGACTTGGCTTCCCAGTAACACCCTGGGTCCTTGACTTTGTCCGAACAGCAGAACGGCTCCCACGAATTCTGGTCCCACCCACCGCCGCAGTCGCCCTTGCGGTACGTTACCGTTCTCGATCCACTCGGACAGACTTCGGATACGGGCTTGCCCCTTGGCGTATGGTCCAGCTTGACGCACTTGCCCGCCCACTGGCAGAGGTTCGGCCCCGTCTCGTCCGCCCGGCAGCAGTAGTAGGCGGTCCCGCCCAGCTTGCAGACTTCGTCCTTGTTTGTCTTGGGATCCACGTAGTGGTCGTTCGAGGCCAGCGCCACCTCGCCCGAGCCGCAGCCCACGGTCTTGGAACAGACTCCCAAAAAGTTGGTGTTGGGAGGTCGCCACTTGCAAAAGTTTGTGTCTGGGATATCGGAGAAGGGGCAGCAGAGCGTCTGGTATTTGCCCAGTTCCGAGCAGCGGGTCTTGATGACGGCGCGAAAGGGGCCCGAGCAGTCGCCTCCACAATCTTAGGGTCCAGTCTTGTTAGTCTGAGGTCTGGAGCAAAATTTAAGAGTCCAAGTACAGAATTGTCTCACCTGACCATTGGCAATATGTTAGAGGCTGGGACTCCCACTGGCTGCCATCGTTGCCTGCTCCATTCTGCTCCTTGAATTTGCCGAGGCCATCGGGATAAAGCACAGCATCCAGGAGTTTGTTGTCGGTGGTGTCTTGATCGATGGCCCAGATAAATAACCCGTTCAGTCTTTTGTGGGCCGGGGAACTGTCAGCTGCTTTTATGTTTCCAACAAACTCATCCAAGCTTGAGTCGTGCTTCAATGTGATCCAAAGAAGGAAATGGTAGGTAAGGTAAGATACTCACCCCTGCGAGTTGGCGAACTCGACCTTTTGTTTGATGGTGTCAACCGAGTCATAAGAGACCCACTGCTTGTCGCCGTATCTAGGTAGGTAAGTGCCGTGTTAGCTCGCTCGACTTGACTTGGACGGGACAAGACCAAGCCAACAGGGCAAATGCGTACGTCAAGTACTGGACAGCGGATTCGTTGTCATAGTGAACCGTGCCGGTTCCGTCTTGTAAGTGATACTCGATATCCTGGTATGACATGTATCCCGCGGTCCCCTAATGCGTGTTTCAAGTGGTTAGTATTACCAAACAACACTAGAAGAAGGCTTGGTGTTAGAAATCAAGGCTTACCGAGCATGTACCCGCGTGACCGGCGCTCGCGAATTTGCATCCCGGCTGCCAGCAATTCGCGTCTGCGAGTGTGTAAGATCTGCCATAGAAGCCCAGCCCAAGGTTGACTTGGTTGGCAGGGACTTCATTTCTCCACAGCAAATTCAATGCGTCTTTGATCTCGCTAGATGAGTGCTGCGTTAGCAGAGCAGACATGTAGTTGACGCGCGCAGTGCCACGAGTCGGCCACGACTTACGTTAGGTTGGTATGGGCAAACACATGGGCCCCGATGTAGTGCGAATCCTGGTCCCAGCTTCCATGTCTAGATGCGGCGTGTCCCAGTGGTCAGCATGGAATATGAGAGTTTGGCACCTCGAGGTTTGACTTACAAGTCATATGTCATGAGATTCACCCAGTCCACATATTTGATCATCTCGCCAATGTCGAAGTGCTGGAGATACCAATACGACGCGGGGGCAGCAAACGAGATGCCCCAACCCCTGCGAGCAGTGTTGAAGTAGTCTCTCATCTCCCGCAGCAGTGTCACGTAGTTGTCTGTGTCTTGCGGATGGCCTCGCCTGTCCGGGGCCCTGGGATATTCCCAGTCAATATCGACGCCGTCAAATCCCCACTACCATAATGTCAGCCGTTTTTGTCTTAGTTGGGGTAGTCGAGAGCGCTGCCTCGAGGGCATAAAGGCCTCAAGAGTGAATACGCACCTCGAGCATGAAATTCTCCAGTTTGGTGAAGAACTGGAATCTCTTGTCCACCGTGCTGGAGAGATCTCCAAACACAGGCTGGGTGTCTGTGTCATTGTCGCTGAAAGTCCAGCCACCCAGAGACAGCCACACCTGGAGGTTGGGCGCGTGCTGCTTTAAATCCGTAATGCTCTTGAAGCCGGCAATGGACGCTCCATTAATGGGGTGGATGTCATAAGAATTTGGCTTGATGTAACCGAAAGCCACGTTGATGTGCGTCAACGAGTCGTACCGGATGGAGCTGATATCACGGTTGGCGCAGCCCCGGCGCAGCAAACTCCACGACTCAAAGTACCCAATGACGGTCCGGCGCACGTCTCCGGGCGACTGATTTCCTGGCCCTGGCTGCTCACAGTTGGACTGGCAAGGGCCAGAGCTGGGGTTGACGCTCTGCGGGTCGCAGAATTCCTACAAGAGACGTTAGTACTAGTGTGTCCGCTGGACTCGCAGTCCGACTGGAAGAAGCTCCCTCTGCTCCTCAGATACTTACCACAGTTGTGCCACACGCGCCTGTAGCACCACAGCACACGTTGAGTGGACAGGTCGCCCCGGGCACCTTTGCGTATTGTCCACACTCGGCTGTTGCGTCACACTTCGAGATACACACATTCGCTCCACAGAAGGCTTCACCAAAGCCACACTTGCAGTGATTCCCAAGTCAATACATGTGTCCATGGCCAGGCAGCTTGCCGGACTGGAGGAGGCATCTCTCACATATTTTCCGTTGCAGCATGCGTTTATGATGCAGGGTGTGTCCTTGTCGCACTCTCCCCTCGGAAGCTGTCGAGGCAACAGCTGGTGGGTTGACAACGACGCCATGCTGGCATTGTTGAGGCTCCATCCGATCCCGTCGGGCGGTACAGGATGGTGGTCATTGTTGCTGTCTTCGACAACACCGTTGCTGGCTAGCACCAGTGTCCACGTCACAAATGCTGTCCCGAGAAGCCGAAGGGACAGCATCTTTCCAGAACTCGGTGCTT
>Ga0247824_10000682_pt1 | contig 17390 bp, 15 predicted proteins | sample 13C_PalmiticAcid_FD_194412 | JGI IMG/M metagenome (GOLD analysis project Ga0247824, IMG submission 194412) | Soil microbial communities from agricultural site in Penn Yan, New York, United States - 13C_PalmiticAcid_Day48 | ecosystem: Environmental > Terrestrial > Soil > Agricultural land... | reverse complement strand
GTCTAAATGCGAGATATACCCATGTTGTTGTCATTTAGCAAACGCCATTCGCAGCTGACCTTTTGTCTGGTTTGCTGCACGACACAAGAAAAGCCCACCACCATTCCATGGTCCAGTTGCATGAACTGGCAATTATGACAACATTCAGTGAATAGATTGTGTAGTATAGTATACAAAATGCATTTTATTCTTGCAATGTTTATTCAGTTCGCAATTGGATGATTTCATCCGCGGGACAACTCGATAATGAGTTCATAGTAGTAGTAGCAGCTTGAGAGGCTGTGGAATTCCACAATCACCTCCCCCTCCCCTCCACAAAGGGGGGGTGTTGTTGAAAGGGGAGAGAGGAAAAACCAACAAGCGCAAGCTGGTCATAATTGACTATTGTACAAGGTGTGGGGGGGATGGTAGGACGAGAGAGACACAAAGATTGAAAACTGTACAGAGGGGGGGGGAATGAGTTGTAGATCTCAGAGTCGGCCAGAACGGTATTTGGTTAGGCCACCCCATATTCCAATTGCTTCCTCACGGCAGGGAAAAAAAAAAACTCTAGGAGCAAACTTGGCTCCCAGTGCGCTTGGCTTGGGCCTGGGCTTGGGGGGAGGGCTTCACACCTCAAAGGGTATCTGATGGGCCCATTGTAAAGCGGCGCGCGCAAGAGCTGAGCGAGAAAAATGTGCGAACGAGCGAACAAGAGAGTCTGTGTCGCCATTTGAGTCACCGTCTAGTAAGGCTCCTGAAGGAGGCTAGGAGTGAGCGAGATACGGATGGTACTTGAGCAGCGCGTCTGCAAGAGCTCATCGAACTGTCGCATCTTGTCAGTCATCTCGGTCTGGGGTGTCTCTTTCTTGCTCAGGATGGGTCGGATAGAGGACGAGCGAAGGTCGAAGGTCATGGGCTTGAACGTACTCTCGGACATGACTGCAATCGATTTACGGCGCTCGCGCAACATCTCGGCCTCCATCGGGTTCATCGAGGATGGATCCATAGAGTGGCGATAAGTAGGAGCAGTCGAGTTCCTGTGGATTGACTTTGAGTTGTTGAAGAGGCGAATCAAGGAGAAGCGACGGTTCTTCTTGCTGCTGCTGCTGCTGTTGCTGCTGCTGCTGCTGCTGGAGGTAGTTGACATGGCTGGGGATGCGGAGATGTTGGTCATGATGATGATGATGCGAGTGTGGGGGGGTGTTGGAGGGAGAGAGAGAGAGAGAGAGAGAGAGAGAGGGTAGATATATATGTCACAAGAAATGAAGGTGTGGAGAGGGGAAAAGCACAAAGAAAAACAACGAGAGCAAGAACGTAGAAATGACGAGAGAGCGTAAGAGAAAAGTGAAAAAGAGAGGAGAGAGTGGAGAGTGAGATGAAAAGGAACAGCCGAGTACGCTTTATATCTGCAGTTCTGCAGTGCTCTCAAAAAAGTGGGCTTAGGACCTTGCAGCAAAGAGAGTGATAGAGTGATGGTAGGACAGGTGGTACAAAGTGAGGGGCAAGCGCTCTCGTTTACATATACAAACAGGCGGAATAGGAGGCTCGCTCTGGGCTGGCGAAGGGGTGGAACAATCTGGTTTCGTGGCAATGATGCTTGGAGGCGAAGGCAAAGGGCGAAGTAGCGTGGATAGAGTTCTGGGCGTGGTGCCGACGGAACTGGGGCGTCAATGGATGCTAGATGTCGATGTCGCGTTGACGGCCGATGGGGGTGGGTGGTATGATGATGATGGTATGATGGTATGATGATGATGATGATGATGATGATGATGATGATGACTGGTCCATGGCCAGGATCTCGACGTTCATTTTATACATACTCAGAAACGTACCCCTACGGAAGGAATGCTCCTATCGCTGCCTGGCCTAACAACCTCATTCTAATGCCTGCCAACGAACTGCCAACGAATGTTCCGATGGGAAGAGGGGGGGGGTCTTCTTTACTGCCATCTGCTGGCTGGGATAGGGATCCAGATGATGACGACCCGTACCCGTAGATAATGTTGTTTTGTTTGCTTTATGGACCTGCATCTCGTCCTCTGGCTCTGCGCTTCTACTGCTCAACGCGCGTCCTTGCTTCTCGCTTTCTCCTTTTTAGCACAGTTATTATACGCTTCTTCGCCAAAGTAGTATTGCTCACACATCGTAGCCAACAAGCTAGCACGAACCATCTCTAATTCGAGCAGTAAAGCCTACAGGGTCTTTGAGGTCATGGACATGTATTTTCGTCTCACAGCAGCAGCTGGTGCCCTAAGGCGACGACGAGCAAAAACGCTCTATGGGTTCATGACATCCCATGATGAAGAATGCGCTATACAGCCGTGAGGTCACGAAGAGCTGCTGCCTCTCCAGAAATAACTCTATCCACTCCGCAGTGAGAGTGTGGGGGGGGACCACTTTCTCACAATCTCTCTTTCTCTTACAACCACTCACTCCAGCCCTCCCTCTCCTTGCACGCAATAGCTCGGAGAGAATGAAGCTGTTCGCTAAAGACGTTTCATAATTATTGATATGAATGGCTCCAGGAAAGAAAAAAAAAGGTCCACTCAGGTACTAGCCAGCATCTTGAAACAAGGGGACCTGTTCATTTCTGCTCACGGATATGACTGATTAGACTTTAGAGGCGTTCCTGGAGGCTTCCTGGGAGAACATGGTACCCGAGAGGATTCTTCCCGTTTGTCGCTGGGAATACGTACTATGAACAGACGGGAGACTCCCGCGGTATTGCATGAGCAGTGGCATAGCTGGCATAAGCAACATCCCCGATCATTTGTTGGGAGAACGTTTTTTTTTCTTCTCCCCTCTTGTGCAACACCAAAAAAACCTTTCGGGGTTCCGCCACACAATGCATACCTTCCAGTCAGAATGGGCGTTCTAGATTTGTGGCCCGTCAATCCTCCGGGGAGGGAGGTCTGCTTCGATCTTTGTTGCACAAAAAAAAAAAAAACGATTGAGGTGTAACGTTGCAAATTCGCAAAGGACCGACCAAGGAAGAACTTTTGTGTTTGATCGATATATTACAGGTAATTGCTGCCCCTCCTCCCCCTCTTTCTATTTCTCCTCCTCCACCCTGCTCTCCTCAGTGAGAGCGGGTTTGGAGTCGTTCCGAGGACCAGGCAGATAGATAGTCGCTCCTATGACCTGCATGGAGAACGAAGCTGCTCTCAGGTACGGTTGGCCTCTTCCTCTTCATTCAACAAAGGACGTTTTCATTCTGACCATACAAGGGCGATGCAATTGTTTATTGCTCCTGGAGACCGGGGATAAAAATAACCCGGTAGGGCTTGTTCAACAATTCACCCCCTAGTAGACAACCGCAGCATGTAGGTTAGTAAATAGCAGCCCCTTCTACTCTATACCTTTGCCTATTGTTCACATGGCCAACTCTAAAGACAAACCTGGACAACTGCAGGCCATGTGGCGCGGATCCGTTCGAACAGTTCTAGGTGGTACATGAGTAGATGCAGTGCCGTGGCAGTGTCAGTGCGGCGACCGTTGGATCGACAAATTGGGCGGGGCAAAAGCGATCTGGGCCATGAGGGCGATGAGGGCAATTCAAACCATACCAGGCTTCGTTCTCGCAAGGGCTGCTGGATCCTCTGCAAGACACACAAAAGTCGTCGCGACACCGCTGTCGATGACTGTTCCAACCGTGAATACCATCTGCAACCCCATCACGAATGCCATGGTCACGATCACATATGTGAATTCGTTGTTCGCATTGAAAGATGGGTTGTAGAACCAGAGATACAGGTAGCTTGCCAAGGCAGATAACATGCCTGACATGATCGCGCCCATTGTCCACACATTCCCAATCAGATTGTCATTGATGATCTGAACAATGCCTCTGTCCTGTAAAATAGTCCATGTATCTCTCGCAGCTGGGATATAGGCCTTTCCATAGATCGCCACCTGGCAGAAAGCGTACTTGTTCACATATTCAAGCAGTCCCTGCAAGCATCCTGTTGGATCGCAAAACAAGGAGATATTAACACGGTTCCTTCGGATATCGTTTTAGAAAAAGTGTCTCAAAAGTGATGAAGAGGTGCGGTGCTCACCAAGAATGCAATCAATGAGACATGCCAGGAATGCAAGGAGGCCATTATCTCCATTGCCCCGAAGCATCTGTGCCAGCGCTCTAAGGGTTTGGACTACAGCAATGATCAAGGAGCCAAAGCAAATACTTCCGATGGACGTTGTGCATGCTCGTTTGAAACTCTCCCACGTAGGCGACTTGGTCATTCCCTGTGGAGATCCCATCAAAAAGTAGTAGCAAGCGTAGACACCAGAGATCGTGACATGGACAATGTTCTTTATCACTTGCGACGTCCAGTAGAACGAAAAGAAGCAAAACACAATCAAGCTATGCAAGGGATACAAAGAGAGAGGCAAGTTAATGGCACCATTCAACTTGAATACCCTGTCGCATTGGCTTTTCTCTACTGAAGACACGCCTACGCTTTCAGTTTTCCTGGAGTCTTGCGCGTCGTCGTGTCATAGTACATTTCATAACACCCAGTGATGACACAGATAAAGTAGATCGAGTAGGCGGTCTGGACAAAGAGCCCTAGGAAAGCCATAGCAAAAGTAGATGGATATTGCTTGGAGATGGAAGTGACAGCCCTCAGCATCTCACTGCAAGGGTCACTGTTAGCCTCCGAGGTCAAATTCCCTTGTTCTTTGAAAAAAGTCAGAGCATCAGAAGCACCTACGTTGCAAAAGGGATACGACTCTGCCAGAAGAACCACATGGACGCGTAGAGCAGACCGAAGACCAAGCCAAAGATGGCAGGCATCCATTGGCGTCGCACAAAGTAGTAGACAGCGACTGCGAGATAGGCAATGATGCTCAACGCAAAGGTCACCTAGGAAAAAAAAAGTCCAGAGTGGTGTTATGTGGCGTTATTGCGGTCATGGTCAATGCGGTCATGATGAACACATGCAGCCCGTTCGTTACCTTGATCACTTGACGGGGGAATCTGGCGTCATAAAAAGCCCAGCGTTAGACATACTTTGAAAGGTTCAGCGCAGCGGATCCGGCAAGGACAAGCCGGTGGACTTACGCCTGGGTGAGCATGAAGTAAAGAACTGCAATGACCAGCCCTGTCAAGATGGAGATCAGCATTGTCACCAGTCCCGATATTGAAAAGAAGCCTGCCGCGGGTGAATAAGGCGATCGTCCCGGTGAGTAATAGCCAGAGTTGTCGTTCTTACGATCTTGGTCGATCTGACGCAGCGCAAAGTAGGAGAGAACGACAAACGCTGCCAGCTGCGCGATGAACAGGAGGAAAGCCCAACAGTCATTGTACCGTGGCCGTGGGTTGAATTTTGCGGGTAGACCTGATTCAGGGTTGACGGTGCCGTATGGGGCGGTCTCATAGCTGGGCGGCATGACTCCAGTGATGGGCTGAACCTGCGATGGCCCCGCTGGTGCTGTAAAGTACTGCTGGTGGGCGTTCTGTTGATGTCCCCACTGCTGAGCATGAGGATTGTACATGGGTGGCTGCTGGGCGGTGTAGGCATGCTGCTGGTGTTGTGGCACACTGTAGGCGCCGTAGGGATGGTTGTTGGGGGCGTGGCTCGCCATGGGAACACAAAGAAACGCTTTTTTTTCTGCACTGCCGACTTGTGCGTGGATGAACAAGTACGAGGGTGGGGAAGGGGAAAGAAAGCAAAAAATAAAACGAAGACCGGGGGCGAGCTGTGCGAGGAATGCACGTGGAGGGGATCGGAATTCGGGTCCCTCCGTAACTGCACATCCCATGAACCCCCTCTTATTGACAGAGCCATTTCCCCCCCACTCCACCTCTCCCCACTTTCGGATCCGATCCACCCTCACCGCATCGCAATCGTTTCCTCTTCTCCCCATCGCCCTCACACTCCTCTCTGTACCTTCTCCTTCCCACCCCACCTTGCCATCGCCAGCACTGGTCATTCAATGGTCTCGCTGCCAGCCCTTGTTGCTTCGAAAAGAGTCCCTTCTATCTCACGCCCTCTTGCCTACTCTATCGCCTCTTATTCACGGTCACTCTCCAGCATGGCTTCGCAGCAAGAGGATGGCCCAATAACCACAGGCATCCGTAGCAAGGTATGGGAGGATGACAACTGGAGCCTGTCTGCGTATCAAACGACTCTGGTCCACCGCCTTGGTCTCTAAGCAAGTCGCTCACACACTCTCAATACACTTCACATGCATAGCTTAGTGACCTTCTGAATCCAACGTCTTTCGAGATCATCAACGATAGCTCACAGCATGCACACCACTCTGCTATGCGCGGTGTCACCAGCAAGGAGACTCACTTCAGGTACAATTAGCATGGTTGTAACATTAAGCTGTCACCGCAAGACTCTCGCATGCTTACCCGCTACTCTTCGACGTTGGACGTGGTAGGATCAACGTTGTCTCTGAGGCTTTTGGTGGAAAGTCAACCATACAGCGACATCGTCTTATCTACGGAGCCTTGAACGAAGAATTTGCAGCAGGGCTCCATGCCCTTTCGTTGAACACCAAGACGCCTGCTGAGATTGCCAAGGAAGAGTGATCTGGAGATGTACCTGCAACCCCCTTCCGAGTAACCACCAAGGGATCTTCAAATAAAACAGACTCGATAGCCACCGGATTGGTACTAGCGACACGGATAGAGTGGCGTGAACACACCTGTTCAGAGTTTCTTGCCTTGTTCTGTTCGCGAATAACTTTACAACATCAGTCAAGATAGGAGAGCGTCTCTCCTGAGTCTCTCTTCCCTTTGTGAAGCAGCAGGATCCAACGGATATCTGATCTTCACCTTGATCTCGACTGCATCTGTGACAGGGTCCTCACTACAATGATAAGCCGGCTATTTTCTCCCTCTGACAGATCTCTTGTTTACATCTCGCCTGTTGTGATCATAAGCTTCAGCCTTCCTTGAAAGGCTGCAACAACAGCAAGTTTTCCTCCGTTGATCCGGAAAGAGTATTGTAACTAGGCTTCGCGCCAGTGGCGCTGTGAAGCGATGCGGCGTAAGGTTATCGCGTTCTGAAGCACTCTGTCTCTGTGGTTCAAACAGATGGAGCCACCTCTAATAGCGGATCCACCGTTGGAGAGAAGGCAAGCCAGCCTCTATTCATACCAGCGATGTAACTTGCAAGGCCACTCAAACCATGTTATATCGCTGGTAAATCGTAGTGGGTGGATCGTCACTGATGGATACGATGACAAGGTTCGGCTCTGTGAGGCTGCAGTGGCAAAGTCAAAGTGCATCAAAATCTGGGAGATGAATTCATCGAGCTGTGTGGAGATATTGGTGGACGGCGGACGTGTGGTTGTCGCCGCCTTTGTGAATGTCGGGCAAGTCAGATCATTGAGAGTATCCAGACGGAGACGAGTGGTACTGGATTCACTCCGAGGCTGACGACCCCTCATCCAAACATATTAAACTGTGGCCGCTTCATGGTCCTATGAGCTCGCGAACACTGACTGGACACCGAAAAGGTGGTCCTTTATTTGATGCACATTGCAGAATAGGTAAAGAAAAGATGAGATGTGTTATGCCCTCTTCTTGTGCCTTGTAGAGACTTTGGTGACAAGAAGGCTCTCCTTCCATCCGAGGTAAAGCGGCAAGACGGTACTGACGGACAGAAGGGGCATTGCCAAGGTCGAAATGACTCCCACATAGAGTTTCTTCTCGCGGTAACTTGACTGGAGCATGTACACCGCAGCCAGCACGTTGTTGAAGATCAGATCGGCACTGATGGAGGTCTGGCAATGGTTGAGCCAAAGGGCGTTGTAGAGCTCCGACTTTTTGATGATAGGTGTGATCAAGAACGGGAAGGAGTGCACGGCATGGCTAGCGAGAGCGATTGCGGCGAGGAGAAAGTAAAGTGTCGGCAGCCTGACTGTCCAGAAGCGTTTATGAGTCTCAGGATTGAAGGTCATCAACGCCGGGATCAAGAACAGCGCATGGGTCAGAATCAGATTGTACTTGAATTCGGCTGTCATGGTTGGTATGTAGGGTGTTGCGATGACACTGGCCTCCCCAAGCAAGATCAGAAGGGCAAGGATGGTTGGTACAGTCCGGACCTGGGATTGGTTCCTGGGGGTTGGATCGAGCTGGGCCAGAAAGAGAGGTCCACCAACGGACATACTACCAAAGAAACCGAGCAGAACAAACCACCATGTTGGAGTCCACTTTTTGACAGAGGATGAACGTTTCCTCTTTTCCACGGCGCCCGAGGCGATTTGGAGACGAAGGGATTGACCTTCCACAGACCAGCATGTCAGGGCAGTTCCTGTGAGTACCAGCAATTGGCTACTCCACCACCACTTTGGCAACGTGTTGGTGACAATTGCGTATGCCTTGATACTAGGGTGTAGAAAGAAAGGTGGTTGCAGGGTGAGATGGAATTCCTGTTGTCATTCGACTGCTACTGTTCTTCTTTTTTTTGTCCAGATAGGAGGTTCACATACAACAGATCGGATTCGATGATAAAGCGGTCGAGGTCGCTGCCGAGGGCTTCGTACTCTCCCTTGAACCAGGACAGGATGTAGTACCACGTCGTGAAGAGCGAGGAGAGGGCGATCAGGATGTAGAGTGCGTTGCTTGCGGTGAATCGTGTGCGGGCGATGCAAATGACCAAAGCCGTGATGACTGTTGTAAAGTAGATCACGATGGACCCTACGGCCTTGTAGTACAGTTCCGAGCTGGTCGTGTTCGTTGTCATTGTGGTGCACGCGAAGGAGGGAAGGAAGAGGGAAGGAAGAGGGGATGAGGACCTGAATGGGTACTTGGGCCCAGGGAAGAAACAGACGTGTTGTACTGACAGTTTTTTTTTGCTTTTTTTCTCATCCAACATCACTATATATCTTCTCGCCTCATCCCCGCTTGCACTGCTTTCAATGCGAGCGACAGAGCGAGCGACAAAGCGAGCGCCGAGTAGCGACAAAGCGAGCGGCCGAGTAGCGACAGAGTGAGCGGTCGAGCGACAGAACGAGCGATGTTTCTAGCACAATGGTGGCCCAAATTACATCACATGTTCTATGCGAGCTTACCTCGAAACTCGAAACTTGGGGGACGCGGGAAGAGGTGATGGTCTAGACAAGTTGAAGAGGAGGATGAGTATCTGGAGTTGGTGATGGCTCCTATCACAATGCCAAAGGAAACAGAAAGTGATCTTACCAGAGTCCCGTGGTCATCTCGAGCGGTACGGACGATCCTTGGCCTAATCATGAAGAGTATGGTCCAAGGGAAGCTTGGTATCAGATTCAGACAAACGTACTAGGCAACAAGCAAACTTGTGATCATGCGATTCTTCCTTACCAAGAGTGCTGGCTTGTAGCGAAGAAGGAAGTCAAGAAGGAAGGCAGGAAAGGAGAGGTAGGAAGGTAAGAGGGAAGGTAGGAAAGAAAGCTTTCTCTAGAAAGAAGAGGGAGAGGGGGATCTTATCCACGACGCGTACTTTGCATTGAGTCAGCGCTCATTGCCAGAGCAGTCGGACGACCAGAACAGGGTGGACAAAGCTGCGCTGTGTGAGACTTGTCAAAGTTTAGAGTTGTTTTGTTTTTGTCACAACTTTCTTGCATGCCTTTGTCTTGATCGTCTTACCACTTTCTCATTCCTCAGAGTCTCTGGACATCATGGTGAAGAGAAAGAAGGGCGCTGCAAGTCGGCGTCTCAGCCAGAGCGACTGTGCTTCAGGTACTACTTCCTTGTGAGCTGTACTCAGCTCGGCTACGGCAAGGTGAAGCACAATGATCTCATATCCATATTCACACTGATCCTGTCCCTTACGACGTAGCGGATGCACAGCTGGCAGAGATTCTCGGCAAGTCGGCACGGAATCATGTCTTTGACGAACTGGCATCAGGTGAGAAGGAGTACGGTGTCGTCGCACAGAAGGATGCTCCTTCGCCGGCATTGGATGCTGAGGCTTCCTTACCTTTGCCATCCAAGGGCGATAGAAAGTGTCAGCATGCCAAGAATGCCGTTAACATACAAAAGTTGAATAAGGGACTCTCGCACCAGAGGGAATGGAGTCAGTGTCATGGTTGTCTCAATGCCAAGCAGAAAGCCAAGAAGCAAACCCTCTGCCAGGACACATCTGCGACCGATTCATTGTTGTCAGGAGAAGAAAGGGAGACGAAGACAGAGGACACAATGGAGACCCTGCTTTCAAGTTCACTCTGGATGTGCCTCAGCTGTTGCGAGATCAACTGCGGAAGATCCATCGAGGAGCATGCTCTAACTCATCACAGAAATTCAAAGGGGGTTCACCCTCTAGCAATCAACCTAGGAACCATGGAGTGCTGGTATGAATCCGTGTATATGGCTGCTGCTGCAGGAACGGCTCCACAAACACTAATATACCATTGTGTATCTCCATAGGTGCTACGAGTGCGATTGTGAAGTTGTTCCAGGCAAAAACAAAAACCAGGTGATAAGAGAATGCCAAGCTGTCGTCGAAAAGGTTCGTCGGATCAAGCAAGCCAAGATGAGAGGTAACGAGACATCCTCCAGAGCTATCCCTTGTGTGTGTCCACAAGATGTATTTGCAAAAGCACTCACTCACTCACCGCTTGCTTTAAGCCGCCTCAGCCGAGATCCCGAAGAAGACCAAAGGATCAAGCAGCACTGTCGCCGCTTTAACTACAGTCATCACAGAGAGACCCAAGGGAAAAGTGTTTACCCCAGGGCTACAGAATCTTGGCAACACTTGCTTCTTCAACTCTGTCGCCCAGGTGAGTATGATGTCAGTTGTACAAAGTTGGAAAGTGTTGGTACAGTCACTCGATGCTTATGCCACTTTCTAACCCTGCTACAGGTCCTGGTGGAATCAAGGTCTCTCAGGAGTATATTGTCTGAGAACGAGAAGGAAAAGCTGGTGTTCCCGACATCACCTGCCAGTAGTACGGACGCAGGACTCGGACCGTTAACAACTCATTTCAAGGGATTCCTGAACACCATGTGGAAACAGCGAGGCGGGACTGTAGCACCTCAAGGGCTCTTCATGCAGATTGCCAGGAAATGGAAGATGTTTCGAAGATACCAACAGCAGGACAGCCACGAGTTGATGCGACACTTGTTTGACGGAATGAAGCAGGAAGAAATGGACATGATCAAGCGACGGCTATCAGAAGAAAAGGCAAAAGAAGACGGGACGACAACAGACGAACAGGGAGCATCAACAGAAGTATCAAAAGTTGTACAAGGGTTGCCGATATCTGGCGTGTCTGAAAAAGAGCCAGGATATGTCCCTTTTATCGACAGTTGCTTCTCAGGAAGACTCGTTAGTGTGATTGTCTGTGACGCTTGCAAGAAGGTAAGAGGAGAAATGCGACAATCTAACGGGAAGCATAAATGCGGTCAGTATGGAGCAATTGACCTGGAATTCTACCTGCTTATGTTTTCGATAGTGTTCATATGCTCGGGAAAATTTCTTTGATCTGTCATTGTCAGTCAAGGGACCATCGAGGCAACCTGGTGTTTCAATCGGCCCAAGCGCAAAAGCTCGCCTCCTTGCACAATCGAGGCGCGCCTCTCCACCTGATCAAGCACCATCTTCAGCTGATACACCACTCACAGATAACAACGATCTTATCCCGGGATCAGAGAGACCATCCGAGGCTCACCTGCGCCACATTGAACGGATGCTCAGGAACGTTGGCAGGTCAGACTCTGACCTGCTGTCTATTGAGCGATCTCTAAATCAGTTCACAGGCGTCGACATTCTTGATGGCGAGAACAAGTTTGCGTGCGAGAATTGTTACAAGCTAACCCATACCTCCACAAAGAATGAGACAGCGTCTGATCAGCCAGAAAAGCAAGAAAGTGGTGGTGAGAGCAAAGGTGTACAAGAAAGCACATCTGCAATTGTTACAAGGAAGGAAAGTGAAGAAGAAAATGAGACAGATGACCGACCCGAACTGGAGCAAACGATGCAGGATGCTATCAAAGATGAAGGGTTCGAAGCCGACACACCAGAACTCAACAAGAGGGAAGAAGGGCGCGGATTTGATCCCTTGAATGATGGTCTGAAGACTGTTGACGACACAAAATTACAGGGTAATACGCTGGAGTTCATTACTTTTGAGAAGAGTGAAGATTATGGGTCCACACTCATGAAAGAGAAGCAGGATGCTGTCGAGGACGCGGGGGTTCCGGACTGCATATCAGAATCCCCTGAGGCACGGAGGAATGAAAAGTTGGAGGAGGATGAGCAAGATAATGAACCTAGCGCAAAAGTGGACCCGCAGTCTGTTAGTGGTGACGAGGAGACGGATGAAGACGTGGAGAAGACGGATCGATTTGGCAACATCATACCAAGGAAGGACAGGCACCAAGGCATGGATAGGGAGCCAGGAAACGAAGAGCAAGAGGCGCCAGGATATGTCCTCCGAAAAGCATTCAAGCGTTATCTGATCTCAAGGCTTCCGCCAACACTGGTCTTACACCTGAAGCGGTTTGAGCAATCAGGGAGGTTTGGCCAAATGCGCAAGATTGAGGATCATGTTGAGATTCCTGCAGAATTGGATATGAGCCCTTACCTTGTCCCCGAGAGCGAGACTGAGGATGAAAACGAGAAGGATGATTGTAGGCACGACGACTGCCAGCAGGATTGCGGTCTCCCCCCAAAGTACAAGCTCTATGGGGCTGTTGTTCACATGGGCACTTTGAGTGGAGGGCATTACACCAACTATGTCCTTTCTTCCAAAGTCTCACTTTCTGATGCCACCAGTGCAGTTCACGTGGCCGCGGAAAGGAAGAAGGGAAGCAAGAAGACAAGTGTCGATGGGCACCAACAGGGGACTGCGGACACTGAGGCCACAAGGATCATGGACGACTCTAAGAACACCGAGAATATGAGAGATTCAGAGGACGTTGATGATAGTGCTTCTATCACACAGAGTGCCCAGGATCCTGGGGATCCCCAAAACACTCGAAGCGAGATTGTGGTACGGAGCGATGAAGAGGAAGCTGCTTGCACCGCTTTGGACACACGACAGTGGATCGCATGTAGTGACACCAGCGTGAGGCTCGCCAGCTTAAACGAGGTCCTGGCGAGTCGCGCGTACCTATTGTTCTATGAACGCCATTAAACACACATAGCAATCAGCGTACTGACAGCGAGCACAGCATTTTCAGCGTGGTGAGAGGGGGGTCACATTTGGGTCAAAAGGTGACTGATCGTTCTTGATCTCTCTCTCACTCTCTCTCTCTCTCTCTCACCATCTCACACTCCTCTCTTCCATTCTCTCCTGCACACCCCGCCATCGCTAGCAATGTCGATCGTCGTCTTGGAGACCTCGATGGTACCCACGACAAACCGCTGCAGAAGAGCGATAGAGTTGCGCCCCCACAGGCCCTGTTGTCTAACTTCTTTTCAACAATCCATGGCTAGGGTGAAATCGTCATCGAACTGTACACGGAGCATGCACCAAAGACATGCAAGAACTTTTTCGAGCTGGCAAGAACCACAATGCACAACGACATGGGATGCTTTGGGCTGTCACTTTGTTATTGACACCTTACACTTTGTCGTCCAACTTTTTTTAATTCTAGGCAAAGAGAGGCTATTACAATGGTGTTACGGTAAGGCGGGATCCCGCTGGAGCAGATATACGATTCAGGATCTTGTGGCGCTAACATCGTCCGCATGTGTATCACCAGTTCCATCGCATTGTTCCAGGCTTCGTGGTCCAAGGCGGAGACCCTACAGGCACCGGACGAGGAGGCTCCTCCATTTATGGGTATGGATCTGGGACAGCACTGTTGTAAACAGAAGAATCCGAGATCAATGGATCTGGACTGATATACGTTGGTTGTGCTACGGATAGTGACAAGTTTGAAGACGAGCTTCATCCGGGCCTCAAGCACACGGGAGCAGGTATTTTAAGTATGGCAAACTCTGGACCAAACACCAACGGATCCCAGGTACGATGGACATGCACCCGGGCAGAGAGTGTCTTGTTTTGCTGAAAAGAAAGCCAAGGACTAATAATCCCCATGGATCATGGATGCGACCTCTAGTTCTTCATTACGCTGGCACCGCAGCCCACGCTCGACAATAAGCATACGATCTTTGGACGAGTATCCAGTGGACTTGGAGTTGTGGACAAGATGGGTCTTGTTGCGACGAATCCCAACGGAAAGCCGCACGTAGATGTCAAGATCCTCAAGGCGCGAGTCGAGTAGCCGATCAATTCGATAATAAAGCGCGATTGAGGGCCGAGGTTTCTCCGAGTAGGTTAGCGCGGATCCATGTTGAAAAAGGGCTTGGGACGATCGTTGATCTCTCTCACCTCGACTCATCACCTTTCACTCTCATCCTCGTCAGCGCTCTTCTTTATTCTTCTTCGTCCTCGTCCTCGTCCTTCTTTTGCTCCTCTTTCTTCTCTTTCTCTACTTGCTGCTCTCACTCACACTCTTCTCTCTTTCCCACGTTCAAACTTATTCCCCTCTTGGATCTGGCAACACTCCAACTCATGGACTCTTCTTGCACTTGACGTCTGCCCTCCCTTCATTCTTTGCCCTTTTTTCTTTATTATTCCTCGTTGGACACAGCCCTCTGAACGACTTTGCAGAATCACCTCTTGTCGAATCTATCTCCTCCGCAACGGCTGGTGTTCAAAAAAAACAACTACCTACTCGACCCTTCCTTCACGCACACACCCAGACTCCAGGAACCATGGACATGGAACGCAACTCAGAGTCAGGGGACGACTATGACCATGGAGACGACCATGACCACGGAAAAGCACACGAGCAGGGGCAAGGGCACACCGATGAATCAGGACCTGTCAAGCGAAAGCGGTTGACGCAAGCATGCGACCCCTGCCGCAAAAAGAAGATCAAGTGCGGTAGGTGGTCGACTTCTAACTTGAGCGTTGTCAAAAGCTTGTTGGTCATCCTGAATGCACACAGCAACATCAGTGTCTTGGCGTAAATAAGCGTGCTCAGCACCATGTGCCCAAGAGGAATGTAGTGCTCCCTTTTCCGGGACGTATGACATGATCGATCGGTGCAACCCATCCTAATATGTCGCCTTACCGCGTTTATGTCACAGATGGTATCCGACCAAGCTGTGCAAACTGCACCAAGCTCAAGGCCAGCTGCACCTACCTGCCCAGCATGAAGAAGCGTGGTCCCCGCCAGGGTTACATCGAGCTTCTGGAGAAGAGGTTGGATAAGATGGAGCAGCTATTACAACGTGGACCTGCCACTGCAATCGACCCTGATCTACTGGACTCTACGTCAATCCTCAATTCTCACCTCCGACCAGGCAATCGACGATCCGTGTCACCAGCAGGGGATGAATCAGATAGCGGAATAAAGCCGGATCGCGAAGAACGCTATTTTGGAATTACCGCTGGATTCACCTCTCAGCATGCAGAGTTTGACCTACAAAAGGACCAGGATACAGGAGCCGTTGGACCTAAACACGGGTCACAGTCGTTTAAGGATCGACCCAGGAACCCGATCTATGGCATCAAGGATGAAGTACCGAGAAAAGACATTTTGGATCACTTAATAGAGCTTTTTTTCGACTCGATCTATTATCAAGTACCTATCATCCACCCGGGAACCTTTATGAAGCAGTACAAGGAAGGCAAAGTCTCGCCAAACCTATTGAATGCCATGTGCGCTGCAGTCGCTCGATTTTCCAATCACCCGGATGTCGTCACCACGCCGCCGTTCTTGGCAGGAGAGCCTTTTGCTACCAATGTACGTGGAATGGTGGTTGACTCGATCGATATACCCACAGTATCCAACGTTCAAGCGTTGGTGTTTCTTTCAATGTACGAATATGGAGCAGCTAGAGGTCCTAGGGCATGGATGTTCGGCGGCATGGCTGTCCGGCAGGCACAAGAATTGGGTCTGAACCGGGAAGACAGCAGCCCACTCTTTCACTTGAAGGGAGATTGGGTCATGCGTGAGACGCGGAGGAGGACGTTTTGGGCATGCTTCATGCTGGACGTGCTGGCCTCTTCGTCTTCAGGTCGGCCAAGGATGATGGATGAACGGGACTGCGAGGTCCTGCTTCCAAGCGAGGATCACGATTGGTATGACGAACGACCCGTTGTCACTGAGATGCTGGACGATGGAGGCGATTCCTCTGGCAATGAAAACGAAGCAACCGCCAAGTCTACGATATCACACAAACGAGATGAGGGTAACAGTGGAGCAAGTGCTTCTGTCATCCCTACAACACCTGTTGATCATACAGCGTCTGGCGTGGCCGGCGACCTCTCTCAAGTGGATCCTACGAGCCGGGACAGCGACATCTCGGAGCAATCTCCCAAGGACAAAAAGCAAGGCAGCGGACATGTTCTCAGTTCGTTCGCATATCTGATTCGTATTGTGGCTGTCCTAGGCAAAGTGTCTCAGTATGTCAATCGTCCGCGGGCTAAGAAAGCCATTCCACCAAACCAGCGGGGGTCAGAATTCTCAGTCATTGATGCAGCGCTGACGAGTTGGCACAAATCGATCCCACCTCACTTGGCGTACTCGCTGGAGAATGGAAAGTTGGTCAAGGACAAGGGTGAGGGATGCGTTATTGTGTTTATGCATGTCATTTATCACACAGCTGTGGTCCTGCTCCACCGGCCCATACTTGCGGCCGACAAGACATCGTTTCCAATGGACTCCAACTTTGTGGAGAATTCGATTGAGCGATGTGCGGATGCTGCAAGCAAAGTCTCGGATGTCCTTGAGTTCGTGCAGGCGTACAACTGTCCGCCTCGGATCTTCATCTCCTCGTTCTTCGCATACCCAGTCTTTACGACCGCAACAATGTAAGGACCAGCTTTGAAACAATGGAAGCTATCGGTAGTGATCTGGTGGGGACCTCATGGCTGCTGCTAACCATATCATAACCTTTCCACTTGCATGGTCGCCATGATGCCAGTCATATCACCAATGCGTTCGCGTCTGATCCAGCTGTGGCAGCCCGAGCTCGACGTAGTTTGAGTATTCATGTTAAAGTCCTGCAAACCATGAAGCCATACTGGTCCATGGCGGACAAGTTCTTCTACATCATCCGTGATCTGTACTCGATCCAATCCAAGATCAGTTCCTCAGCATCAGGCTCGAAATCAACAGGAACAAGTACGCCCGTCCACGGCGTTCATGGCCAATCTACCAGTACTTCAGCTGACAGAGTCGAGGGATTGTCAGAGGCATCTGGAACGGCCTTTGAAGGCAACAGCAGGTCATCGGAATTAACAACGAGTACATCAACAGCGTCATCAACAAACAGTAAATTAGCCTCCATTAGTTCCTTCCTCAAGAGTGATTCGGGCTTGATTGCATTATGGAGACGAGCCACAGAGATGCAAGTTCTGGACGAAGCAAGACAAGAACAGAGACGGCTTACCATACCAGAGGACACGCCCAGAAGATCTGCCAGCTTGGACGGGAAGAAAGGGCTGCA
>Ga0247824_10000681_pt1 | contig 17394 bp, 21 predicted proteins | sample 13C_PalmiticAcid_FD_194412 | JGI IMG/M metagenome (GOLD analysis project Ga0247824, IMG submission 194412) | Soil microbial communities from agricultural site in Penn Yan, New York, United States - 13C_PalmiticAcid_Day48 | ecosystem: Environmental > Terrestrial > Soil > Agricultural land... | reverse complement strand
GTTGGTCCTGTTGATCCGGCGTCGATCGTAGCACTTTCCACGACTTGAAGTTGAACCAACCAGATGGTTCCCCACGAAAGTATGTGTTCCAAAACTGATTTTCGTCGACAAAGTATGGAATACTCTTGGCGGTTGTATGACGTTCATATATGTGGTTGCCATTGGGAAGCAACGAATAGTCGTGGAGACGTCTGTCCAAGAATCGTGGATACAAATACAGAACTACAAACGCAATCAATGCCGCCGATATGATCATAAGGTTGCAGGTATTGGATGAACAAGTCGCATTGTTTGCGCGTTGTTGACGACCTTGGTTGTAGTACTCCCGATATTGTGCCTGTCGCTGGTGATAGTTTGGATAGTTTGGCGTTTGTTGAGCTTGAGGTCTGGCTCCGCGATATGCCTGCCCTGTTGATGTGTGGGATGCTATCGAGCGGGTTTTGTTCTCTGGTATGTAAGAAGCTTTTTCGTGAACCGCGTCAAAAGAGTAGAAAAGTATCCAAAGAGTAACCTACATCTTTGACCAGAAAACATGTTGGATGATTCGCCCGGAGAGGCCCTGTCTTTAGATCCTCTGGACGTAGATTGCTGTCCTGTCGATCCTGCCCGGTCATGGTTAGTGCTCGGACCGTGCTGTCGGAACGAAGAGTGCTGTCCTGATTTTGCTCGGTCATGGTTAGCACTTGGGTCCCTGTCTCCATCTGGACGTCGTTGTCTGAACGTGGAGTGCTGTGTTGCTCCCTTCGAGCTCCCGCTTTCCATCGGCACCTCTTGGTCTAGCTTGGCTCGTTTTTCCGGATCGCTCAATACTTCATACGCCTTCGATAGGACTACACACAAAGACCCTCTCATCCATTAGTTCCAACTCACTCAGAGTGTGCACAAGGCAGTAAACTGTAGAGAAGGTGTACCTTTGAATGCCTCAACTGCTTCTGGGGCGCTGTTTTTGTCTGGATGAATTATCAGGACCATCTAACATGAAAGCTTCCTGATGTCAGGCTCACATTGAGAAGATAGCGTCGTTAGTCTGGTCAACGGTTGTTGTAGTCGTTACCTTGCGATATGCCTTCTTGATTTCAGTATCAGTTGCATCCTTTTCGACCCCAAGCACCTTGTAGAAATCTCCTCTTGAGGACTGGATCTCTCGGACGGCCGAGGCCTGCTCCTCCGTATATTCTCGTGCTGCAGGTTTGTGGTCTGGTGCCGACTGTGACGCCGATGAAGTAGATGTTTCCGCCCTATTCTCAGAGCCTTTGGTTCCTCTCGACGATGACTTGGCTTCTTCCTGGCTCACTGTGGTGATAAATGCTTCCGCTTCGGGAGTTGGATAGAGTGAGGCGGACTTGAGACCGAACTTTCGGGCGCTCGCAAGGTCGCCTGAACTCAAATGGCGCTTGGCAATATCGAGACAACGCAAGGCCTCGTCCTTGTTCACCTCCATGCTGTTGGGTGTTAAACAGGCCTGTCCCGCTCTATTATATGTGAATCGTCGTGTCGTGAAGACGGAGGGAGGGAAGGAATGAGTTGGAGCGATGAGAGGCGCAAGGCCTTGGGCAAAGTGACAGGAACACTGTCACGTGGCACGGTGCAACAGTTGTGGAGAGAGAGCAAACGGACGCTCCAACAGGATACACCACGATACACTTTGTACACTGGCGGTCCTGTCAGCGTGTGTTGCCATGGGATGTAGTAGCAGATCCAGCCCAGATCGGCGGCAGCTTGTAAGCACACCCTCTGGCTTGAATTGGTAGACGGAGGATTTCCGGGGAGAAAAAGATGAGCTGTTTGTTTGGATCCAGGAAAAGGCCTTACCAAGCATATATGCTTGGTTGTTTTGATCTTGAGCTTGGTATATAAGTACATGAGGTACTCATCACGCCAGATAAAGATGGACATCAGGCAACCAGGGATGACCATCTTCGCCACTCGCGGTCCAGCTCTGGTCCTTTTTATCGACCAAAGTGTGGATGAGCTGTGGGATATGTATGTAATCCAGAACAAGTGCAATAAGGATCGAATGATGAGCAGCACGTCTGACGGCTGAGTTGTACCTAAAAAAAACGTGTTCACATTACTCTGCGAGAGGGATGGATGGTGCTCCCTTTTTCTTCTCGCCAGCTGGCCAACTCATCTTTCTCTTTTTCTTTCATTCACTCCCTGCCGACCTTTGGATCCCCCCCTATCCTTCTTCCTCCTCCTCTTCTTCGTTCCTCCCCTTCCTCACACAGTCGCTCGCTCTCGAGTTCTCCCCTTTCACCATGGCAAACTCTCTTCGCCAAAGGCCTGGCAGGGTCTCCTTCTCCATCCATCCATCGTCAAAGACCTCCTCCGCCAGATCTCACGCCAGATCTCAATCGGTATCGCACTCCCAATCCATCGGCCCTGATACATACATCGAGGTCGAATCCAGTCTCCTGCACAACATGCAGGGCACCCTTGAAGACTCGATCTCAAAGACCAATGAAACCGTTGCAGCGACCTGGCGATCCACTAAAGCAACTGCCAACGAGACTATCAAGGTCGTAGAGACCCAGATGAGTGAGACCTGGGACGCCTCCAAGGCAGCCTTTGAGGGCGCTAAGCGCTTGCTGAGATTCGAGGAATTGCCTAAGGAATGGCAGAGCAATCCATACATCTTGACAGGGTAAGCATCTCATCTCCTCTCCTCTCCCCTGCCCCTTCCCCTTTTACCCTTCTTCCCGGTATTGGGTTCATTTCTGCCCAAATGTCGTTGTGAGCTCCTTCCCGCAATATCTTTTTACTTTGCCCATGATGCCATTTCCTATACTCGCTGCCATCGTCTTTTAGCTTCAAAGGACCTTAGGAAATGAAACCTTATCGCCCCATCCATTCACTACCTGGGTAGCGGGAAGTGGAAAGCAAGTTGGGGCATAATGTTTTGTATGCGGGTGCAATGGGTGACTCGTCATCGCTCGCTATTTGGAGACGTTTTCGCAATAACTTCAGGAGGCATTTTTGCTCGACATGTATGCGAGCCAGGAAATCAAGGGCTGTATTGGATGGATGGGAAGAGTGAGATGATTCTTTTACAATGGTGCTCTCGTGGGTGGTGCCTGGGTATCTCCTGAGAGGCGGCGGTTTAGAGTTCGAGTTCCCACCTGGTTCACCGCTCTCAGTCGGCGAGTGATTGTACAACAGCTTCCCCACAACAACCCACAACACTCCACCACTACACAAAACAGGAGAACAAGCTTATCCGTCGGAGGGAGAGTTGAGGACCTCTTCCCTCCTCTCTCCCTCTCACTCCTTCTCACTCTTGTCGGTGTGAACTATCACAACCGGGATCAGGGCGAGAGAGTGGCATTCATTCATCCCCGACCGTTGCTCACAGCTTAAAGTTGAGAATTTTGCCCCACTAATGCGCTCTGTTCTCTTGTCCTGCAGGTACCGATTCTTGTCCTCCAAACGCCAGTGTCTCCTAAGTATCTTCCGGATTCACAATGAGACGTGCAACATTTGGACTCACATGCTCGGCCTCTTTGGCTTGTTTGCGCTGGGCTACTACATCCACACCACCTTCCTCAAGCACGGCTCCATCTGGGATCATGGCGTCTTCCTGTTCTTCTTCCTCGCAGCGTCAAAGTGTCTGATCTGCTCCACCCTCTACCATACCTTCCTCTGCCACTCGCGTCTGCCCGTCATGCGCTGTGCTGCTACATTCGACTATATCGGGATTGGTGTCCTGATCACCGCCTCGGTCATGGCGACGCTGCATTATGGCTTCTTTTGCGACGGTGAAAAGTGGGTCTTCATGGCCTTCTCCTTTGGCATGGGCGTCATTGGTTGCATCTTGCCCCTCTACCCATTTTTCGATCTGCCCAGCTTCCGCTACTTCCGTATCTTTATCTTCCTTGGCATGGCCTGTTCCGGAGTCATTCCTTTGACCTATGCGGCCTACACCAAGGGATTCACCAACACTTTTGGCTTTATCGCTCCATTCTTCAAGTCTGGTCTGGCATACATGTCTGGTCTGCTGTTCTATGGACATCGCTTCCCAGAGAAGCAGTTCCCCGGACTCTTTGACCGATGGGGTCACTCCCACCAGTTCTGGCATGTGGCTGTCGTCGCGGGTATCTACTTCCACTACATGGCCATGGTGCACTTTTTCAATAATCGATACACCTATGGCTGCCAGGCCGTCTACGACCATCCTTTCACAGGACATGGCGTTCAGGACCCCTTGGCCTCCCCGTCTTGGATTCCAAACCCTACGGTCTCGGTTCATGCATAAGAGTGCACTTCAAATCACCTTTGACCAGAACCCTGCCTGTGTTCGTCCCTTATTGTTGGTGCAGAGGCACTGAGAGAGGAAAGGGGGGCTCCGGCCTCAGTCTTGTCATCATGTTTCTTCTAGACTTTCATATCACCATCCATCATCCCCATCATCCCCATCATCCCATCATCTCATTGCATAATGCTCATTATTGTATTATACCATCCTCCATCCTCACACCCTCCCTCCTCCTTTGTCGCCTCCTCTTACCATCCAGATCTCCTGCTCGCTCTTGAGGTGTGCCATATATCCAGTTTTGTGTTGCGTGAATAGGACAAAGTAAAGATCGCTGTGACGCTGTGTTATCCATCCTATTGTCCTTCATGTGTGAATTGTCCACTAGCAAAATGTCTTTTTATTCCACATTGTTGTCTCGGGTTTACCATCTTGATCCTTGTTCAAAAAGAGAGAGAAAGAGGACGACTCGCGCTTTTACTACCGCTCCTCATGGTGTAGGTGCATCTGCCGCAATGGTTTTCTCCGTATCACCACTTTGCCCTATTGTATCACTGCTTTTGTTGTTCTCCTCCTCGGTTTCAAGCCATTTAGCATACCGCTCCAGTCTTCGTCTCTCGTCCTCTTCCTGCTCTTCTCTTGATCGCTTTGTCTCGTACTTTGTATGGCCATCATAGATCTCAGCCACGACTCTCTGTCCTCCAAAGTATCGGCCTGACATCGCCTGAACACACAGAAGCGCTGACTCTTTCTCCTTAAACCGAACAGACACCACGCCATCAGGATGATGCTATTAGAGAGACACGAACACAAGGTTGATGTTAATACCTGTTCCTCTTCGTCTCACACTTCATTGAAGAGAGAAAAAAAAAAACACTTTTTTGTTATACGTACGTCGTATATAATAACGTTGGACACCTCGCCCAACTTTTCACACTCTTCCCGAATCTCTTCCTTCAGATCCAGCAGCAAGCTTGGATCCTGCTCCAGTTCCTGAACAGTGAACATATGTTTTAGAATGCACACCTTGTTCCATTTGTCTGCCTTGACCAAGTTTTCATCATCCTCGAACCAGTCCAGTTTCCTATTGTTGAGCACAAAAAAAAAAAAAAAAAGAGATTACAAAAGGCGTTGTTTTGTCAATACCAAGATCCAAAGGCTCGCCTAGAACCTCTCTACTTCTCTTCCCCTTTGTCCGTTGGACTTACTTTTCTAGTTTCTGGTATTTTTTCTGGACCTTCTTCTTTCGATCCCCCGACAAGTTCGTCGTCGTTGTCGGCCGTTCCTTCTCTTTGAATTGAGCCTGTTGCACGCGAATCCGGCCTTTCTCAATGCCTGGTCGGAACTCTGTATCATCCAGAAGATCAACGGCTAGAGCTACAGACTCTGGTCTTAGATACGTGACTAAGCCCTCTCCGTTTCTGCGTCCATCCTTGTCCGTGTACAACTTGATCTTTGGCTGACCTATTTGTTGTAACAAGGGAAAAAAAAAGTGTGAGGATTCACACATTGAGGTACTCGGTATACATCTGCCTTAAAAAAAATGGATCCACATTACCACTCTCGTCTTCCATCAAGACGCCTCCCTTCTTGAAGACATCGACAATCTCATCCACATCCACATCGACTGGAAGCCCAGTGACAAAGACAGATGAGATGGGCTTGGGTTTTCGTTCGCCCTTTTGGTTGTTGTTGTGTTTGCCCTGATTTCCTCGCTGTCGTTTGTTGGGCTTGTCGGATCCTTCGCCTCGACCAGGAATAGACTCCAGTCCAGGTATGAGGTCCAAATCAAAATCTTCGTCTCCTATATCATCATGAACTTGAGTCGTCGTGGCGGCTCCTGTGTAATCAACTTCGTTTTTTTTACGCTTTTGCCGCTTCACGTTCTCGTTGTAAACCGTGTCCTGTGCAGGAAAGGGGGTAGGGGGTAGGGGAGGAAGAATAGTGAGTATCAGAATCTAACAACGGTATTTGATATCACTACAGGGATTTGCTTTACCATGACTTACAAGACTGTCCGGAATGGTCTCGCCATAGACAGATTGCTGTGCCTGGATCAATTGCTCATTGAACTACCAAAAAAAAAAAAAAAAAGAACGAGTGATACGATGTCCTTAGTACACCCTTTGTCTTCATGAACTCTTGTCCTCCTTCACTCGCGACTGTATCTTTGCTTGAGACGAGAATCTTACCATAGGAAACCAGGCTTTCAAGTTCTCGTCGTACTCAAAGGAAACGCCATCTGCATCGGTATAGGTCCACCGGCCTGTTTCTTCGATAAAGTGCATGTTTTGCTGTGCCACCTGTGGTGCTCCAGGTGCAGAGTCCTGCCCTGCCATAGTGGTATCTCCTGCATTGGTGGCACTCTCCGCAACCGTGGCGACTGAATCAGCAGCGATAGTGGGATCTTGCTCGTGTTCGCTCATCCGGAATCAGCGGCATACAGCTTTCGCACTCAAGGTGGGATGAATGCTTTTGCAGTTGACTCGAATGAAGTGCTGCGTCAAAGGTGGGGGTGGGCAACGTTGAGAAGGAAGAAACGCGATCAGCTGCGAGCCTCCAAGAAGAGCCGTTGTCACGTGTTTATTGAAATGCTGCGACGCAGAAAAACTAATCCTCTGGGTCAAGTCCAAAAATCTCATATTGCTTCTTGATAGTGGTTCCTTCCAGTTCTGCACACTGACCATACCCCGAGGATTCCAGGGGAGGGAGAGGAACAAGACTCCAGTAAGTGATCTACGGCCGTGATCATACCATACTGTTCACGCTTATGCTGTATGCCCAAGTTTACCTTGCCAAGTATGATTTGTCCAGCATCCTTGATCTCGTTGTAGCGGTGCAGTTGCTTGATGTGTCTGTCGATGATATCACTCGGTGTTCCATCGCCTCTAAACAGTATGCACCACACACCCCCACGCGTCCGTGCACATCGGATGTCAGTTGCTCATACCCGGTTCCCATTGTGTTGTCACTGAGGTTTTAGTTGCAAACTGTGCACCTTATCGCTTTCATGATCTCTTGCTCCTGCCGTTGCAAATCCTTGATGGTTGCCTTGAGCTCTGCAATCTTGGCATCTTCCTTTGCCTATTATCGAATTCATGAGACCGCGCATTAGGGTATGCTCGCTTTGCTCATGTCAACACATAGTTCGCTGGTCGGTCACTCCATACCCTCAATGCTGCATCGTCCTGAGAATCTGGCGTAGGTGGATGGGTTTTTGAGGATACTGATGCCATCGCAGCTCTGGCCAATGTCTCAATCGACGGATCCTGTTCCATTACTATAGGATCTTTATGGAAGTGGTCTTCTGGCTCTGGAACAACGACGGATTCCGGTACAGCTGGCAGGACATTAGCAGCTGCGCCATCGTCGACAGGGCCTGTGGTGCGCTGTCCTAAAGCCTGATCCAACGACTGTTCGTTGCGTCGTCTTCTCGCAGTTCGAGGTGAAGACGGGGCACTGAGTTCCAGAAGATCATGGATATTATCTGTAGACGAGAGTAAATCTGTAGGGGAGGTAGGTTGTCGAGCGTGCCGTTCACGTCGTTGCTCCAGTCGTCGTCGGCGTTGTTCCTGTGGTGAAAGTGCTTGCTCCTGATCGGTCTGCATCTTTGTGTGGAAGGTCAAAGTGATGAGAAAGATGAAGAAAAGAGGGGGAACAAAAATCAAGCCTACTTACTTCGCCACGGAATAAAAAAAAAGTCTCGGTCATTCCCAGCGAAGAAAACGCACACCCCCTCCCCTCCCCACTTTCTTCATAAGCAAGATTTGGCCAGCTTTTCGAAATCCAGTTGCTGTCAATGGGTTGCCACAGGACCGACTTGCTATCGGACTTTGGTACGAGGCCCTTTTGCCTTTCACCATTCATAACAATTGACGACCAAAGGCAGCTGCAAGAGTCGGTCGGGATAGATGACAGCAATCAATCGTACACACGGTACAAAGGTGTGGATCGTTCGACATCGAAACATCCAAGGGGATTCCGGTCTCTCTGAGAACATGGGCAAAGAGGCTGTGCAAACGTTGCCAGGTCCAGGCCCCGTGATTGCAGTGGCTGGAGGTGTCGGTGGTGCCCCTCCACGAAGATTTTTTTTACCCAATCTTCCTTCTTCATCGACTCCCTTATCCACTGCGTCCTCAGGAGTCTCTCTCTTCCAAGTTTCCGCAAGTCGTCGCCGTCCCCCCCACCTCTCGGCCAAGTCCAAGGCGCAAAGGTACCCACCACCAACACCGCAGTTCCCACGAAGCGATTGCATTCGGCTTCCCAGTAAACACCATTCTGTCTTGAAAGGCATCGTCGAGTCGATCATCAAGTCAAGAGTGGCCCCACCCTAAGCAACAAGACCTCCCCTACTCTTCTCAAGTTACATGAGTAACAGGACCAATCCCGCTACAGTATCCTTCAGGCATGACTCGCTCTCGGCCAACACTCACAATCTTCATAGAGGAAGCCAAGGCCACCAACACCATCAGCACCATCAGCACCATATCAATACGAGTCAGTCCCAGTCTTCAAGTAACCTGGCGCACGCTGGAGTAGGATCAGGAACTAATACCGTCTCCACTTCGCATCCAGGGGCCAATCACGGCGCGATGCCGCACCACCACCACGAAGAAGAAACGCCTGAGCAGCTCTTATTAGCCTCTTTCAAGGCTGCGGCAGCTTCGGTGACGCAATTGTACAAGGATTCACACAAGTACCAGCGAGCGGAGCATGCCAAAGGATACGAAGCTGCCTTGCAAGATCTTCTGGCGTTCATCGCAAACCACCCCGACGTTCAGACCAAAAAGGAGCAAGGACAGTCTGAGGATGAGATTCGGCAAAACACCAGTCTGTGTGTGGACGATATCATTGGCTTCATTACAAGCGCTCGATCCATGAACAATGCTTCAAGAGGCGATGTTCAACATATGCAGCAACAGCAGTTGCATGCCCAGGCCCAAGTGCAGGCACAGCATGCTCACGAACAACAGTTACAGCAACAACAACAACAACAGCAACAACAGCAACAGCAACAACAGCAACAGCAACAACAGCAACAACAACTTTTGCAGCAACAGCACTATATTCAGCAACAGCAACAGCAACAGCAGCAGCAGCAGCGTGAACAGCACCAGCAACAAGAACATCAGCACCAGCAACAGGACCAAGCCCCCTCTGTGCTTCAATCGTCATCAAATGCTCCTGGATTGCCCACATCGGCACCAGCATCAATTTTTCCAAGCGATGCGTTTACGTTCACACCTCCACTTTTTCATCCAGGATCAGATCAGTCAATCTTGCAAGGAGTCTTCCCAGGACCAGAAGGCGGTATTGGGCAACAGACGGTCGGTTCATCAAAGCGGCGCTTTGCTCTTCAGGAGTACAATGCGACCAATCGTTTGAGCCCTGTCAATGGGCCACGGCTCTCCAATCCTGCAATCATGGACTCGTTTGCTGCTTTTCATGATCAACCCCCATTCAAGCGTGGAAGGAGACGCGAGGGCGAATAAAAATGGACAATCCCTCGACTGTCGACATACCAATTAGCAACAGAACGGATTCAGCACCTATCGACTGTCGCCACGATCTATGATCAGCGAACTCAACAACAGGGTCAGGAGGGGCATTCCACTATAGCTTCTGTTCATAACTTCTCTGTGATCCGCATCCAGATTAATCTTTTCTCCTTCTTGATTCCATTCTTCTCGTTCTCCCCTCCTTTTGTCTTGTAGATCTACTTTCCTGCGGGAGCAAAGACCTATTTGATTGTATAACCTCCTCTGTTTGCATGATTCTTCAGATAATACCATTTTACTCTCTGCTGTGCTCTAGTCTAGTGTTGTTGTTGTTGTTGTTGTTGTTGTTGTTGTTGTTTTTCCTCTTCCCCCCTCCTTCCTCTTCACTCTTTTGTATCATGGCTCCAGATTCAAATGAATATAGCGTTCAGCTGTTGTAATTGCTGGTTTAGGTGTTGCTATCAAAGACGGATCCCCGTTACACAAACCAAGACTCGATCTCCTGAGCAACACCATCCTCTGCGTTGGTTCCAATGACCCGATCAGCCAACTTCTTCATCTCCTCATGTCCGTTACCCATGCATAGACCCAATCCCGCAAATTGTAACATCTCAGCGTCGTTCAGCAGGTCTCCAAATGCCACGACCTCTTCACGCGGGATAGTATGTGCTTCACAGTACTTGGCCAGGCCCAAACCTTTGTTGACTCCTGCAGCAGCAATCTCAAGAAAGTATTTGCCCGAATATGTGACTGACACTGCCGGAGAAATGGCTGTAGCGGTTGAAACAATGGTTGTCGTCGTGGTCACTGAAGACGTTGACGTAGGCCGCAAGGTTTCGGGTAGCGATTCGTAAAGCTCAGGAGCGCTCCTATTGCGATCCAAGGCCATGATTTTGATGACTCCTCCACTTCGTCCAGTGCCACTCAATGCTGCTTGTTGAAGTGACTGTAAGAAAGCTTCCATCGTATCCTCGACAACGCTATAGTCGTAGTAGATGTAGCTCTTCCTGTGCAGTTCCCATGTTCTATCGCACACAAAACTGGTGTCCTGAGCGTAGATCGGTTCGCCAGAAGGCGAGACCCCTTCAAACCAAATGACCTCGCATGAAAATCCTGGCCTTCCTGCCATGAATGGATCGGTTTCGTCCTGACCCTCTTGAGCAGGCAGTGGTGTGAGGTCTTGAGGGCCCGAATCCTGTTCAAGCGGGCTATTGCTGGTAGGGATTCGACTGTTGCGTGTTCCGTGATGACAAATCTCTGTTCTCATTTCCTGGATCATGAATATCGCCTGATCCAACGGGATGAACTGAGGATATGAAATGACTTTGGTCTTTGGATTGTAGTTCAACGCACCATTGCAACAAATGACTGCATCCGGGATCATGCATCCTTGAAAGAGGTCAATGACCTTTTGGACAGAGCGAGGGGATCGACCCGAGGCTATCATGATTTGGATAGGGTGGTGATTACCACTACTGTTTAGCGCATCTTCACCACTTCTGATAGGGTCGAGGAGAGGATCTTGTACTGGAGCAGGATCAATCGAGTATCCACTAAAACTCTGAGCGAATAAGAGGGCGTCAATGGACCGGGGAGAGATGGTATACTGGGGTGTGAGTAAAGTTCCGTCTAGGTCCGTGACGATCAGGCGTGGTAGCCGCTTTGACTTGTGGAATGTGAACAACGCCATGAGATCCCTTGTTCCGGAAGGTCCCGATCAGTGCGAGTGGTGATGAGGAATCGGACTCGCCTTTTTCTCTCCCAAACCTTTTCGAAGGTGTGTGACGCTATCACAGCCACATTTGACTGGCGCGTCCTTGCCACGGCAGATCCTGTTCTTTGGGAGGGGCTCCTTGCATAGCAATCCTGTTTCCCTGAAGGCCTAGGCGTTCTTGAACCAATTGCTTGTTACTTTGCAAAGAGAGGCTGAAAGCCCAGAGTGGCCCTCTCTCGATGGAAGCGTCTGTTTGTTGCGCGACTGCATCCAAAGACCTGATTCGTCCCCCTGCTCAATGCCATTGACATGCGGAGGGCCAATGCTTAGACCGACTTCTAGACGTTCCTGGTCAGATCTAATGATATGGGTCAAAATCGGGCAGTGATGTAGGACAGAACCCTTATGTCTCGAAGCTGCAATTGGTTCGCACCTTGCAGCTGAAAGACTCTGGGCCTATACTCCAAATGACCATTTACTCCATCACCATAGTTGTGGTTCTTCTTCTTTTCGTCGTACCGTCGTACTATCGTACCATCGTACCATCGCTACCATCGTGCCATTGTAGCTACCGTGCAACATTAGCATCCGACACTGAGCCCAGTAGAAAGCTATTGAACACCAGGGAGACACTCATCCTGATATTGATTGGTTTTCAATGATGCTTTGAGTTTGGTCACGAAGGTTCGGTCAGTGCCGTCAGCACTGTGTCCCGCTGCTTTGTATTCCTTCATCGGTCAGCAGTCAGTCGGTCTCTCTGAAACTCGCACTCTTCAGGAATTCGAGACTTGAGTTGAAAGGGTACCCTCTCTTCCTGCGTATGCCCATCTATGACATATCGTTAAGGGATATTTGACTCCACAGCATGCACCTAGTATTGTCCGTTAGACTAGCATGTTTCGACTCAGACACGTACGCACAAACACCCTCGAACCTTGTAAACTCTTGCAATAGAAGCAGGAATGTATGGTATTGAAGGACTCATGATCATCCTTTTTATTCCTTTTGAGTATCGTACGAGCCATCACGGGTCTGGATGCAGAGGATACGAGACGAACGAACGAACGAACGAACGAATAGGGTAGGGGAAGGGGAAAACATTGTACAAAGTCAGCAGAGGGTAGTGTCAGTGAAGATAAAAAGCGTGCTGGGACATGTATGGCAAGTGGGCAAGAAACAAGAATCGCAGAAGCAACTTTCTCCACGGTGAATCGAAATACAACTTGCTCCGAGACGGACGAGGCAGAGGGTATTTAAGCCTCCATCTCTGCACTTTTTCTCTGCATTTTCTCTCTTCTCTCCTTCCCTCCTTCCCTCCCTCCTCACCTTCTCCGCTCGATCCCCTTCATCCCTTTGTCCAGGTGAGTTCTCACTCGACGGTAGTCCCGCAACACCCCCTCACCCGGTGATCCTCTTCACCATATACGGCCTAGTCTGCAAACTAGTGCTGGCTGTGTTCGTTGTACAACACAGGTCATTCACTGCTCACTATCGACGATCATCTCCCTGTTTGATGAACATAAGGATCGACGCTTTATTCATACCATTCATCCACCGTAAAAAGTAAGTACCTTTGCATGTGAACATGACCATGCTTTGTTCATTCCCGGCAAATGGGGTTCTTCCGGAACACCACGCAACCTGTAGAGCAGCATGCATGTCTGGAACTAGCGCTTTTCTCCTGGGACTAACTAGTGAAGATCCCATTCATACTCGATTAGATCAACGGATCGTCGTGATTGCTTAGGGTCTACGTAAAACGCCGACAGGTATAACATAAGAATCAAGCAGCAGGACCACCTGGTGGTTTTTGAGGATGTTCAAGGAGAGCAACAAGCATCATTATTCAGCACCAGTAACAGCTGTTGCAACACCACACCCTTCTCTCAGCATGACGGAACGTTCATATGGGTCGACATCGTCGCCTCGTCTATCACCTCTGTTCATTCCAGAGCTATTCCGCTGCGTTGCATCCCATCTTCTGTGTGATGCAAGCAGCCGAGGTGAACAAATGGGCCCGTGTTGCATTAGCGAGGCTCAAGAGGACCTCAAAGTCGTACAGTACGATGAGCAACTGCTCCATCGAGTCATAGACCCGTCTACTTTGCTATCAAACCGATAGATCACGGGAATGAATGAAGTGCAAATATTCTGTGCACATCGATGCTCACACTGATACTAACACTTTCAAATTCTTTACTTGAATAGACGATTGTATCGACACCAATCTTCTGGACGCACGCTTGTTACTTGTGCTCAAGTTTGCAGATACTGGTCTGAGCAACTTCTTCCGCTACTTTGGCACACAATCTATTTGGATCAGGACGACAAACTCAGTTCTCTTTCTCTCTTGGCTTTTGCGTCACGTTTGGCTCCAACTCTCGGATACACGCTGTTACCAAGATCGCTGAGGTCCATTCCTAGCCCGTGTTACCCCGAGACTTTGTTTGTGGATTCCATGACATTACCATCGTCTAATGGCGGTATATCCTCCACACTTGATAGCCCGCTTGGACCAGGGCGGGAATCTACAGGGTTGCATCTTGGCGTCGCTTCATCGACCCCTATTACATCATTACCGCCAACCACCTCCAGAGCTCATCATATTTCTGCTGGCCTTGGAAGCAACGGACATCTCATCCGGCGTCTGTACTTGTGTAACACAGGCTCACTCCAAATATTTGACCACCCAAACGTCTCAGAGTTGACGGACATGACTTGTATCCTCTCGTCAAATGTTCAGAGCCTCATGCACGCAGAAAACATCCTCACCAGGAACATCGACCACCGACTCCAGCGGCTCAAGATTAGTCAGTCCTCGGACGATCAACAGAGCGGAGGCTATACATCTTCCCAGAATATCGACAGCAATGGGATAAACGGATCGCTTCATGATCATCCACAAATCGAACGAGGCAACCGTGTATCCAGCTTCGATACTGGTTCTGGGGCACGTCGTCCCCGCTCTATTCGAAAGAGCCGGCGTCCACAAGGACCATTGTCGTCACGGGGCGCGCACCGTCATCGGCACTTCTCGACCGATCCGTATAATCCTTCAAGCCAACAGTATCCCCTAGATCATAACGGAAAAAACCAGCACAGGATACACCACTTTGATCATACCCGCAACTTGAGGAACCCCCATGATACACTCTCACGTCACAAGCAATCATATGCTGGCTCAACGTTTCTGGTATGTCAATTCTATCACCTTTATTCAATGCAGATCTCTACATTGTGATTTACGGCCATTATCCTTACAAAGCATCGCTGTACACTTGTAGGCTGGCTCAGAGAAGGGCACAAAAGCAAAAGATCAAGACGCAGGGAAGAGTTCACATCCTGGCTGGCACAGTGATGGAACCTCTGCCATCATGAACTCGCTTCACGGCAGTATTCACAACCAGGAGGCACAACCGGCGCTCCTCACCCACCTTTCTCTATTTCGGCACGAGCTCGTGATGGAAGATTGGATCGAGATGATGCGAATGATGCCCGCACTCCTAGAACTGGAACTGGATATCATCTCAGTACTCTCAAAAGATCGTGCGATGATGAGTCACGGCAACGTGAGCATCAGACCAGATGTATCGAACGCCCCTAACATGGTACAAGTGCAGGGCCCTGATATTGACTTGAGCGATGATGGTGCGGTACGGCGTAGACGAGGTAAAGACAACCCTGGTCACATTAGACAACGCGCGCATTCGACAATGTCGACAACGTATCCAAACGACAATAACGTCGAGGCTAATCCCCATCGTCATCGCTACCGCCACCGCCAACGTCGCCGCCGCCATCTCTATGGCCAGAGTAACAGTCGCCATGACAAGCATATGCCCATCGAACATGATAACAGCGATACATCTCGACCAGATTTGGACCCAGGCAGTATCGATCATGATGTCGCCGGATGCATCGTCAACGGAACCGGCTCCGACAGCGAAGATGGCGCCGTGCGTTCCATGCGCCACCAATTTGAACAACAGCGCCTCAATGGAGATCACGACATGATGACCAAGGCTGCTCTACCACTCCACTGCCAATTCCCCTCGGTCCGGTCTCTCATCTTTCGAGGTTCCATCATCCTGCCTGAGGTACTGGAGCATCTACCAAACCTGGAGAGTTTGGCTCTGGAGGATCCACCACCTAATCTGTGCGATACTGGTACTGTGTGGTCAGACACAAGCAACACCGCAGAACTGACAGTGCAGTTAAGACCGTCCCTGTTCATGGACCTTGCAAACGTGGTCTCGGCCCAATGCCCTCGTTTATGCCGCCTTGTCTTGACCGAGTCTTCGGCCCAGAACCCACAGTGGTTACCTCAAATTCCACAACTCCTTCAAGCCATCCCGCAACTACTTCACTTTGTAGCCTCGACCAGGCTTGTGAGTCAGAACCAAGAGATTGTCGCAACTTTGCTGGAATACCACGGAGCCCATCTTCGTTCATTCTTTGTCCAAGATGGAACTCAGGCGCTGCGCCCGAATGGCTACCCTCATCATTCTCAGCAAGCCTTCCTTGATCCTGGGAGCAATACCCTCTACCCTCCTTTCTATCATCAGCCACGGGATCCGCAACAAGTCACCTTACGTCGACTGTGTCTACAAGTACTCGAGACATGTCCCAACCTGCAAGTCTTCGATTGCAAGATTCCGCTCCCTATTGAAGACGTTATGACTTCGATCCCTGGCTGGGCGTGCCACTGTAAGGTCGCAGTTCTGCGACTAGAGTTGTCGGAGTTCACAGAGGCAGGAACGCCAGGCAGTGAAGAAGAGGAAGTGATGGAAATGTTCATCAAGACTTTGTTCCTTAAAGCAAGGGCTTCCTCGCCACCAGCGGCAGCATCAATGGCTACAGAGGCAATGGCTACAGAGGCAATGGAAACGGGCTCCGACTCTTCTTCGCCCTCTCTCTTGTCGCAGCCCTATACACGCTCGCCCTCCATGTCTTCTTCATCCACAACATCAACACCACCAATTTCAACACCATCTTTGGAAAGCGCCGATGAGAAATTCCAAGCAACCTCATCCAGTTTTCATGGTGAAAACAGCTCGTATCAACAATCCCAACGTTTTCATCAAGGTCAGAGACTGCAGGGTCGCCAAGAGGCAGCTGATTCATTCTTGTCTTCTTTTGCCAACTGTCAGGTTCAGGCAGCAGGACGATTGATGGCGCTCCAATTCTTAGTGGAGTATTATTTGGTAGCGATGCCAAACTTGGATCGGTTGATTATTGGAAGCAAGACGTACGGGCTTCCGTCCAGACCTGGATAGCACTAGATACTTGAGAACCATAGTTAGTTCGTATGTTGAATATCAAAAGTTGAATAAGAATATGTGAAAGCCAAAACCATGGAAAGGGTTCTGGTACCAAACTTATGACGCGCGTTGCTTGCAGACGCTTATTTTGGACAACCAGTCATCGTGGATAACATTGCGGTCCTATTTCTCCTGGGTGATTCCTCCTGTGCTGTCTCCACAGATACCAGTGAGGGGGCGAGGTGCAGCACACGGAGCCTGGAGACTCTATCCACTCCATCCCTCACTTTCTCTCTTACGTTCTTCCACAGCTCCAACCTGGTAACACTCCCGGTGGATGTTCCTTGCTTGGTTGGTTTCCTCCTGTTGAAAGCTTCTGACGGTATCCTAGTAGACCATGAGTTGGGTGAGAGTGGTGGGTCTTCAAACCAGAGACTCGTCCAGCAGGGGTGATTGTTCGAGCCACAAAGAGCCCTCTTTGTCACTTGGTTGCGTGTGCATCTGTGCTGTTGCCATTGTGTTGTCAGTTGAGTCTCAGGGAGTGTCTTTCTCCATTTGGGGGGGAGCTCGTCGGAACCTAACAAAGCCCACAATCTTCCTTGTGCTGCGATCTCTCTTTCTCCACACCTGTGTCCCACCCAGTCACGACTGGGAGCCGTGACGGGTGTGTGG
>Ga0247824_10000678_pt1 | contig 17412 bp, 21 predicted proteins | sample 13C_PalmiticAcid_FD_194412 | JGI IMG/M metagenome (GOLD analysis project Ga0247824, IMG submission 194412) | Soil microbial communities from agricultural site in Penn Yan, New York, United States - 13C_PalmiticAcid_Day48 | ecosystem: Environmental > Terrestrial > Soil > Agricultural land... | reverse complement strand
CTTACGTACTGACGGCAACATGTCTTCGAACAATCTGACCCCATTTCTTGTGAAGGTTTCCGTAGATCCAAGAGCGAATTTCGCCTCGAAGCCATTCAATGTCACCTATTGGATCATAGCCTGCTGTCTCTTCGCCTTTGGCATTGGTCGTACCGCTGACATCGACTACGTGGATCAAGGCGTTGGCATGTCGTAGGTCGTCCAAGAACTGATTCCCTAGACCTTGTCCTTCTGATGCGCCAGGGACAAGTCCTGCAACGTCCATTATCTGAATAGGAACAAACCGCTTTCCATCGATACACCGGCCTTGTTTCAAAGTCAGACATGATCTGATCAGAAACGACTTGGGTTTTTTCCTGTAACCCCATCGTCATCAGCAAATGGTATTACGGCCAACAAGCTTTTGCTGTCAATAGTCTTACCATATCGAGGAGAGCACAGGCTAGACTTGTTGAACCTTTGGCAAGGACATTCAATTGGAAAATAGGCTAGAAAGGGTTGCAGAGCGGGTTACATTGCTGCCACAGCCATCCTGTTCTCCGAACCACAATGATCAAAGGTGATCCCTGTGACAAACGTTACCGATGCCGTTATTGGGCTGGATGGTCGTAAAGGGATAGTTCCCAACTTTTGCAGTCGCATCCGTTACTGCCGTGCGGTGTGTATCAAGGATTCAAGGGTTGGTTGTGGTGAGAGGCATGAAGTGAGGCTATTGCTGCCATGGTTGTCCGGCAAGGCGTCGGCAGGTCAAAAAAGAACCAACCTGCGTTCAGAAACGAAGACTTGCCGGCAGAGGGCTTTCCGACGCAGGCAATGACAACGTCCCTCATGACTGACTAGTGTGTCTGTTGCAAAGTGAACTGGTAAAAGATCTCCAATGGAACCATTGGAGAATTTGGCTTCTTCATGCCCCGTAAGTGGCTTGAGGGGACTATCATTTGCTTGTTTAAAAAGGCAAAAGGGACTTTGTGGCAAAAGTGATCACTCTCTCCTTGGTCTGTGAGGTACAGAAGAACGCGACTACACCGTGCGACATGGACGACATCGTTCTGCATGTGTACAAGGAGGTGGCGCTGGATGGCGAATCAGGTAAGATACTGGGCCAGGAGCCGGCAAAGGCGCTGTTGAGCCTATTGAGCCTCGAAACAAAACTGATACCCCTTCCCGCTACGCACCCTTGTTTTCATGGAAACAGGATGCAACTGGGGCCGCTTCTGGTACCTCATCGACGAGTTCCTGGACAAGAAGAGGAAGGACGATACAACAAGCTCCTCCGATATGAAACGAACGGACGAAAAGTTCCAGCAGTTCTTTTGGAACAACTTTGTGCAGGAAGATGGAGCGTTGTTCTACAACCATGGATCAACATCCAGCTCGAACGTTTACAGGACAGTTGATGTAAGTCACCGGACTGATGCTCCCATTTGCGGAGCGGAAAAAGCCTCTCTTTCTTTGCCATCAGTCTAAATGATAAGTTCTTTGATGGTTCTAGTCTAGAGCTTCTTATGTCCCGTTCAACGAACTGGTAGCCCTCGACCTCGCCGACATTACGTACCAAAACGTCAAGGAGAATTACAAGGATACAATCCGTATCGTCGCCAGCGTGGAGCATCAGCGATGTGCAGTTCTGGGATACTCGGGGGCAAAGTCACAGGTCTCGGAACAAGCATTTCAGATTCTTCAATCTATCACTGCCACGCGAGAGCTGGGAGCGACACAGTCACAACTCGCTAAGATGCACGGGATTGACCCAAGGAGTATATTTCACTTTCTCAAAGTGCTCATCGAAAGCAAGTTGGTGGTCAAGATTCCTGTGACGACCGATGGACAGTACACGCTACTCTGCCTTCACACACGATTCGCGCCTTTGAACCCAGGATACAAAGCTATGAACTCTGAAGAAAACTTTGCGAGCGCTGGTCGTTTGCTTGTCACCGGAGATGGGGGGCGACGGTTTGAGGGTCTGTTGAAATCAGACACCAGAAAAGTCAGCTACTACAATGGACTCATCAAGCAAAAGCTTACGGATATCCTTGGACGCTCTAAGAACCACATCATGATGATTGAGGACCTTGCCAAGGCACTGGTATGTTATAAGCGAAGGATGTGGCCACCTCGGATTGCACTTGTTCTTTCGCTGATCATGACTCGTGTTGTATGGCCTTGCTCTGATAGGATTTGACAGATATGAATGTGGTCCAAAACCGGTGGTTCAACCGCCAGATCGAACTTCTCTGCAAACTAAAGTATATCAAGCGTGTTCAGGCGCCTGGCTACTACAGATGCGTTCAGCTTCTACGACCATTTGGCTCCAACATCACCGCGGAAGGCAAGCACAATTGGTTGTTTGCCATGTTTCGTTGAGGTGAGGGCGCAGCAATCCTTGACCCTGGATGTACTGCTAACCTTTGTTGGACTTGGTTCCATTTCATTCTTTTTCAGAAAGCGAGGCTGCTCAACTCAATCTGAAGAGCGTAATTGCGGACGATACTCCTCAGAGTGGCATTGTCATGGACACGTCAATAGAGCATCAGATATACAAGCACATTGTGGACTCTAAAGAAAAGGGCATGATTGCCAAGGTACGAGTGCAAGGCTGGAAATGTGCACTTTACCGTGATCTGCGAATATGAATCTGATCAATCCTCCTTTGGCCTACAGGATATTCGGCAAAAGATGAACAAATTGAACAACAAACTGCTCTCACGTATTTTGATGACCCTTATCAAACCACTCCCTGGCGCCCCGAATGCCCTTGTCAATCGTGTTGTCGAGTTTGTTGGAAGAGAGCGTCGATACCGATATTACTCGGAGGAGGGATTCACGTCGAGTGTGGCTCAGGATCACAAGGATTACCTTGAAAAGGCCAGAAGTCTCGCTTCTGGTTCTTCAGCACAGCCAACAGAACCAGTTCAAGCCCCTACTTTGAGCGATACTGTTGCTGGTTCACCATCGGAAAAAGCCGCTGCTGCATCTAACGTGGCAGGCCCTTCCCAGCAGAACACAGCTTCACAGGAGCCGCAGGCGTCGACGGATTCTGTTGCCGATGCTGCATCAGGAAGCATGGACGTGGATTCAACGCATCAGGGGAATGCTCCTAAGAAGCAATCCACCTTGGACACATTCCTGACGCCGGTGGCGAGTCAAGCAGCCACCCCAGAGCGATTCATCTCGGTTGCATTGTTAACGCGCAGAAAAGTCCTTCTCTCTGTCCTTGAACGGAAGAGGATGGTGGAGTACCAAGCCTCGCTTGTAGCAGAGTACCAGCAGGAAAAGGCCAGACTGTTCCCGAACCAGGACGAGACCAGCGTGATTGACAGAAAGACCCTCTTTCGGACGATCCATATCCTGGAGGCAGAAGGTCTCCTCAAGGTGTTCACAGTTGAGAACATGCCATTGGTCGGAAGTGGCACTGTATCAAAGACATTCTGCCTTCATCCTTCCATTGATCCTGAATCGGAAGAAGTGAAGGCGTTTGTGAAAGAGTGCAGCAATCGACATGTCCTTTTCGGATCCCTCGCCAACAGGCCCATGAAGAAGGCAGAAAGAGTGGAGCTCGCGGCAGAAACCCTGGAAGAGATGCAGGAACGACTTGGACAGGACTTTTACAAGGCTCCTTCCATCCCGCTGGCCGACATTGGTGCAGTCAAACCAGGAAAGGACGAAGCACGGGTAAAGGCAAAGGTGCCTCAAAAAGGCGCCACCATTGAATACGATTCCATGGATCCTGCCATTGAGTACGGTTGGAACAAGGCCAAGATGATGAGAGCGCTCGTCTTCCACCGGTTCGTTTTGGATAAACTGGGATCTGAGGACCGGACGCTGTTCGAGTTCCCTGCCCATTCCAACGTCCTTTCGGCTTCTAGCCTTTTCGAGGTGATGAGCCTGCGCGTCTTTCTGTTGGTCGTGGGCATCCCTCGATACCCTGAGAGCGAGAGCAAGGCCTACCTGGATTCCAACCGAGACTCCAACATACCGATCAACAAGACACCCGACTATCTGAAACCGTTGGTGGCTCCCAACCTCAACTTTAAGAAGCGTCTGCGAGAAGTTCTGGAGATCCTGGATGCGCTCGGACTTGTCACCCCGCTTGCACATGCACCTCAGACAGCTTTTGGCGAGCACTCGGTCGAGTATTCGATCAACCATTTGGTTCTCAACACACACTACCAAGTCCATGTGAACGTCAGAGCCCCACTCCATCCGCTGATGCCTGAAAACGTGTATGAGAACATGGGGGACCGAAAGGGATACATGCTCCTGTCGCCTAAAGAGTGCAGAGACTTTTGGGTCGATCTCCAAACGAGTGCATCGAGCATGAAGTATGTTCCAGTAGAGAGGTCTCCCGGCCGGCCCTGGACGGAGATTCGGCGCTCGTTCTTGCTTAACCTCTGCAACAAAAAGATATGGGCCGACCCTATACGGATTACGCCTTCGCAGAGAGAGACGTTGATGACTCTTGTCAACAACAAGATCCGATACATTCCACCTCCCCATGACCCGAAGATGGACCAAATGTCCAAAGAAACAGGCCTTCCCAAGGACCACATCTTCCAGTTCTACAAGGCCATCAAGGCTGCTTGGCATTCACACCCAATCACCCGCCGGACGAAACGATTGCTGAAGGGTGGAGGGAACCTCGGGCAACAAGAACGTGAGGGAAAGTACGGTGTGGGCAGACCCAAGCGGACGCGCGCCAAGAGGTTACTCTGGTCGGATGCAGAGGACGAACGATTGCTACAAGCGTACGCTGTCCTGCGTTGCGTTTCCGAGATGTTCAATATCAAGTTCAGCTGGGTTGCAGTGTCCAACGCTTTAAATGACAAGCAACGTGGTCGTGAGGTTTGCCGCCACCGGTTTGACAAGCTGGTCCGGGAACCTTCGCTGGCAAAACGCCTTGATTCCTACCGAGCACAGTTTGGCAAACTCGTTTCTGACCTGGCTGGTACACTCGAAGTCGATCGTGATCTCCGGAACTTTGATCCATCTCCTCTCCTGGATCAGTTGCGGCCGAATGTGGATACATCTGCGTAAGTAGAAGCTGATATTTTTTGTTTGTTCTGCTGGGCCATGTTGATGCTCCTTGTCCTTACAAAGTATCATGGCTGCACTGCCAACTTTTTTTTTTTTTTTTTTTTTTTTTTTCATGCTCTTCATTTTTAGTCTCGGAAAAACTGATGTCAATCCACTCCCCAACGATCCCAAGGACATTGAGCGGCACTTTTTTGTTCGACACCATGAACCGTACTCGTCTGTGTATATTGAGGACCGGTTACACTCGGAGATGTCGCTACCGCGACGATTACGACTGATTCGTGCCATTCCACCCACGCTTCGCCATGGTATAAGCCAAGAACTGAACTTTGTTCCAGAGGATCTTGAAGCCTGCGAGGTCACTATCACGCCTGAAACGAGTGGCACGGGCAACACGCACCAATCGGGATCCTTGATTGTACACAACGAGAAGCTGGCGCAACAACATATCATTCTGGCGCATGTGAAAGCAATCTACTGTCTGCCTAGACACAAGCGACCTCGGATCATGATTCGATCCATCTTGGAGAGCTTCCCCAGCGATCAGGTGCATGAAACGTGTGAGATGGCCAAAGAGTGGAGAATCTTGTCAAGCATCAAAAAGGCGTCGTATCGCATTCCAGGACAAAAAGTGGGAGGATCAGAGCGCTTTGGTGTCATGCTGAATGGCGCGTACCCTCGACGATTTACAGTGGCGGCTACGAGTGCGGATGAAACGTATGCCAAGAGTACGGCGTGGGCATTCAGAATAGACACTGGACCTGCAGAGATTATGGTGTTTTTGAACGATGTTGCCATGGGATCGTTGCAGCTTTCGATGGCACCACCCGATGAAACTGACAAGACGCCCGCGTTTGAGGAGCCCTATGGCCAAGGAGCGATCCTTCATTTTGATGTGAACGTGAAGAACACCAGAGCGTCTTCCATAATCATGCCATTACCAGCAACCTCGAGGATCCATACTTTTAGCCAAACGGACGACGACCACGGTAAAAAGCACACCCACTCGCATGACCAGAGGTCAATCGACTTTCAAGATGAAGCGGTCGAGGTTGACCCATGGCAGCAAGCGGTTGAGGATGCAAAGAAGGCACTCGACAAACACTTGGAGACTTTACCCGACATGAATAGTCGCCAACTCTACGAGTCAGTCTTTCAACTTGTTGCAGGTTCTTGCACGTCTGGCATGATACCTCAAGACATTAAGGTATGCTTGCCCCTCCCCCTACTCTTCATTCGTATCTTGTGATGCCAAAAAGGGCACTGTAGCAGAATGTTGTACTCATGTCTGGAGGCAAAATCCATAATCACATAGAATGGACTGCAGAAATACGGGATGAAGCACACGGACAAGGAGATTACGACATGTCTTCACACGCTGCAGAAGGCAAGACCGCAAATTATGGTCAAGGTGGGCAGCGCCCATGTGCGGTACGTGGTGTTTGGACACCACCAAACATGGACGGTCAACTTTGTTGCGGCGATGGAGCGGATCAACAACAGTTCAGACTTGCTCAGGGACGAGGAAGTTACCCGTGACCCAGGGAATTGGACTGTCCCCCGAATGTGGCTCACACTGGATGGAGCGGTGGATCGATCTGTGTACGAGACGTGTCTGCATGCGGTCCTCACTCATATTGCCGACAAGCCAGGCATCAGCAAGGTAGAGTGAAACCTTTTTTTTTTTTTTTTTTTTTTGGGCGTTTCCATGGTTAGAAAGATCGTATGTTCGCCATGTGGCGAAGACCTGTCGTACCAACATTATGCAACATTATCTCATCTCGTGGAATAGGGCACACTGTTGAAGAACTTTTACAAGGTGTTCTTGGCAGTGGATATGGACGAGCTGACGGATGAACTCGAAAGGAGAGGGGCTATCACGATGAAGCATGGGATCCTTCCGGTGAAGCCATCACTGTTCTCGAAAAGGGGTGCATATGTGTCGTGTGAGAAGGACACAATTGACGAACGGATGGTGACCAATTACTTTCCGGAGCCTGGATACTATTCATACCTCAACATGGCCCTCGTTGTACGCGAGAACAGCGGGTCTTCGCAGCCAGAGGAGGGAGAGGATGCGGCGGCAAGTGGCGACAAGGGCCCCAGCAACGAGACGGAGGAAGAGGAGGAGGGCGAAGCGGAAGAAGAGGAGGAGACCGACACTCTGGAGTACGAGTCCCGTCTGCGATCCAAGAAGCCGCGACTAAAGTGAAAGAGAGCTCTTGATAGTCTCCGAATAGCAAGACTAGTCTGTCCTAGACGAGTTCCTTGATCGCCTCAGCAATGAATTGCTAGCCAATTGCAATGTGGCATGACGACAATATTGGGAGGGGGAACCTCGAAATTTTGCCGCAGGGATGGCTGTACTTGCAAGGCTGTGTGTTGTTGTTTGGTCGCAACATATCCTCTTTACTCCTTTTCCTCCATCACACACTTCGCACTTTTTTCATCACCCACTCTACACACACTCTCTCCCTTTCACCTCGTTCTCTCGCTCTCTCTTCTTCTCTTTCCACCCCCTCTCTATCTATCACAATGTAAGTCGAGCCTGCTCGTGGAGCAACCTCAACGGAGGCTTGTCGGATGAAGCCTCTTGGCTCTCTTGCTCACTTGTCCCAGCCCAACTGACTGTCCCTCTCCTACGACCTCGGTTCACGTCTCAATAGGGCCTACGACCCCCACGTCTCCAAGACCGAGCATCTCCAGCAGCAGGTCGATGATGTCGTTGGCATCATGCAGCAGAACGTAATCCACTTTTCCTTGGCTCTCTTTTGTCATCTTGCCTCATCGCAGCCAGCTCTGCCCAGTGTCAACACAACAAAGTCGACTGACTCCCCCCTCCCTAACTTCTCATCACCTCTACGTGATGTGATATAGATTGATGCCATGAAGGATCGTGGTGAGAAGCTGGACTCGCTCCAGTCCAAGACCAGTAAGTTAGAACCGGTGTGGATGTGTCATATCTCAGAATCTTTTTTTGTATCTGCAGTCTCTCTGCATCGCCTTTGTGTGTTGTGTGTGGTTGGTTCTGGAACGGAACGGGATCTTTTTTAGTTCTTATCGTTTCCTTTTCGCTCTCCCTCTCTATTCTCAGAGAGAGAAGGGGAGAGGAAAGGGCCCAGGGAAGGGGGGAACCATCTTCAACTACCAAGTGCCGATATCTAAGGAGTCGTTCAAGTGGAGGAGAGTCAGTTGGGCCGGATATGCAGCTGTCAGGATATTTTGAACGTACACAAAACGGGATGCACATGACAGGATGTTTGTACTGCCACAAGAGAATGACAAAGGGAACTAGCGCCACTTGGACGAACTCACTCAAACCTCAACACCTCACACCTTCACCCTCACCACCTACTACTCTTTCCGTCGCCTTTTTTTCCCACTCTCACTCACACTCGCCTCTTTTTTTCTCTTTCTGCTGCAATGGGATACTTTTTTTTTTTTTAGCCGACTTGGAGCAGGGCGCAATCCAGTTCAGAAAGGGAGCCTCAGGCGTCAGGCGCCAAATGTGGTGGAAGAACATGAAGTGGCGCCTCATTGTCGGTGCTGGTGTTCTCATCATCCTGGCCATCATCATTGGTAAGACTTTCTGGACACCAAAAAAAAAATGGCCTGTTGACGGATCTGGGGGGAGGAGTTATCGCAGATTCAGGTTGTATTAACCGCTGTGGTGTCATGATATCCTATTGTCAACTAGGGTCCATTGTGCAAGCTACCAACAAATAATGTTGCGAACAAGATCCTTTTTTGCTTCCGCGCAATTGTCCTATAGTGTGTATACAATTTGTCAGTAGTACCTCATCTCAACCCATCCATAAAGAACAACCCCAGCTCCCAACTGTGGTTGTCATCAAAAAAAAAAAAAAAAAAAAGTTCCATGGGGAGTGTGGTATGGCGTCGAATGGGCGAACCATTTGTTCGGATATGAAATACGGCGATGCTGGTTTTGGTTCTTTTTTGTGGAACCGTGTGAAGCCCGATCACACGTCCTCATACTAGACTCGGAAGTTGCGCCATGGAGGAAAAGACAAAAATAAGAAATAAGGCACCGTTGCGCCAAAGAAAGGTGTGGAATCCAAGTGAAGAAAGATCGAGGGCATGTTGCAGGTGTCCATCTCTCACACATTGGACCCCTTCCCCCCCCTTGCTTGCTCAAGTATCAGGTTCGGCACAACAATTGATCGATGGGAAGTTCGGTGATTGCGATGTCTCCGATACACAGCAAATATATGTACAACTTTGTACACACACACAGGGATGAGAGAGAGAGAAAGGGGGGGAGATGACGATGAGAGGGTCCAAGTGTGTCCCGAAGAAGAACGAAAGGGGGAAAAGTGAAGGAGGAGGAGAACTTGAAGTGAGGGAGCGGGGAGCCAAAGGGTTATTGAGCGCGCCGTGAGGCTGTAGTGGCACAACAAATGAATTTGACTTTTTGACTTTTTCTTTCTCACTCTTCCACTCTTTCACTCTTTCACTCTCGCAACACTCCACCTCCCCTCACCCTCACCCTCTCTCTCTCTCTGCCCTCTCATTCGCACCCCTCCTCCTCATTCAACCACGACAAGGAGGCCGATCTCATCAAGCCATACTCGCCACACCTCCCCCCCCTCCCATCAAACTTCAGCCATGGAACAACGGAAAATGGGCACGCTGGTGGCCATCCCTATCAAAGGCAGGAAGCTGGTCAACAGGTCCGGCAGGAAACAATCGCCCTTTATCCAGCTCAAGCTCGGCGAGCAGTCCAAACGCACAAAGGCCTCCCTCATCGCCTCAGCAGAGCCAGAGTGGGACCAAGAGGTACTTGCTATCATCCCGTCTGATTTCATGATTCGATTGTTGGAGGACGATCCCACTTCAACCCGCCCCGCTTTAGCTCTCTTTCTTCTCTCCCTCTCTCTTTCTCTTTCTGCTCAGTATCAATCAATCCTAATGAGATAACCTTGCCATTCTTGCAAACATAGATTCGTCTGGATGTCTATGAAAACTTTGGCAGCCAGGGCGCCATGGATATGAGCGTGGCCATGTTTGACGAGGGCAAGAAAAACGAGAAGATCGGAGAGGGAATCTTCAAGCTGCACGAGGTCATTGACAAAGGAGAACTGGATGGTATGTCCACTCCTCCCTTCCACCCCTTTGTTCGCGTGGCTGTTTGCGTGCCAAGGAGAGGATCAGCGAGCCTGGGCTGTTGCCCCTCTCTCTCCCTCTCTCCCCCATGTGTATTTGTGTATTTGGCTGTGCTGTGTGCTAAGGATCATAAACCGTTGCGTAGTAGCAGACGACAGACTCACCTAACCATGACTCCATTTTCCCCCAAATTGCTAGTATGGTTCCCAGTCAAGCACAAAGGAGCCATCACCGCCGAAATCTACTTCGAACTGACATACTACGCACTCGCTCCTGTCACACCTGTATCACATATGCCAATGCAGCGTCCTATCATCAGGCCGGGTCAACCAGGATTCATCCCACCCGGCGCATCGCCATACTCGCCACCTCCACATATGCCTGTCTACGGAAACGTCCCTCGACCGCAACCACCCTTTCCAGTGGGCTTTCAGCAGCCTCCGCCCATGGTCTATACTCACAGTCCCAATCCAATGCCATACCCAGTACCGCACCAACAACACCCCATGTCGCCACCACCCCGCGTCCCTGGACCTCCCAACGCCATGGGATTCAATCCTCCTTTCCATGTTTCCTCACCTCCTCCAATGTCTGGACCAAGCGGGCGTCCCAATTTGGTACCTCAGCCCTATCCTCCCAACAACCCTGGCTTTACCTCTCCCCCTCGATTCCCTGCTCCACATCAACACCAGCCACAAGGAGGGATGCCAATGGGGATGCCAGGACCTGGTCCAAGACCTACCTCACGGCCCATGGGCCCAGGACAAGGACATGGGTATCGACCTGGACCTGGACCTGGACCTGGACAGAATTTTAACGCACGCCCTGGCCATTATCACAATCAGCCTGGGCGGCCGTCAGGGCCTATGGTAACACCACTTGTGCAACATCACAACATTGGCAGCTTTCCATAACAACTACCACCATCCCAACTTTTAATAAAAGGATCCGATACAAAACGTTTTAACGGATACAGTCTATGAAAAGGGGTGAGGGTGGAGGTGCTCGATCCCAACAATGCCCTATTCTATGTCCACTCACTCTCCGGATATTGGTCATTTCTTTTAGAATGTGAAGGATCTGGTCATCAAAAATGCAGAGTCGCCATACACTGACAGATCCACGTCATGATCTGCCACCACTTGGTATCCATTATGTTCCCAGAAAGGTCGACTGCCCTGTGCACTCACAAGGACAATCTCTTTCAAATTGGGTGCGCCCTTAGAACTGTCGCCTCCAGGGAGCAAGGATTCCTCCATAGCCTTCAAGAGCTTGGAAGCCAAACCCTTGCCTCGCCAATCGGGATGAACAGCACAGTCGTGGATGACATACTTTTCCATCAGCTGATCATGGTCAAGAAGACTCTCCTCCGTCGCCTCCTTGGCCTTGGGGAAACGATGCAGTGACACAGATTCGTGACTGTAGGGATGCGAGAATAAGTAACCAACAGGCTCTCCCATCACAGCTTCCTTCCTGGGCCCGAGGTTCACTTTTCTATGCATAGTATAATACACCGGCATCGGGTCCCCTCGGTCGGTATCTCTTATTATCTCCCATGGAATCGCGAGCGTTATACTACCATCCGTATTGACAGGGGTTGTAGGCGGCGCGTTGTCAACCCCGTCCCAATGAACCTGCACAACATCGCCTGCACGCATGTTGGAGTAAGTTGGAATCGTCAAGACAGGGGTTGTTGCTGACGCGACAACGTTGTCGCCCTCATGCCCCTCAGGTAGCTCGGCGGGCCCTGGAACCGTGATCCTATCATCCGTCACGATAGGGGTTGTTGCAGGCGCGTTGTCAACCCCGCCCCAATTGACCTGCACAACATCGTCTTCACGCATGTTGGAGTAAGCTGGAATCGTCACGACAGGGGCTGTTTCATACGCGGCAACGTTGTCGCCCTCATGCCCCCCAGGTAGCTCGACGGGACCTGGATCCGTGATCGCATCATCCGTCGCGACAGAGGGTTTTACTAGCACAATAAAGATGCCAGCAGGGTACGCTTCCAACTTGGACTGAAGGACTTCTGGGCTCTCTCGGAAAAGAGCCAGCTCGGGATAGGCCAATGCTTGGATATCATGCACCGCCTTGAGATGCTCTGGTCGTGCTCGGACGACAGAGAACGTATAGGTAGGCTCTGGAAGCAGGAGAGACATTCTTCTGGTACGGGAAAGAGTGAGGAAGGGAGAGAGAGAGAGAGAGAGAGAGAGCGTCCAGGTGTGATATTGGGCGGAAGTGGTCGTATGAACTGCAGCTGTGAAAAAAAAGAAGGAGGAAAGAGGATGGTTGACCTGGTTTTATGGACATGGTGTCACACAAGCAACGCTCGATCAGCCCCCTAAAAAAAATCCCCGCGGGGATAGGGGGAGCCGGATCCCCCTGCAGAACATGCTTACTAAGAGTCCAGATACGTGATGATGGGGTTGTGTTGCGGGAGGCTAGGATCTGAAGCCTGCACTGAAAAACCCAATCATCAATGCATGGCTTAAGGGTGAGGAATCCACCACTCGACTACATCCGTTCCAAGCTTTTGCATCTGACCCTTTTTCATCACCCTTGATTTAATGGATACAGACCAGAGGAGGAGAGGTGCACGATAAAAATGTCCATTCTCTATGTCCACTCACTCTCCGGATATTGGGGTTCCTTTACAATGTAAACGGTTTGGTCATCAAAAAGGCAGAGTCGCCATACACCGACAGATCCATATCATGATCTGCCACCACTTGGAATCCCCCACTACGTTCCCAGAACGGTCGAGTGCCCTGTACGCTCACAAGGACAATCTCTTTCAAATTGGGTGCACCCTTGGAACGATTCGATCCTTTGGATCCTCGATGGCCTTTGCGGCGATGGCGGCGGCGACGATGATGATGAGGAGAGGCAGATGATGAATCCATGTGGTCTTGTACACTTTCCGATTCGCCTTCGTCCTCTTCCTCTGTATCGACCAAATCTCCCTGATCCATCGTCAAATGGGCATCACCTCGAGGAGGAGCCAAGGATTCCTCCAACGCTCTCAAGAGCCTAGAGGCCAGACCCTTGCCTCGCCAGTTGGGATGGATAGCACAGTCGTGAATATAATACTTTTCCATCAACTGATCATGGTCAAAGAGATCATCCTCGTCCTCATCGCTGTCCGCCTCGCCGCCGCCTTCATTGTCCAAACGCATCTTCTTGGCTTTGTTGGCATCTGGCTCAGTGGTGTGTCCACCCAGACGGTGCAGTGATACAGACTCGCGACTGTAGGGATGCGAGAACATGTAACCAACAGGCTCTTCCCATTGGAACAACACCGTCGTCATACCATGATCATCATGATCCTCGTCGTTCTGATCCCGATCCGTAGCCCCATGCTCGGCATGCTGGGACTGACCTTGATGTCGTTGGTGATGATGCCTGTGATGATGGTGGTGGTGGTCCCCAGGCCCAAGTCCAAAGGATAAATTGGATGCTCCTCCTCCTCTAGGATAGTCGTCGTCGTCATCATCTCCTTCCAAAATGTCGGGGGTTCGTGCTCGAACAATGCTGATATGACTATCGCCGCCATCCTGTGTGGTGGATGTAGCTGTTGTGGTAGTTCCATCCGGCCCAGTTTCTGTAATCTCCACCACGGTAATCCCATGAAACCCATCATTTTCTTCTTCCTCTTGCCGTTGCTGCTTGGACGCACTGGAAGGTTCATCGTACTCGGGATGCATATCGTCGTCGTCGTTGTTGTTGTTGTCACCATGGGCATGAGGATGACCATGTAGCTCGTCACGACCCCACGTCAACGTATCATCATCCGTCATCACAGAGGTAGTGGCGAGCGCAATAAAGTTGCCAGCAGGGTACGCTTCCATTTTGGACCGAAAGACTTCTGGGCTCTCATGGAAATGAGGGAGCCCCGGATAGGCCAACAGTTGAATATCATGAACCGCCTTGAGATGCTCTGGTCGTGCTCGTATGACAGAGAACGTCGTGAGCGTACGGGTGCGCACATCCAGCGGTGGGGACCAAGCGCGGGACATTATTTGGCCTTGTGGTACGGTGTGGAAGGGTGACGGAAGAGCGTGAGAGAAGCGAGACTGACCGTTGAACGTTCCAAGTGTGATAGTGGGCGTGGTGTGGTGACAAAGCGTATGCACTGCTGCTGTTGAAAGTGGGTGAGAGGAAAGGAAAAGGTGAACGGGAGAGAAGGGAGAGAAGGGAGAGAGGGAAGGAAGAGACAAAAGTGCTGGTGAGAAAAAAAAAACGAAGACATCAGTTGGGTCGGGACGGTATGGTCACGTGGGAAGTTGGCCTAAAATTCAGCTCTGGCAGCTTGGGGTCGGTGTCCACATTACTTCTGTTCGGCTTCAGAAACTTGGGTATCAAGTTTCTTTCTCACAACATGTTCACGATTCCCAGAACATCAGCAAGCGCCAGATCCAAAAGGATCCCTTGTATATCCTTGCTAAGAATCCAGTTTATTAGATGGTATTGCAGGGTATGGTTGAGGACGGGGAAGGGGGGGAGGTTGAAAGAAAGTCTAAAGCTCGGATCCTTTGATTTCGCCAGCCTGCTTTGCCAGTTTGTAGAACAAAGATTCCGGTCGTTGCAAGAGCGTGTTAGGCGACTCGAACTCTTCCACACGACCCTTTTCCAAGACGAGAATCTTGTCCGAATCCATGATCGTCTTGATACGATGGGCAATGGTCAAGATCGTACGGTCCTTGAACTCCTTGCGAATGGTTCTCTCAATTCGTCCGTCTCAACATCCACAGCGGCCGTGGCTTCAAGGATCAAAATCTTGGTCTTGCGAAGAAGAGCGCGTGCAAGACAGATCAAGGACCGTTGACCTACAGAAAAGTTGTCTCCGTTCTGCGACACCTTGAACGACAATCCACCTCCAAGAGTTGAGACGTAACCCTTCAAGTGGGCACGCTCGAGCGCCTCCCACAGTTCGGCATCTTGCAACTCATCGAATGGATCCAGATTCTCACGGAGAGTGCCGACAAACAATGTTGGTTCCTGAGGAATAATCGCCAAATGTTGGCGGAGGTATGTGAGACCCACAGTCGAAATGTCAACACCATCGATCCAGATCGATCCACCATCCTCCTCAATCTCAACCTTTTCCAAAGCCTTTGATTTCTCACTCTTGGTAGGATCAGAGTCTTTGTCAGTTCCATTATGGCTAGCCTTGGCCCAGTGGCTGTTGGCAGCCTCGATGATACGGAAGAGTGCCAGAGTCAACGAGGATTTGCCTGCTCCTGTTCGTCCACAGATACCGATCTTCTCGCCAGGCTGTACCTCAAAGGAAATGTTCTTGATCACCAGATCCAAACCCTCACGGTAGCGAGCCGAGTAATTCCTGAACTCGACACGACCTGAATGGGGCCAATTCTCGGGGAGCCTCACATCTGTTTCGGCTGGTGCCTCTGGATTCTTGTTTGCATACTCGTCAATTCGCTCGACTGCCACAAGGTTACTAAAGCGGGTGGATGAAGCAATTACGAATGGTTAGATGCATTGATATCGCAAGGGAGAAAGGGTCCAGGCAGCAATGAGTGGAAAAGTGCTTACTTTTGAAGATCGCAGTAGCTGCGAACCAGCCAGGTGATATCCTTGGTGACTCCAAGAGCATAACTCAATGCAAGACCAACACCAGCCGACCCTAACGAGTCGCGACTGAGGACTGCAAACAAGGCGGATGCTAGAACAACAAAGGCACCAAGAGCTTCGAGACGAACCTCGAGCATTGGCTGCAACATCTGTTTTGGCAGCGTTGTCGGCAATGAAGCGTTGGGTGGCATTCATGGCGCGGATCGTAGTTGTTCCAGACAGAGTCTCGCTAAAGTGTTGATAGATGGGCGACTTTGACACGGATTCGATACGCTAATAGCGGTTTTGAACGACAACAGGATCTGTTAAATACCCAAGGTCATCAATGGAGAGATTGCATGAATACAGGATAAGCGGTCATTTGCTAGACAAACCTTGAGCATGCGGCTGGTGTGCAAGTAGTAGGTTTGGATGGCGATATAAGCAATGACCAAGAAAGGCACGATAGCCAAGAAGATTGGGGTGGTAGTTGCAATGACGATCACTGTTCCAAAGACTGCCACCCCGCACAAGAAGAATGTGATAAAATTCCATGGTGTCATCTCGTCAGTAATATGCATGTCACCGCTGAACCGGTTCACAATTCTTCCCAGAGGCGTTGTGTCAAAGAACGACATGGGTAGGCGTACAATCCTTGCCAAAAGCCGCTCGTGGAGGACACTGGAGGCTCTCACTGCTGCCAATACCATCGTGACATAGGTTGAACCCATATTCAGCAACAGATAGCCTACAACGAGTGCAGCGTACACTCCCAGGAATTCTCCGATAGAAGTGCTGCTTGTTCCTGCAACACTGGTCCAATGCTTCAGCCAAACGTTCGTCCCGATCTAAAAAAAAAAGTGTGTGTTAGCTGGTGATCATTCCATATGAACAATGCATTGGATGAAAAAGTCCTAATTTCTCACCTGTACTGCCTGGCCGATAACAAACATGGCTATTGCTGCGAGCGAGTACTTGTATGAAGCTGCTTTGGCATAAGTGTTGTACATCCTCCATGAAACTCCTCCGAGAACCATTGTCTCCTCCGCGACCAGTTCAGCCTTGTCGTCCTTCTTCTCGATGGCTGTGACCTCCTTGTCGTTTCCATCCTGGGTCGTATCATCTTCCTCTTCTTGTTCATTGGATCCTTCTCCAGAGTCCCCGCCCTCCTTCTTGCCTTGGTTGACTGTGTAATCGGTGATCAACTGGTAGAGGGACGCCTTGGCGTCCATCAGCACATTGTACTGACCAACCTCAACGATCCGTTTATCCTTGAGCACCACGATCTGATCAGTTTCCTCCAGATGGTGGATAGCATGCGTAACAAGGATACGAGTTTTATCCTTGAGCAATCCTGAGGGTCCTGATCAGGTTTTGCCAGAGATGTTGATCGACGTGAGCATCCACGGCACTCAGAGGGTCATCCAGCAGATACACATCGGCATTCTCATATGCAGCTCGAGCCAACGACACACGCTGCTTTTGACCACCGGACAAGTTGATTCCTCGCTCACCAATCTCCGTTTGATCGCCTGCTGGGAGCATCGCAATATCAGGCAAAAGTCCGCATGCCATGATGATTCGGTCATACCGCGCCTGATCGAAAGGGTTTCCAAATGTGATGTTATCCTTCAGAGTCGCGGTTCACAATCCATGCTTGCTGGGACACATAGGCCAGTCTTC
>Ga0247824_10000677_pt1 | contig 17451 bp, 32 predicted proteins | sample 13C_PalmiticAcid_FD_194412 | JGI IMG/M metagenome (GOLD analysis project Ga0247824, IMG submission 194412) | Soil microbial communities from agricultural site in Penn Yan, New York, United States - 13C_PalmiticAcid_Day48 | ecosystem: Environmental > Terrestrial > Soil > Agricultural land... | reverse complement strand
GGCGATCACCTGCACCTGCCTCACTTGTAGAGCAGGCGCCGGTACTTGAGGCACAGGTTGTTGGAATTGCCTCAGCGGTCATTGGTTCCATCGGTACTACGCCCGCTTCGGCTGCACTCAATGCATCCTTTTCGACATCGGTCCCTGCTTCCTGTCGCATGCGTTCACGTTCCTGAATATGTGGTCTTGGATCCGGACTCCAAGGCCTTGTCAGATCCTCAAGTCGACCCCTCTCTTCGATGTAGTGGTCAATGACATATGTCCAGATATAAAAGTTTCCTCCGGCGATATAAAATGCCACCAGAACGTCCGCAGTGTAATGGGCGCGATTGGCAATCACAATGAGAGCTGAGCCTATACAGAGGCACCAGGCAAAGAACACGCAGATCCAAGCCAACGTCGCGGGAACCGATGATACCCGTGACTTGTCCAGACAACAAAGATAACAGTACAGCCTACGCTTTGCCGCGTGAATTTGTATCGTTGAAAGAACCAGCGCTTGAGGCGCTCCTTCCGGGGTATCATGGTAGGCATTGTTTCTGCTACGACTGTCAGAGTTGACTCAGAAACGAGTTGTGTGATGTAGAAAGGAATGAGTAGGATCGCGACTGGGAGTGAACTGCAATGAGTGAAGAAAACAATCAAGTTCTGACAGCGAACCCTCTGCTGCTTATTGAGAAAATCTTGGGAATGGAATCTGATGTTGTCATAATCCATTACGCCCCAGGCTCCTTTGGGGAGGCTATACAATGCGGACACCTAGGAGCCTACGTCGTGGCATCAATTGCCTGCCGAGTGCGGATTGGGTCCGCATGGCCTTGAGCAAGTGATGATTGGCCCGGGAGGGCGACCACACGCGGCGATTGGCCATTGTCGGGCCAATCGGGCTGAATGTACCCCCTGGCCTGAGGACGATCACGACAACCTCACAAGAGTCATGATGACCCATGAGAACGAGCGAGCGATCCGAATCTGCATTAGCGCCGGCTTCGTCCTGTCTTGTGCCGCGCTCGACACTCCCTCCTCTCCTGTTAGCTCGGTTCCTGGCTCACTTGACACCTCTGCGCACTACTTTGAGGGCCGTTTGCTTCTCCATAGAACCCAAAGTTGCATTGGCATACAACCAGCAGTTACTCCCACAGCATTGTGCTCCCATCACATCCCTTAGTCTTGTTGCCTCTGCCGTCATTGCCCCTATTTCGTTCCTTTTTTGTGTTGCTCACGCGATACAGGTTCTGTCTCTCTCTTTTTTTTTTCTTCTCAAGCCCTCTCCTGCAGCGATTCTCCAAGCACCTTTTCAACGTTTTTGTCTTCTTCACCACCGCCCGCACTCTTTCACTCTATCATTCCATCCTTCCTACACTCTAATCCTATTTCCTCAGTCTCGTCCTTTGGCAGATTTCAGTCCCTCTATTCCCTTGCATGACCCATCTTTTCCTGTTCCCACTTTTCACACAATGAAGTTTGCAAAGTATCTTCAAGACGAGGTAGTGCCAGAATGGAGGAAGGCCTATATCAATTACAAGAAGGGCAAGCAATTGTTAAAGGAAATCGATCGTGCCCTCGACTTGCTCGAAGCCGAGGCACTAGGGTCTGAAAACGACCCCATCCTCGATACAACCGATCTAGAGAACAGGATTCTAGGAACGAACTCACCATCCGTCAATGACCCTCCACAGCCACAGTCTTCAACAACATACACTGCTGCTTATCCTCAAACAAGCACCGCTGTCACCTCGAGCACAAATGCAGCAACTCCTATTCTTTCTAAGAACCGAGGCTATACACGAAACTACTCCACTATCAACAATCCCCCACCCTTACCTTCAACTTTGTCCGCAACATCCCTTCCCGTGCCAGCGGATGCTCAAGGCGCACCAGCATTAGAGGATGGCCGATCGGGGTTTGGAGGGTCGACCTTGTACGAATCCAATCTCGATTCAATGTCCTCAACAGGGCTTCCAGACACACAAGTCAGGTCGGATCTAGGCGTATCGCAACTGGGACAATCTGCTAGAGCTCAAGGCACGAGACTCTTGAAGAGTATATCAAGACGCTTTACGGTTATCATGCCGTATGAGGAACCTGCTCGAATACGCCGTATACGAGGTAGGCCTCCTGCACCATAGCATTGATCCTACTGCTCGCGTAATCGCTATGATACCTTGCATGGATCCTCACACATTGAAATGCTCATCTACTCTCTTTTCTCTTTCTAGTGGATGAGAACGATTTTGACAATGTTCTGGAGCAACTCTTGCCTGAAGAGAGAGAGTTCTTCCGGTTCCTGGACGCTCAACTGGAGATGATTAACAACTTTTATCGGGGTAAGTGATGGGGATGATAACGGTCGTATGCCGTTGTTTGATCAATTCGTGTGCCGTAACACCATGTATCATTCTCTTTGGCAACCATAGAAAAGGAACTGGAGGCTGTAACAAAGCTCAGGGTCATTAAGCAGCAACTGTGTGTCGCTGATGAATGGAAGAGACGATATGATGACAAAATGGTAGGAGTAACAATGCTGTTACCACCTACAGCTTTGCCAACGCCCTTTTTTACCGTGACAACCAACACATGAGCACAATGATCATAACTACTGACAGTGTCATCCTTGCTTTAACTGCTTCCTAGGCCAAGGCAGGAGCAGAGCGTGGTTGGTATGCAGCCGAGTGGACAAGAGTTAGGGAAGGCATTGATGACTTGATGCATGCCGACACACCTATCACGGAAGACGTTACCATCACCCCGTCCAAGCGATCGACTTCGCGCGTTGAGGGTCCTGGCTACACAACCAATACAAATGTGGATCCTCAACCAACAATACGCCGTCGGGAACCTCACTTTGATGCCAGAACTCATGCGGATGAATTGATTCATCAAGACGATATCGTTCTCCAAGAAGAGGAACAACGCCGTCAGCGTCTGAATCACAAAGTTGCCAGGACAAGGATCAAAGCAGCAATGTATGAGTTTTATCGCAGCCTCGAGATGATCAAAAACTACAAGGTTCTTAATCACACCGGGTTTGCAAAGATCCTCAAAAAGTTTGACAAGACTGCTGGGTGGAAGTCGTCCAAATCATACATGAACTCGAGGCTCAGGCCAGCTTACTTCATGAACTCGGGTACGGCCGAGGACCTCATCAAAAAGACGGAGGATTTGTTTGTGGACGCATTCGAGAAGGGTCATCGACGGCGGGCCATGGCTAAACTGAGGATACCAGACTCCAAAGGCCAGGTAAGACAGACAGCTGGGGGTTATCGATTGCCCGTTTGCGTTATTGAACCACAGTTCCTGATCGATACATATCCCAATTAGACATACCATTGGACGACTACAAGGATCGGTCTCTATCTTGGATTAGCTGCACCTTTGATGGTACAGGCACTACAGGCCGCGTTCTCGAGCGATACACCCGCCGAAATTCCATACTGGGATGGCCTCTTACTCGTTTATGCTGGATTGTTCTTGACTATCTTGTTTGCATGTCTCTTTGGCATCAACATGTATGTCTGGACGAGGTCCCGGATCAATTACAAGTTCATCTTTGAGTTTGATCCGCGTGACAACCTCGACTATCGCGAGTATTTTGAGGTAATAGCAACACTACATCTCCGAATATTGCTTGACGACCTCTCTCTTTCTTGGGAGACACCAACTGTTCAATGGCTAACACTACTTCTGAATATACAATGGTCATCATCCTGGATATAGCTTCCCGTCTTCTTGATGTTGCTGCTGACGCTTGCAATATACCTTGATTTCGGATCCAAGTTGACAGCCCATGTCGCGACCGCGTACTGGCCTTTGATCTTAATGGCCATCATTGCCTGCATCCTATTTTGCCCATTGCCCATTGCTCACTTTACATCTCGTCGATGGTTTATTTCGAGTATTGGCCGTATCCTAGCCAGTGGGTACTATCGAGTTGAATTTCGAGACTTCTTTTTGGCGGATGAGATGAATTCGCTCTCATATTCCATCGAACAGTTCGAGTTTGCGATGTGTGCCTATTCGCAGCAGTGGAATGATCTAGGTGAGGCCCTCTACTTGTTACTTTTGCTGCAATTGGATAGCAACCATGCTCATCATTGATGCCAACCCATCGGCTTCTCATCTGACATTTTAGGAAACACCTGTTCGACGAGTAACATGTGGATTACACCATTCTTGACGGCACTGCCACCTTGGTTCCGACTCTTGCAATGTCTTCGACGTTATCGAGACACACTCGAGTGGTTCCCACACTTGCTAAATGCGGGAAAATACTCATCCAGCCTGATCAATCTTTTTGTCTACTTTTCCTATCGACATTACGGTGGGCCCCATCTCAAGCTCGCTTATATTTTAATGTCCACCCTGACAAGCATCTACACTTTTACGTGGGATATATACATGGATTGGGGGCTCTTTCGGTTCGGAAAACGAGGAGGTGGTGCCTATGGACATCCGTTCTTGCGACAGGAGCTCGTCTATTCCAGGATGTGGGTTTACTATATGGCCATCGCTTTGGATTTTGTTGGACGATTTTCATGGTTGGTGAGATTGATCCCAATGAATGTCAACGTCATGGCACTGTCTTTTACTTTGGCTCTACTCGAGGTTCTTCGGTAAGTCGAGTGTGCTTTTATTCATAATGTGAAGAAGGATTGATTATGATATGATAGTGTGTGATTTTTTAACACTGTTTTTTTTTTTTTTTGTGATGACATAGGCGTTGGCAATGGAACTTCTTCCGACTGGAGAATGAACATTTGAACAACTGTGGTCAATTCCGTGCCATCAAGGACATTCCGCTCCCATTCCATATTCGCGTCAAGAGTGAGACGGATGATGATGAGGGTGAATATGGGTCTCGGAATAAGCAAGAGAACAGGGAAGACAGTGAAGGGACGGACACCGAGTCGCATGGATATCGAAACACGCGTGATCTCGAGGAAGAGGAGGAAGGATATTCCAGCACACAACCAACGTCAAGTAGCCCGCCTTCAGCACGACGACCAGGCTTTGGGAGATTCAGTGAAGGGACACATGCTCACAACCCGTCAAATCTTGGAGTGAGAGGAGGTCATAAGGCAGTCTTTTCGTCATACACGCCTCTTGCATCCACATCACCCCCACAGGGCGGCGATCGAAACTCCATTCCAGGCGGTCGATCCATCACAGACAAGAAGAGGTCACTCAGCTACCATCATGGTGTCTCTTATCCACACGAGGACCTCGACACTGATTGGCATCACAACCCAAATAACAGCAACAGCCATTCCGACCAGTCGGATGATCCGTTCCATCTCCCCCGTGGCAACTCGCTTATGGATAATGTCGATGGCAAGACGGCTTTTAGAGGCGCCCCGCTGGAGGTGCTTGAACCCGAGACGAACAACAGTGACAACATGATTGGCGGTAGCAAAAGCACCAACGACAAGAAGTTCTATGGTCGTCGGGATTTCGATGCAAAGATCATTGATAACGACAACGAAGGACTATGGAGCAAGAAGCGCCGAGCAATGACCGGAATGCTTTCCTTGCACGGATTGGAGAGGATAAGTGCAGGTGGTAGTGGCAGTGAAGGATCTGGACCAGAGAATCAGGCGTTAGGGCATGATAGAAGGGTCAAATCGCAGGGTGTATCCAGGAAGAGGATGAGTGTCGGAACAAGGGTGAAGAGTGCCATCTTTGGACAGCGCAAGAACAGCTCCGACGAGGACGATGACGATGACGATGATACGGACTAATAGATTTTAGAACTAAACTTCCATCCGGATAGATTCGTCTTGATCCGCGCTGACTATGGGAATGGAAGGGTGACTAATGGCACACTATTCTGAATTGCGATGGGTACCAATCTAACTCTCACACGTCCTGCTACGCACCGCCAGCGAGATTGCTCAAATGATCCAAAGGAACGAACATTCCAAGCAACAGGCAAAACAATGAGAAAGCCAACAATCGCCATATGCTGTAGTAATGGAACTCCGTGAACCTGGATCCTGTTTCTATCCGCTTAGCTTTAGATCTCAGGCCATAGAACAGATCCTGGGGAAACCTGATGTCATTGGGCTCCTGTTTGGCAGACGACATGACTATAGGGCCTTGAATGTCGTAGGCAACGGAAGCGCGGTTCAAGGCGTAGGCTGAGGTTGAGGTAGTGACAAAAGGGGTGGGACTTGGAGGCGATAGTTCATTAGGGCGAGGTGTGAGCGGCGATGGGTAAGTGCCTGGCGAGGAAGGAGTAACGGACGAGCATGTGGATGACGAGCTACTGGATGGTCTCCTCCCAAGGCCACCGATTGAGATGGTAGGTCTTGTCGACTCGGTGAACTGCCAACGTTCATACACCTGATGCCTGGGGAGGCCCTGTTGCTGTTGGTGGGCTAAGCGGCTCAGATCACAAGCATGAAAAGGAGGCGACGATGCGGCGGATGAAGTTGCGGAGGATGAGGATAAAGCCCCAGCATCTTCTTCAAGATCACGCAGCGAAAGAGCTGAAGAAGAAGTGCATGGGATGTAGCGCTCGATGAAACGCTTACGGTTCAGAGCTTTCCACTGTCAAGATCGCAGGTGTCGCACACACAAGATTGAGGACAATATCGGAATGTGTGATGAGCAGTGTGATAGTTGACATGGAGTAAACAAGATGAAAGCGAAAAGCATGGGACTTACAGAACATGGGTCCAGTTTTTGCTGCTCACCCTCCGTCAAGATAACGCATTGCAACAAGAACTTGTCTTGCGGGCTAATCCAGCCTTCGGTTCGCACTGGATAAATCCGTCGGGGCAAAGGAAAAGTGTGAGATTCCCTTGAACTTGAATCACTCTCACCTGAACAGGTAAACGAGAGATTCAGCTAAACTGACCAAAGATCTTGACGGATTCATCGGGTCCCAATGCACCTAGTGCAGGCTTGACCGAGTATTTCATTGGAGCATTTGTCTTGAACTTGTACCCGACTGGTGTTGAGGTCATGTTCTTCAGCTTGATCCTGGAGACCTGGCCTGTAGAGACTCTAGACGCTGCATAGAGAATTCACAATGAGAACCAACGGTTAAGGCAGCTCTAAAGGGACCAATTGGCGAGTGGCTGCAGGAACGCGTCCACAGCAACTCTATTGGAGCAGCCAATAATTTCGCGAATCAAGCCCTGGTGTCGCATGTTTTGGCTAAACATCCTTCCGAAGCCAGTACCATCTTGGCCAGGGAATACTCCTTTCCCCAAACCACCTAGATAGTATATGTGTCATCGATGTTTTATGGATCGCTGTTCATCTCCATTGCGAATGTTGTTACTCCCATGTGCTTTGTCCAATGTGTTCACTGAAACGGCATAGTCAACCTTAGGCAGGTTCTACGAGAACCAACCAACCATGCACGACGATAAACCTTGTAACGTTCAAATGCACAAGCTCGCCACAATAATAGACGTTGACCGCGCTGTTTAGTTTGTTGCGCAACCCTCGTTTTCACACCTCTTGATCACACAAGTCAAAGAACGTGGAACAATCTGGGAAATTCACTCCACCCCCAGAGTTCCCCCATACGCTCTCCCTTTTTCCTGTGAAGGGGGAACCATGGTGGAGAGGAAATTGAAGAAAAATAAGAGATAGGTGAAGGAATGAACCGCTACCGACTTACCTCCGAATTGAAAACGAGGGGGAGATACCTGAACCAATGTGTTGGTTTCGTCGTTCATGCTTGCAGGCTCTGGATGTTGCTCGACTGGTTGAGTCTTTGGCGACATTTGGGACATAGTGAATGGTAGGATAGAAACTGAAAGCAAAGGAAGAGGATTGGGCAAAAGAAGGCGTTTCAGGGGTCACATAGAGTGCAAAAGACGGTAGGATGATCAACTGAACTGTTGCAGTGGAGCAGGAGCAAGAAAGAGCAAGAGCAAGAAGGAGCAGGAGCAAGAAGGAGCAGGAGCAAGAAGAAGTTCGCAACACTGATCCACAAATTCACAGCATGCGCGATGTCTAGTTCTCCGTGCATGTGACCAATACGGACAAAAGATTTGTGTTTGCTTTGATTCATTTTTTTTTTCTTCACCTCCAACTTCGATCAGCTCACAGGCGACTCTTCATCCGCTATGCGAGTTAAACTTGGAGGGAGACAGCACCACGCCTACACACTCTATCCTCTTCACGCCCCTCTCTGCCCTTAGTATATCTTTTCCGCCGACTTTAAGATCGGGGACACATAGACCGTTCACGCGTCTCTCGGCCTGTCCACTTTTCTTCTCCTTTGTTTGTTTAACATCCATTGTCTTTGCACAGTGGAAAGGGAAACAGATCAGAGGTTGAGAGGATTGTTGAACATGGCATGCAGAGTATTCGGGACCCAGTCCATACGTATCCATCTTCTAGTAGAGGAGGGGTTGAAACGGGTCCAAGGGATTGTGCTATCGGAAGAGGAAAGGAGTGTCTGGCTTCGTCCTTGCTGCAGATCGCCTCGGATCATTCCATATCCTTTGGCGATTTGAGCAAGGATAAATCTCTCCAACTATACTTTTTACTCCTAAATGAACAATTGGTGTATCGTGCATTGTGTTGTGTGTGAGCGTGCGTTTTGTCTTTGAACGACAATGTATTTTTTTTCTTTTCTTTCAGTAGGCAGCGTCTTCTGGCGCCCAGAGTTTGAAGGTTCTATCGAATCCACTCGAGCCAAGGAACCGACCATCGCTAGAGATGTCTAATCCGGTCACCTTGCCTGTATGTCCAACGAGACTCTTTTGTAGCTTCCAATCATCCGCACTCCACAACTTGATGGTGCCGTCAAAACTGCAGCTACCCAAGTAAAGACCACTCTTATTTGGCTGTTGTTGGGGCTGCTCGCCATCCATCTGCATGGCCGTGTCGGAGCCTTCTATCCCTGCTGGTTGTCCGGGGTAAAATTTGAGATCCGAAACGAGACTGGTATGTGCGGGAATTGAGTGGATGGACCGTAGCGTCCTCAGGTCCCAGATACGAATTGTATTATCGGCACTTCCGGTGGCAATCTGATATCCGTTTGGTGAAAAGTCGATTCCAAGAATGTCAGAGACATGACCTTCCATAGTCAATGCAGATCGTCCTGTCCTTAGATCCCATACTCTTCCTACGGCGTCCAAACCTCCTGTCGCTGCCAAAGAGCCATCACATTGAAATGCAATAGCGTAAACTTCTCGCGAGTGACCACGTTGAATGAGGATTTCGGCGCCAGCTTCGACATCCCAAAACCTCCATGTGCCATCATAGCCTGCACTGCCCAAAAAACGACCCATTGGATGGAATCCGATACGAGCTACTCTTGCCTCATGACCCTTGAGCGATTGGATGGGCGTATCACTAGTAGATAAGTTTTACACGACGAAATCAGTGTACCAGACACTGGTGTGCAAAAACAGTAAGGATGTATCACAGGACACAAGCAGTATATCATACCTCTCCAAGGACCACAAGTTGACGATGCCATCTCCTCCGCCAGTAGCAAGGTTCACAGCTCCACGAGCTTGATCAATATGTGCCCTTGGGTGCCATTTGATTCCTCCAATCTTGTCCGTGTGTCCTAATCGTTTCATATCAGCAAAAAATATTAGACGAATAGGAAGGCTTAGTGGGGCTCGTGCCTCTGGTAGTGCATAGTTGTTTTTTACCTCGTAAAGAATGAACAACTTTACATTCCGGAATACTCCAGATCTTGCAGAGTCCTCCGAAAGATCCAGTGGCCAAAAATTTACTGTCTGGTGAGAAAGCGCACTGAGATAATGGTCTGTCATCGCCAATTTGTGATGAATAGTTAGAGTATATCTAGGGGGACAAAAAAGACAAGGGTCAATGATGTATCCACTAATGAGAAGCATAAAGGAGTGAATAAGAGTACCACTGCCGTCTGGTACTCACCTTCAGCTTGTCAAATTCTTCTGCTCGCATCGCCTTGAAGACGGCGACTGATATTTTGTTTTCCTCGTTTTGCTTTGTGACTCTTTGTGCAGCCCTATCAATTCGATCATCACAATTAGCCCTCCAAAGTCCACGGATATTGTGTGCATTGATCATTTTTGTGCCGAACACCCGAGGGACTTACTTTGGCAGAGAATAACGTGCAATGTCCCTCCGGGCTGTCAAAAGACTTTGCGAACCAGGTGTGTATACCTCCTCCTACAGTGAATCAATTCAGATCCGTCAAGTTGTCTCCATGGCCGAAGCTGCCGACCTAATAGCAATGTGATTCCATAACGTCTCATACCTCATCATCAGACTCGCTCTCAGATTTTTCGTCTTCTGAGGCCATCCTCTCATCTTCGTCATCGATAGGAGCATCCTTGGCCATAAGTTCTCTGAGGCGAGTACGCCGATCCATATTCTAATAGGGGGTGGGACACATTGTAGCCGTTAGTCAAGTTCTATCGCTAATGATAGAGTCCTTGCAATTCCCGGATGTTACAAGCGAATTGACATACATCTTCCCCAAACAGACATTGTGGCTCCCCAAGCTCCCGTAGCTTTTCTCTGACTTTCTTATCATCGGTTGGTACAGCCAGTGTCCGTGCTCGCTTCCTGCGTTCAAACATCTCCATGATTTCCGTATGTTGATCCCGTGCTCGCTTCGAGCTCTCTGATAACTCATACTTGTCATCCACCCCTAGTTGCCAGATTGTACTTTAGTGAGTATCAAATAACGGAACGGAGGGGACAACTGGGGTACCAAGATCATGAAAATGCCATACGTAGTTCGTCAAGCGCTACTCCTTGAGCCTGTGACGAAGTTATTGCCGATGAGGGTGAATCGGCGGCAGCTGCCTGGCGATTCCTCGCCTCCACTGCTTCGAGAGACCCAAAGTGAATGCGCCCTACTGCAGGTTTTCCGTTGACGCCGTCCATGAGGGTTTGCGATGTGAATCGTTGATCGAAAAGGATGGTTAAAGAGGGATCCAACGCGCGAATTCTGGCGGCGAAGCCGATGTGGCTTAGGACTTGGAGAATTGGTCTGCGGTTTGGCGCTGGGGATGAAGGCCCTGAGAGCTCAGCCAACAAAGGCACCACTCCTGGTCACATCCCATCTGGACAAGCGTCTTGTGGAAAGGTGCGAACGCTTATAGTCGTTCGTTGAACGCTTGCTGTTCACACCACATCAATATGCAACTCTACAGACCGTGTTCACCTATGCACTCTCTTTTTCTCCGTCTCCGCGGACGGTGCATTTACACAGTGGCGAGATGGGGCTCCGCGCTCAACCAGGTTATCCTTACGACGAACGACATTAAAGTCTTGTCGTTCTCGCCTACTAGAGCTCAGGTCTGGTGGAATTGACTAGGAACAGATTTTTCATTTTAACTATCAGAAATGAATTGAGTTAAATGAACCTGGAGGGGTTCGTACCGCCAAGACAAGTGCCGGCCCTGTTCGCCAATCGAATACCGAAAAGGAACCAACTATGAACCGATGGACCGGCAGGCTGTTAAGCGAGCGAAGCGAGAGACACCAGAGCCGAGGGAAATCCGGAGCTGTGGCCTGTTGCACGAGACGCCCACTTGTTTGTTGTCCTGAGCCCTCCAGCTCGTGTTTGTACTATATACACGAAAGCGAAGGGTACTCTTTGTCCTTCCGTGTGGAAGAGCTCAGGGTATAAAAGAGGCACGACCCCTCGCTCCTCTCGCTCACTTCTCCTTTCGCCCATTCATCTTCTTTCTCACCTACTCGATTCACCAAACCCAAAGGAACATCTCATTCCCCATCTTATTTCTTTCATCCTACCTAAGCACGGCTTTCCACTTTGGGGATATCCAGACTTGAACTCGCACTTACTCGGCCATGACTCCAGCCAACCCCAAGCCTACCTTGAACGCGGATCAAATCAAGGTTGTCCATGCCCTCGTGGATGCCCTTATCCCCGAGCTCAGTGGTCAAGACCTTGAAGACTTTGTGCGCCAGAATTCGAATGGAACGAACGACGAGGCCCTGAGAGCCTTCGGAAAAGCCGGCATTGTCAATCAAGGTCTGGCGGATTGTGTCGTTGACAAGATCCACACGCTTCCTCCAGAAAAGATTGATGAGCTTGGCATGGTTTTCAAGGTTCTTTCTACAAAGTACGTGTGGCCCTTCTTCAATGCTGGATAAGCCCAACCTTTTGCATCGCCATTGGACGCGCTCAGGGTGTCTTGTTGCTTACCTGCTCTCATGGCTCTACATTTGTATTCAGAATAGGAACATTGGCCTTGGGAGGCACATATGCCGAGTTTCCATCACTTTCTCGTGAGCAACGCGCGCAGATTTTCATTTCGTGGAGCAACAGCATGATTGCGAAGCTTCGGATCTTTGCCCGTGCTGTCTTGCAGTTGGCAGCGATCACATTCTATACCCAACCGCTTGATGTTGTTCATCGAGCCATTGGATACCCTGGTCCTGACCCTGAGCTACACTCGGAGCGGTTCACTGCAAAGACCTTCCCAGAGTACGAATTCATCCAAGTTCCACCAGAGGGCCTTGAACTGTCGTTTGATGTAGTCATTGTCGGCTCGGGCGCAGGTGGCGGAGTGATGGCTGCTGAACTGTCAAAGGCTGGAAAGCGTGTCCTTGTCATTGAAAAGGGTCATCATTACCCTCAAGGCGAGCTCACTCTTGTCCAGGCAGATGGATTGCAAAAGTTGTACGAGAATGGTAAGAGTATCCCTCCCCCATTCGTGTGGTGTTCACTTTGGTCACCCACAATTTCCCCCCCAAAGTGAAAGATTTCCGCGGCGGTGTTCGAGAAGTGTTTTGCATGAACAAGGTTCACATGCATTAACATGTTGTTTGTCTGTCCTTTCTCCTGTTCCTTTTTAGGCGCTGCTCTATCCTCCCAAGACGGAGCTATCACTGTTCTTGCCGGAGGCACTTGGGGTGGTGGAACGACCGTCAACTGGTGCGCCTCACTCCAGGTACGGAACCACTTCATACCATCACTTGTCCCTCCTCCCATCTCATTCGCATTGGCAACTGACACACTTGCTCGTTCTTGATTTTGCTTGCTGTTAGCTTCCATATTATGTCCGTGAAGAGTGGGCTAAACAGGGACTCCCTCACTTTACATCCCCCACCTACCAAAAATCAATTGACGCCATCGTTGAGCGTCTTGGCATCTCGGATAAGCACTTGAAGCATAACAAGGCCAACAGTTTATTGCTGGAGGGCTGCCGTAAGCTCGGATACCCCACCAAAGATATTCCTCAGAACACTGGCGGTCATCAGCACTCTTGCGGTTGGTGTGGATTTGGATGTCGTTTCGGCGAGAAGCAAGGCACCATGATGACCTTTTTACATGACGCCAAAAATCACGGAGCACAATTCATGCAGGACACTTTTGTGGAGCGCGTCTTGGTTCACAAAGGCAAGGCCGTGGGTGTTGTCGGCTATCAAGATGGACGCAAGGTGACCGTAAATGCCGGCAAGGTCATTGTTGCTGCTGGATCCATCCATTCCCCTGCACTACTGAAGCGCAGTGGATTGCAGAACAAGAACATTGGACGCAATCTTCATCTCCATCCTGTGTGCTATGCCTTTGGCAAGTTTGATGAGCAGATCGATTGTTATCAGGGATCCATCATGACAGCTGTAAGTGAAAAGGAATTTTCAATGGCCACTAAAAAGAGGTCAGGCTCGACGATGTCTAATGATTTTCACAACCTCGACGATGAATGTGTCAACATAGCTCACGACTGTTGCTGAAAACACCGACGGATATGGATATGGATCCAAGATCGAGGTCCCTTCCCATCATCCTGGACTCAACTCTGCTTTCCTCAAGTGGAAGAGTCCTGCAGACCACAAGCGTCAAATGCTGGAGCTGAACCACATCGTGCCTCTTATCGTCTTGAGTCGTGATCGGGATGGAGGATCGATCGAGGTGGGACCCGATGGCTTGCCTCGCATCCATTATAGTGTCTCTGGCCATGATACTGCATCGCTGGAGGAGGGTGTTGAGCGCAGTCTTAGGATCCTTGTTGCTGCGGGCGCAAAAGCCGTGTGGACTACTCAGCGCGGTGTTGACCCTTTCAATGTGAACCCAGAGTTGGGTCAGGAGGATCCCGCATTCCAGAACTACCTTGCAGAAGTGAAGCGTAACAGCGTTAGAGCTGGATCGACAACCATTGGCTCTGCACATCAAATGGGAACATGGTATGTGCTAGCTGCAAGGTTTGATGTGCTAAAGCGTCGCCCGGAAGGAACACAAACTCTAACCATTACTTGATTTTGTTGACAACCTGTAGCCGAATGGGAAGCAGCCCCAAAACCTCTGCCGTCAAGCCCACGGGAGAGACATGGGACGTCAAGGATCTTTATGTTGCTGACGCATCATTGTTCCCCACAGCCAGTGGTGTTAATCCCATGTTGACGACCTACTCGTTGGCGTACTCGATTGCTCAGTTCATCAAGAATGCTGAACGTCCGGCTAGGCTTTAGAAGGACAGGGTGCAAGTAATGATGATCCTCAAACAATAAACAAAGTGATTACCCAAGTTCAACTTCAATGGCAGACAAAACCGCGTTGTAGTGGAACGCCTTTGGTGGAGGATGTTTTTGCGTGATTGCTTTATTCGATCATGCCAACAATCTCTTCTCCCTCATCTTGGGCTACCTTTTCCTCTTCTGGCACTGCATCACCATAATCTTCCTCGAAACCTGGGTGGTCTTCAAAGGGTTCCTGATCCTCTTCACCTTTCTCGAGCTCTTCCTTGGCTAATTCCTGCTCATTGACTTCCGGGAAAGCCGTATTGGTTAGCTGTGAGTAATTCTCGAGGTCTATCAGTTGCCAAGAAGAAAGAAAGAAAGATGTATGAGCAATGGGGCAGTTCACTGCCGAGGTCCCATACTGATTCCAATGAAGTTGCCCTTAGTTTTTACCAATGGGCTTCCGGTTGTTCAAAGCATCCTCAACTCGACTGTGATTGAGGCGATCTTCGCGCTTGTACTTGTTCCTAACAGCGATTCGCGTCTTGCTAGGAAACAACCTGCAAATGATGCCGAAATCTGTTCCCCACTGTGACAAGGCCTATAGCCGTTACAAGAACGACACGGTGAGTGTATAAAGTATGCCGAGCGTGTCGGTTGATGCATGGATCAAGTTGAACAGAATAGTTCGCGGGAATAGAAACCGTTTGTTACCTCGTAGAATAATTCCGTCTCTTCTGTCGACCACCTTTCCGACCTGATCCGTTTGTTAAAAGTCGAACTGTTCACGAATTTACTGCTGGATGATTCCTCGACGTACTCCAAAGGGCCTTGGTGTACTGCAGCTTCAACAACAGCGTGATCCACAGTCAATGAGTCCATATCCAGTTCAATTCTTCCGTCTACAACTCGCACTTGGGGGGCAAACCTGAATAGCGAGAAGTGACAGTGGTTAGTTATTGAATTTGGGCCATGAAACGCGTCGATAACAACGGGGTCCGTCATACGTTTTGTGTGTGGGCGCGGGTTTAGATGTGCTGTTCTCTGTCCGTGGCTTCTCCTCTCTGGATCGCGCTTCTTCACCTTCCTCTTGGTCGTCCTGCGCCTCCACCTCCATATCCTCTGCCTCCCCTCTCTCAATCACATCATCCCGAGGTGGTGATGGGCCTCTTCCTTCATAAATTCGAATGGCTCGTATCCGCTCTTCCTTCTTGTTTTCCTTGCGCTTCTGATTGAGTAGTTTTTGATGCTCCGCAAACGTCTTGGATCGTCGTCCAACACCCAAATCCTTGACAAACTCGTACATGTACATATTGGCATAGTCCGGCCATGCCTCCTCCTCCTCCTCCTCATTCTCGTTTTCCTCCTGACCATCTTCTCCATTCTGAGCGACGTGATGAGTCTTCGGTCGGGTCTGTTTTCCCTTGACTCGTTTCCGAGATGTGGAGCTCTCTCCCGTCTCTGATTCTTCTGCGCCTTCCATCTCGGTGTGGCTCCTGGCTGATGGTACAGAGATAATGGATGCTCCTTTAGACGATTTGGAAGCTGTGTTTGATGATGAAGACGCAGGCGCCACTACAGATGACGACGACGACGGTTCGGAAACTGACTTTTGAGAAGGTGTGGCAATAGTCATTGCCTGAGTGCTCTTTTGAACTCTGGTAGGTGTGAAGGTTGGGGACTTGGGTGTAACGATTGTTCGGTTGTGCGATGCAGCTGGTGGTAAAGGGGTTGCAGTCGATAGCCTTCGCTGATCTCTGTGTCCTGAACCTGTTGTTGCCGTATTAAGTGTAGTGTGGTTATTGTTACTATTGCCATTGCTGCTGCTGCTCACGCCTCCAGCCTCCGACTCTGTTGAAGACGTCCCCAGTGTTCCCGAGTCACTGCTACCAATGGAAGGTGTTGGTGCAGGTGTTCCATCCTCTGACGCTGTTGCTTTGCTGCGGTTTGGGCGAGCTTTGAGTTTGGGAGCAAATCTTGTCTGGCCCTTGTCTACGATTGGGATCGAAGGCATGCGGTTAGCTGCTATTTGATCCAAGCTTCAAGGGTTGGCCATCAGCAACCTAAAGTCAAGCGATACCGATTCGAGCACTGATCCCTGACATTCCGCCGAGTAGTTAAAAGGGAAGGTTTACAGAGGAAGGAGCGATGAAGGTCAAGGAGCGTGGTCAAGAAGCACGAAAGGGCCAGTGGCTTTTTCCCACTTTCTTGTTGCCACCAATACGGACTTTGTTGGATGTCCCCTGGGGTCAGTCTCCACTTTGCTGAGGTGCTGAGGATAATGAAGGCTTACTGGGACGGGCCGTTCTGAGGCCCTTGGGGTCGAGCCGGCTCTTCCTGTCCAATCTGTTGTGGGCGTCGTTGTCGCCAACGTCGATCACGACCACGGCTCCGGGGTGGGTTGTCTTTACCACCATTGTTATTCTGAGAATCCTTCCCGTTCTGATCGTTACTAGTAAGGCGGTTGGTCGCTTTGATGTTGTCAGCTTCCGAAGGCTTGATACCACCCATGTCAGATTTCGACTGAGCACCATTGGGCAATACACTATCCTGCCTATTGGATCCCTTGATGGGCTGTGTCCAGTTCCTCACGGGTTTGCGGCCGGCCATCTCGACTTTAGAGTTATCCTTGCCTTTTGCCTTCTCAGTGCCTTGCGAGTGAGGATGCTGTATCCGACCCTTGATTGCCGGAGTTGCGTTTGTGCTGACATTAGGCCTGGAGACCGGTGGAGGATGAGATGGCTGTACAAGAGGGTTCTCCTCGGAAGCTGCCACCGGTTTTGTGGACAGGTCTTTATGTTTGGAGCGACGCTTGCGAGTCGATCGTTTATTGTTCCTTGTGGATGGGTCCGTTGATTTGTCGATGGGTGAATGGGATTGGAAATGCTTGTCCAAAGTCTTTGTGCTTTCCGTGGTTTCTGTCGTTGCAGAACCGATGCGGCTGTCTTCATTGTCCTCTCCCATCGGTTCGAATAGGTCGGTACTCACAAGGCTGTCCAGATACTCTTGGAGAAGATCACGCCAACCGTCCTGCGCACAGAACATGTA
>Ga0247824_10000676_pt1 | contig 17455 bp, 11 predicted proteins | sample 13C_PalmiticAcid_FD_194412 | JGI IMG/M metagenome (GOLD analysis project Ga0247824, IMG submission 194412) | Soil microbial communities from agricultural site in Penn Yan, New York, United States - 13C_PalmiticAcid_Day48 | ecosystem: Environmental > Terrestrial > Soil > Agricultural land... | reverse complement strand
ATCCGCAACTATTGGTCGTTGGGGCGAGAGGCACCAGCGGTGTGCGCCAACTGCTGCTGGGAAGCGTCGCTGAGGGCGTCCTCAACCGATCCCCTGTTCCCGTGCTGCTTGCACGATGAGCAGCTCGTTCTGGCACATGCACTGAGGGCGAGATGGTCTCATGCCATAGCGGGACAGGTGCCGTCCTCAAGAACGGTAACTCGCAACCCGCGCATAGTGGGTGTGATCGCTCGTGAACCATCGCCATCGCGGCAAACAACGACACGCTCAAGAAACCGCCGCCAGATTGAAGTCTGTTGCACTGCAATGTGGGGCACCGGTCCGGTCTGCCTCCATTCGACTTGAACGCAGACGCTTTCATTTTGAATGTTGGGGTCGCCTCACTCCTCTCGCTCCGATCGCCTCGGCCGGAAGAAGCCCCTGAAAACAACGCGAATGACGTAACGGCGAGACCCGAAATGGGCGCGGCGCGCCCCTTGCCTGTGTGCTCGACGTCGCTTTGGCGCAAGCGTGTGGAGGAAATCAGGCGAATCGGCTTCCACGATACAGCGGTCCTGAAGGTGTCACGGTCACTACGCGTGTGTGATGCTGTTCGCGCTGCTCGCGGGTGGGTTCAAGCAAACGCGGAGGTCCACTCTCCAGCGCAAATCAAAACCGGCCGCAACTTCGTTCCGGATCGAATCGGCGGAGTTTCTCCTGCAGGTTGCGACGGTAGTTCGCTTCTGATCCAGAGAGGCTCTCGGGCTTATGGATTGCGTCCAGCGGCTTCCCCAGACGCACCAGCATCAGGTTCCAATCGGTCCCACCATGGCCCCGCAGCGAGTAATCTGGAATCACTCCACCCGAGATCATTGCCTCGATCTGTGGCAGTGCGGGCGTCGCGACATCACCCAGCCGACAGAACGCGACGCGCGTGGCTTCGACCACGGGAACGTGTGTGTCAATCCGAGTCGAACGCTCCCTGCTGTTTTCCTTGCTTGCCAGCGCCGCAGTCAGCGGGCCGGCATGATGGCGCAGGATCTCCACCAGCAAGGGAACGGCATCGGCGCCTGCATCAGAGAGCCGTGAAACTAGCCCGGCGGCGGCGATCCTTCGGTCGGGCGAAGCGAGCAGCCGTCGCTCTTCTTGGGAAAGCGTGGAGAAGGCATCCTTCGGGCTTTCGGCCAGCACGTTGCCCAACCTCCCTTTGGCGAGCCCGGGCACATCCGCGCTGATCAGCAAGCGGCGGACGATGATGGCGCGGATCGCGCGATGCTGATCGGCGGGTACCTTGTTCAGGTGATAAATGCCCGGATAGGACGTGATCCGCTCGTCCATGATCAGCGACCTGACGAGCGCGAGGTCTGCATCGCTGAGCGGTTGTGCGGCAATCGCGCTGAAATACCGTTCGATGGTCGCGAACGCGGGATCGCTCGCCGGCAGCGCGGGATCCGCTACGGTTTGTCGGAGTCGCCGGCGGATCTGCGGCACCAGATCGGTCGAGGGCGCCTGCTGCGCGAGCGTGCTGTGCGCCTGCAGGATCGAGATCAGATCACTCTCGGCAGAAGGCTCGGCATTCGACAACGTTTTCGTCGTCCAACCGAAATGGAAGTTCTCGATGCCGCCATATGGCGCTATTGAAAAGGGCTGCGCCAGCACGTTTACCTGGTTGACCAGGCGCCGCAGCGAAACGCCTTCCTTGGCATCGCGGATCTCGACATAGCTGATCTGCGCGCGCGGCCTGCCCAGGAACCAGGGTCCAACCGGCGTTGTTCCTGAGTGTGGGTAAGAATACCGACCTCGGCGGAGCATCATGTCGAAGGTCGAGATCGGCGCCTCCGCGACAACGCAGGATTCGGTCGACAGCTTGAGGTTCCATTCGGCGTCGATCGCGCGATTTTCCTCGAGCGTCCTGCCAAACAATCCGACTCGGCCTCCAGTGTCCACCTTGATTTCCCGGCCGGCGCACTCCGCCTTCGGGACCAGACGGTAGGTGCGCGCGCCCGTGGCCAACCCTCCGGCACCCTCGCGATGCTCCTCCGGTGTGAATGGGCCGGAATCGTTCACAGTGACGCTGCGCACGCCAGGCGTGAAGAGGAGGGCGACACACAGGTTGTCGCAGGAGAACGCGCGGACGCGCCCCTTCACCGGCGGATTCGCGTTGTCGGGGCGCGGCGCGACGTCGACGCGGACGTCTCCCGACGGTCTTATCGGTGCGGCGGGCACTATGTCTGGCAGGGTGGATGCCTCGAGCAGCCGCTTGCCGGCCTGAAGTGACGGCCAGGGTATCGCGAACAAGATCGCTGCAGTCATCGCGAGGGCAGCAGGGGCGGCGTAGCGGTTACCTATAAGAGTTCTGAAGAGTCGCGACAGGAGCGCGAACATGCACCCCCAGAGGAAAGCCGTGGGGGCGAGACTCAGGATCAGCCCGGGAATCACGAGCAGGAAGAACCCAAGGACAACCAGACCCGGCATCGACAGCGCAATGAACGCACCGACGCCCGTCACCAGCAGATACGCTTTCAGTATCCTGTTCATGCCTGTGCCCGTCTCTTATCACTTGAATCACTTGAACGAAATACGCGGCATAACCTCATGGTTGTAATTGGCATCATCGGATTGCTCGCGGTCGCAACAGGGATGCTGTATTCGTTTTTCCGTCGCCGCGAGGAGCGGCGTTTTTGGCAGACAGCCCTATTGATCGGAATCAGCATCGGGGTCGTTCGTGCACTGCTCGCATCGCTCGGGTGGTACACGGTCGAGCACACCGGCGGACCGCGTCAGGTTCCCGGCTTCGTGCTGGCAATGAGCGCCTTGCCGGAAGCCGCACTCCTGCCGCATAGCCGCGTCTCGGCCGCGCCGCCTGTGTTCTACGTGCAAATGTCCGCGCTGCTGATCGGCAGCAGCGCGGTTGTCGTCGCTCTCGTCGCCGCAGTTGCCCGCATGGGTAGGAAATGACGAAACGACTAACGCGCGCCTCGGAGCGCCGGGTTGGCCACGAGCTCGACGAGCTCGGGCAATGATCGAACGCGTAGGCAGTCCGCCTCGGGATACAGCCCGGCGACATCGAGCAGCACCGGCGTGATCCCGGCGGACCGCGCACCCACGACGTCCACGTGGTAAAGATCGCCGACGTGCATCGTCGTCTCGGCGTCAGCGCCGCTTCGCTGCATGGCGATGTCGAAGAACCGCGGGTCAGGCTTCTCGACCTGCTCGATCTGCGAATCGAGCACACAGCCTACGCACTCAGTGAGCCCGAGGCGCTCGGCGAGCTTCGCCATCGTACCGTTCGCGTTCGACACGATGACGAGCTGCAGATCGAGACTCCGTAACGCGCGGAGCGAGGGCAGCACGTCGTCGGGCATGTAGTCCCACAGGTTGAATTCCTGATGATAGCGGTGCAGCTCGGCGAGCGCATCCGCCGTTGCCCCGTTCAGCGGAACGTGAGCGCGCTCGAGGATCATCTCGAAATACAGCCACCCGCGCTTCTCGTCGCTGGTCGCGCTGATCATCGACGTGCGATCGAGCTGCCGCTTCGCATACGGCTCGGCGGCGGCGAGGACCGACGCATCAACGTTGACGCCGTGCTCGCGCAGCACAGCCGAGATGCGATCCCAATTGGGAAATACGAGCACGCCGCCGGCGTCGAGGAAGATCGTACGAAGACCCGTCATGGGTCTTATTGGATCACAGGACACAGAGCCGAGAGAGCGTGGGGCGCAGCTTCGAGCCAGCGATAACCGAGGTGCGGTGCCGACTGCGAGAGCGAGCCGGATCCGGATCAATGATCTCGGTCAGGAGTCGTCTGGTAAAGGGGCGACGATCCGGTTACTCTGACCGGCGGACGATGCAGCATGCAAGCGGCTTTATTGAACACCCGCTGAACGTATGTCCTCGGTGCGGATCGTTGAGTGGCAAAGATGCGTCAGCTGTGCAGCACTTTGGGACATCGAGCGTGAGCGCAACGAGTCCGGGCCATGACTCGCATGCCTGACCAGCGCGATCAGCATCGACGTATCTTCATCAGCTACCGAAGAGAAGACGCCGCGGGTGATGCCGGTCGGCTGGCCGATCACGTTCAGCGCCGCTTCGGTGCGGCTCGCGTGTTCCTTGACATCGACACGATCGAGCCGGGCACAGACTTCGTGCGGGTCTTGCGGGAGTCCCTGCAGGAGACAGCGGTGATGCTGGTCGTGATCGGCCCACGGTGGACGTCGCTGCGTGCTGCTGACGGATCGCGCCGACTCGATGATCCGGCGGACTTCGTGCGCATGGAAGTCGAGGCCGCTCTCGGCCGCGACATCCCCGTGGTGCCGGTGCTGGTGCAGGGCGCGTCGGTGCCGCGAAAGGAGGACGTGCCGCCCTCCCTCGCATCCCTTGTTACCCGGCAGGTGGTCGCACTCGACCACGCGGAATTTCACGATGACGCCGAGCGCCTGTGCGAGCGACTGGCGAAGGTAATCGAGACCGACGACGCCACACGTTGGGCGCTCGTACGGCGGTGGTGGCCCGCGCTCGCGGTGGCGGCAATCGCACTGGGGCTCGCGGGTTACGCGATCCGCACGCAGTACCGCACGCCCGCGACAGTGCCGACCGCCAACGGCGAGATGCCAGCCTCTGTGGAGGGGACGATCGACACACTGTTGGCCGAGGCGTCCGCTCAGCATCGCCGGAGCCAGTCGGTCGAGGCGCTCGCGACACTGGCGCGCGCGAGAGAAATGGCTCCGGCATCTGACGCCGTTCGACAGATGCAAGAGGACGTCGCGATGGATTGGATTCGCAACGTCCGGGTTGAGAGCGGCACGTCGTCGTTCGGCGCGGCGATCAAGCCAGCACTGGCCGTCGTCGATGCTTCGCTTCCGTCTGCCACGGGTGCGCGCCGCGCCGACCTGCTCGCGCACTCGGGGTGGGCCGCATTCCTGATGTGGCGCGACGGGGATCGAAGGTTGAACCCGGCGGAGTGGTATTCCGAGGCTCTGTCGGTGGATCCGGGGAACCCCTATGCCAACGCAATGCTGGCGCACTGGATTCTCTTTCAGTCAGAGGACATCCCGCGCGCGGTGACGCTCTTCGACACGGCGGTACAGGCTCAGCGCGGGAGCGAGGCCATTCGGATGCTGCAGTGGGCTGCCTACGGCAATCACCGCACGCCCGAAACGCATGTCCAGCTTGTGCGGCTGGCCGACAGCATGCGCCGAGGCGGTGAGAAGCTGAGCATGGCCCAGGCGCAGTCGCTGTGGGGCCAGTACTACCTTGCCGCGCAGTCCTCTCGTGAACACGAACGGAAAGTGCTGCTGGACGCGCTTCCGCCGGATGATCACATCAGTACCTTGGACTGGGCATTTGCGGACTATGCGGCGAATGACGAGTCCCGGCGTCGCACGATTCGCTACTACGTGGCGCTGTTGCACGCCAGGGCCGGCCGGCTCGATCAGGCGGTTGCCGGGCTGCGAACGCTCGATGTGGAAATGGCAAAGGAATCCGGTACCCTGCGGGACGCCGTGCAGGCGGCGCTCAGGGGGCTGTCGTCCGGCCGCTGAGTCATAGCGGGGCGAGCGGACAATTCACCGCAGAGCTATTTAACGCCGGATCGGGGAATCATCGCGTCACTCAAGCCGCGCTCGGCCATCAGCTTCTCGATGTCCTTCACTTCGATGGGCACGAACTGCGAGAGGTTCTCGTAGCCGTTTTCCGTTATCAGGATCATGTCTTCGAGTCTGATGCCGAGGTGCTCTTCCTCGATCCGGAACTGCGGCTCGATGGTGAAGATGCGTCCGGGCTCGAGCGTGTCGGCCTGGAGTCCGCCGGGATCGTGCACCTCGAGTCCGACGTTGTGGCCGAGCCCGTTCGCCTGCCGCCGCGACCGGAAGCCCTCGACGAACTTTGTTGCCGCGGCTTTGATGCGGTCGTCGGTGAACCGATACGACGTCATGATGGCGTCCATCTTCTGCACCGCGGTGGCGATCACCTCAATGGGCCGTTTATGCACCTCGATGGACGTCAGCAGCGCCTGATAGAGCCGCAGGTAGATCTCGTACATCTCGCGCTGCCGCGGCGTGAAATTGCCGCTGGCCGGAAACACCCGCGTCACGTCGGACTGGTAATACTTGTAATCGGGTGCGTAATCGAACTGCACCAGATCGCCCGCCTTCAGCACGCCCGTGTTGCGGTTGTAATGCGTGTAGTAGGTGTTCTCTCCTGCCGCAATCAGCGCGAAGTACGACGGGCCGAGCGCGCCCGACTTCTTGAACACGAACTCGGCATCTGCCTGCAGCTCGTATTCGTGCATGCCAGGCCTGGCGTCGCGCATCGCTTCCATGATCCCGAGGCCGGCGATGCGCGTCGCCTCGCGGATGATGGCAATCTCGCGCGCGCTCTTCACCGCACGGAGGGCGTTCAGGATCGGGTCGAGATTCTTGATGTCGGTTAGCGGGGCTGCGACTTTCAGCTTGGCGACGAATGTCGCTTCCCGTGAATCGCGGCCGTCCCACGGGTCCTCCCGGTTAGCAGTCCAAAACCGCGTCGGATCACCTTGCGACTGGCTGCCGAGGACTTCCGCGGCGAACGGGATGTAGATCGTCCGCCGGTCTTCAGCCAGCGCCGCGATCGCCGCGCTGAAGTCCGCGGCCGGAAGCGCCGCGTCGAAGCCGAGCCGCTTCGCCGTGTCGGCACCCGGCGCGAGCGCGGGGCCGAACATGCTTGTGTCGCGCCGTTCGTTGCTGACCGGCAGATAGACGGACGTTTGTCTGGTGCGGCCGTCGATGATCACGCTGGCGCGTGGCTCAGCGACACCGGTGAGATAGAAGAACTGGCTGTTCTGACGAAAAGGGATTTCGCCCGGCGGTCCGGGTGTGCCGAGAACGACAGCGATGCCATCGCCGATGCGGTCGAGCAGCTTCGCGCGGCGCGCAGCGAACTCTTCGGGAGGAAAGATCTCGTCGCCACGGAACACCGGCTGCGCAAGCGGGACGGCTCCGAACGTCGTGAGGCCGAGCAACACGAGCAGGCAAATGGGGGTAAAGCGGTGCATGGCGCTCCTCGGTTCGGCCGAAGTATAGCAACGCGTCCGCGTCCCCATTCGCTTGCCGGAGTTCGATCGTTGAGCCCGAGAGCTCGATGACAATCGGCCGGAGTCCCAAACCTGTGATTTTCTGACGGCATATAAACGGGGGGTGACAGCGTCGATCACGAGTACTACACTGTCGCCGGAGAAGGGGGCTTCGGCATCACCCTGCTAACCCATCGTCAGGAGCCGACGTCCAAGAGGTCACCACCATGTGGTCCGATATCAAGTACACGCTGCGGAGCGTCGGCAAGAAGCCGTTCTTCTACGCGATCGTCATCCTGACGCTGGCGCTGGGGATCGGCGCCAATGCCGCGATCTTCACCGTCGTCAACGCGGTCCTGCTGCGGCCGCTGCCGTACCCGGATCCGGATCGGCTCATGATGGTCTGGACCTCCAACCCGCGGCAGGGCTTCGACAAGGACGTCGGCACGTATCCGAACTTCGAGGACTGGCGACGCGCGAGCCGCTCGTTCGAGCGCATGTCTGCCTACTTCGGCGCCAGCCTTACGCTGACCGGCAACGGCGATCCGGTTCAGCTGCGTGGCGCGCGGGTGACACACGAATTCTTCGAGACCATGGGGGTGGCGCCGGTCTACGGGCACGCTTTCACCGCCGCGAACGGTCAGGCCGGCGGAGAGCGCGTGGTCATGCTGGCACATGGACTGTGGGAGCGTCGTTTCGGCGCCGACCCTCGCATCATCGGCCGGCAGATCGTGCTCAATGGCGTGTCGCACGAGGTCGTCGGCGTGATGCCCGAGCGGTTCGCCCATCCGGGCGATGCAGAATTCTGGGTACCTCTCGCACCGGTTGGGCAATTCCAGGATCTCTTCACGGCGCGCGGATCCTACTGGCTGACGATCATCGGCCGTCTGCGGCCGCAGGTCCGCCGCGAGGCGGCGCAGGTCGAAATGGACGCGATCGCGGCCGGCCTGGAGAAGGCGTATCCATCGAACGCCGGCATCGGCATTCGGCTCGTACCGCTGCACGAGGAAGTCGTCGGTGATGTGCGATGGCCGCTCCTGATTCTCATCGGCGCTGTCTCGCTGGTACTGTTGATCGCGTGCGCCAATGTCGCGAACCTGCTGCTCACGCGCGCCGCATCGCGACATCGGGAGCTCGCGATCCGCGCGGCGCTTGGCGCTCGGCGCGGTCGTCTGCTTCGACAGTTGCTGACCGAGAGTGTCGTTCTGGCGGTGGTTGGCGGAAGCGCGGGACTCCTCCTCGCGCAATGGACGACCGATCTACTGCGATCGCTCGCGCCAGCCGATCTGCCGCGGCTCTCGGACGTCACGATCGATGCCTACGTGCTCGCGTATGCGGCCGCCGCATCCCTCATCACCAGCCTCCTGTTCGGGATCATCCCTGCACTGCACGCGTCGCGCGGGGAATCAGCGGCGCTCAAGGAGGGCGGACGCTCGGGATCCGACGGCCCCACGGGCCGCCGGGTCCGCTCGCTGCTCGCGGTCGGTGAACTGGCGATCGCACTCATGCTGCTGGTCGGTGCCGGCCTGCTGATCCGCAGCTTCATCGCGCTCAACAATCAGGATGCCGGGTTCGCGACCCGAGGTGTTCTGACGCTGCGACTGCAACTTCCGGCGGCCAAGTACGGCGAACCGGCCAGGATCGTCAATTTCTATGAGCAGCTCATCGAGCGACTCGCCGCGCTGCCGGGTGTCGAGGCCGCTGGAGCAGGTACGTCGCTGCTTCTGTCGCGCCTGCCCGGTTCGGCAAGCATCAACATCGAGGGGCGACCGGCGCCGCCACCCAATGCGCCGAACATTCCGGTGCCCTACGATTCGGTGACACCTGAATTCTTTTCCACTCTCCAGATCCCGCTGCGACGCGGGCGGATGTTCACTGCCGCGGACTCGCCGGAGTCACAGCAGGTGGTCATCGTCAACGAGTCGTTCGTGCGGCGCTTCTTCCCAGGAGAGGATCCACTGGGTCGCCGCGTGACGTTCGAGAATCCGCAGCGGCCCGACGCGCGCTGGCAGACGATCGTCGGTGTCGTGGCCGACACCAAGCGTGGCGGTTTCGAACGGGAGCCGTGGGCGGAAACTTATTTCCCGATGCGACAGTCTCCGAATTCGCGAGCCTTCGTGTTGCTCCGCACGAGTGGTGATCCGGCGAGCCTCGTCGGTGCAGCGCAGGCGGCGGTGTGGGCGATCGATCGGGATCAGGCTATCGGCGCGATCCGTACCGTGCGCGAGCTGCTCGTGCAGCAGGAGGCGAACCGCCGCTTCACGACGCTGCTTCTCGGGGTGTTCGCCGCGCTGGCGCTGGTGCTCGCCGTTATCGGCATCTACGGCGTGATCGCGTATTCAACCGCGCAGCGCACGCAGGAGATCGGCATCCGCATGGCGCTCGGCGCCGACCGTACGTCGGTCGGTCGTATGGTGCTCGCGGCGGGCCTGCGGATCGCGGGTGCCGGACTGACGATCGGCGTGCTCGGCGCTCTTGCCTTGACTCGGGTGCTGTCCGGCCTGCTCTTCGGCGTAGGCGCACGTGATCCGGTGACGTTCGTCGTCGTTCCCGCCGTGCTGTTGCTGGTGTCGCTTGCAGGTTGCTGGATTCCGGCACGACGGGCGATGCGTGTGGATCCGGTGATCGCGTTGCGCGGCGAGAACTGAGGGGCTCGTCGGTGCACGACGTAAGCGGCAGCGGCAGAGCTCCCGACGCGTAAGTAAAATGTAGAGGCCGCCTTTGGCCGGCCCTTTGGCTGCGATTCTCCGGCTGATCTCTTCCCGGCTTCTGAACGGCGGCGCTAGAAGTAGATCGTGGCTCCGATGGTCCACATCGATCCTCGGTGGCCCGGTATCAGGCCTCCGACGAATCCTTCCTCCTCGTCGTCATCCTCACCGAAGTCGAGGAAGGTGTAGCGATAATCACCGTGGATCCCGAAGTGACGGCCGGCTAGGATCTCGAGGCCGCCGCCGGCGTGCCAGCCGAACTCGGTCGTGTCCAGGTCCAGGTCGTCAGGTCCGTCGATTGGCTCGACGTGCCGCTTGTACCAACCGGGACCGCCCAGCAGATATGGCGCCACGCTGCCGCCGGCCAGGCGCAGGAGCAGCGAGGTCTGAATAGGCGTCGCCGTGACCTTCTGATTGATCGCTTCGAACTCTTCTGAATTGCGGTCCAGTGACACTTCCAGCCCCCAGCGTTTCGAGACGAGCCGGATCTGGCCGCCGTTGAATCGCACCGAATCCACATCGACATCCGAATCGGCCTTGACCCAGGCAATACGTCCGCCCACGCCGAAGCCCTGCGCGGAGGCGCCGGACGGAAAGGCGAACGACGCAGCCATCAGGGCGACCGACACGACAACAAAGCGCAGGGGCGCGGTGCAGATACTTCGCATCTTTAACTCCACGCCCTCATACCGCGGCCGCGTGCCGCCTGAGAGATACAGGGCTATCTCAGTCTTATCGGGCCACGAGGCCGGAGACTACAGGCGCCGGGTATACCGCAGGTAGCCGTACGTGCGCTCACTCCACGCACCGAGGCTGCTCCCCTTGACGCTCGACAACAGCGTGCGATATGTTGTCGACCGTCTACAGGTCTTCGCGTCATTCGTGTTAGACGAAGGGGCTGCGTCAGGAGGGGAGCCATGCGGTTCATATCGACGGTTTTCCTCGGCGCAGTGATCGCCAGTGGTGCCGTGGCCCGGCAGGATGACGCTGCCGCCATCGACGCGTACCGCGCGGCACTCGTCGGCAACCCCGAGAGCGGCGACACGAAAGACGCGCTGAAGCGGTTGATCGACCGCCCGCATCCGGTAACCCGCGATCAGTACGAACGGATCCAGCAAATCCTGCGGGAGTATCCGTGGACCGGTCAGGCGACGCTGGTGCGAAGCGACGAACCGGGCCCCCGCTTGACCGTCTCGGGCACCATCCGCGGGACGAACGGTGCGCCCGTCGACCGCGCGCTGCTTCACGTATTCCACACGGATGCGAGTGGCCAGTACACCAGGGAATCGGTGATGGATGAGCCGCACGCACGTTTGTTCGCGTACATCAGAACGCGATCGGACGGTCGATTCGAGTTTCGCACGGTGCGCCCCGGTGGCTATCCAGGCAGGCCGGATCGCCAGGGCGAGCAGTGGCGTATTCCGCAACACGTCCACGTCCAGGTAACGGCCGACGGTTATCAGCCGCGCAGCTTTCAGATGGTCTTCGAAGACGATCCGCGGATGACGCCGCACTGGCACGAATGGGCCGCAAAAGACCGCCACCCGATTGTCAGGGTGACGCGCGGTGCCGACGGGGTTCAACGAGCCGTCTGCGATATCTCGCTGGAGAAACAATAGCTTTACGCCAGACCGATTTTCGATATCCTCACCGCATGACTTCAGCTCTTCGAGTGTGCGTACCGTACGGTGCAGGTGTCATTCGCGTGTTGGCTTTGCTTGTCACGCTGTCGTCCGCGAGCCTGCTCGGTCAGCAGACCGCGCCGGCCGCGCCGGCCGGAACGCCGCCCCCCGACAAAGCGTTGGACGCGCTTCTACCGCTTCCGGCCGACGCGCATGTCGCGCAGTCGATCCGACTCGGCGGACGGACGCTCAACTACACGGCGACGGTCGGCACGCTGCCAACCTACGGCTCGGATGGAAAGAAGACTGGCGAGGTCGTCTTCACCGCTTACACGATGGACGGACCGGATCGCCCGGTGACCTTCGCGCTCAACGGCGGCCCTGGTGCTGCGTCCGTGTATCTCAACCTCGGCGCGATCGGGCCGAAGCGGGTGGCGTTTGGCGACGAGGGTGACAGCCCGTCCGATCCGGCGACGCTCGTCGACAATCCCGGGACCTGGCTCGATTTCACGGATCTCGTCTTCATCGATCCGATCGGCACCGGCTTCAGCCGGTCACTCCAGGGTGCCGAACCGACCAAACGCGATTTCTACACGACCGAGAACGACATCCAGTATCTGTCACGGATTCTCTACGACTGGCTCTTGAAGAACCGGCGGCTGCAGTCGCGGAAGTACCTCGTCGGCGAGAGCTACGGCGGCTATCGTGCGCCGCGGATGACGCACTATCTTCAGGCGCAGCTCGGTGTCGCGATGAACGGTGTCGTGGCTGTCTCGCCCTACCTGACGCCGACGATCGACGAGGGCGCTGATCTGTCGCCAGTGCCGTGGATCGTTACGCTGCCATCGATTGCAGCGGCGAACCTCGAGCGCCAGCACAAACTCTCGGAAGAGTCGATGGCCCCTGTCATCGCCTACGCGCGCGGCGAGTACGCGGTGGACCTTTTGAAGGGGCGCTCGGATCCGACGACGACGGCGCGCATCGTCGATCGCGTCACCGAGCTGACAGGGCTCGACAAGGCGTTCGTTCGCCGCGCAGGCGGCCGCATCGAGATCGGCGCGTATCTGCGTGAAGTCTTCCGCGAGCAGGGCAAGATCGGCAGCGTTTACGACTCCAATGTCTCGTCATTCGATCCGTTTCCGTTTTCGCCGAGCCAGCGCAGCAGCGATCCGCTCCTCGAAAGCATCATCGCGCCGACGACAACGGCGATGGTGGACTTCGTCACGAGAACGGTCGGCTGGAGCGTGAACGCGCGGTACTACGCGCTCAGTTACGACGTCAACGGGCAGTGGGACCGCGACAGTGGCGCTCTGCGGAGCGGGGCCGTTACAGACCTGCGCGAGGCCGTCGCTGCCGACTCCAAGCTGCGCGTGTTGATCGTCCATGGATGGAACGATTTGTCGTGTCCCTTCATGGGATCGATCCTGGCGGTGGATCAGATGCCGGTCATGGGCGACCCCTCACGCGTCTCCGTGCGCGAGTACCCAGGCGGGCACATGTTCTACAGCCGGCCAGACAGCCAGGCGGCTTTGCGCAAGGATGTGCAGGCGATGTATGCAAAGCACTGAGTAGCAAAGCGTCGGCGGGGAGGTGGGTTGCGAACGGCTGCCTCACTTGTCAGCCGAGAAGATCAGCGGCAAGCCATTTCTCGAGTTCCCGATCACGACGATTTTCGCGTTGCCGCTCCGCGCCAGCTCCATCGTCGCTTCGATGCCCTTCCATTCGAGGAGCTTGTCGCTGATGCCTTGGGTCACGATGTCCTGGAAGTCCTTGATCCCGGCCGCTTCCACTCGCTTGCGTTCGGCTTCCTGGCGTTCTCTCTGCAGCACGAACTCCATGCGCTGGGCTTCCTGCTGGGCCTGCTGCTTGGCCTCGATCGCCTGCTTGAGTGTCTCGGGCAACTGAAGGTCGCGGAGCAGAACGTTCTCGACGACGATCCCGCGGGGCTGCACCTGATTCTGCAAGTCGGTGAGAATCTGCCGCGCGATCGCGTCCCTCGCGTCGGAGTAGAGCGCGCTCGCCATGTTGGAGGCGGTCACCGCGCGCATTGCCGACCGCAGGTTCGGCACCAGCAGGACGTCGGAGTAAGTCGTGCCCACCTTCTGGAGCACTTCTGCCGCGCGTGAAGGATCGAGGTGATAGAGGACCGAGGCTTCGAGACCCATGATCAGTCCTTCCCGCGACGGTACCGCGGCGCGCTCCTTGATCTCCTGCGTCTTGATGTTCAGCTCATAGACGCGAGCGACCGGATTCACGAGATGGATCCCTTCGCCCATCGTTCTGCCCGTCACGCGGCCGAAGACTGTTACCACGCCGACGTGCCCGGTGTGCACACACGCGACTGAGTTCGCGGCGACCAACGCGAGCACCGCGAAGAGCACGAGGGCCGCTCCGCTTCGCCAGACGAGACGTTGCCGATCCAGCATCCGTTCGCCCGTCAGTGATTCGCGCATCGCTTCCTCCATTCACCGAGTGGTTGAGTCCAACCGGTGCACTTGGATCATAGCGACTGGATGTTTCGCGTACGTTTCCAGAAAAGGAGGAGTAGTGGGTCAGTTCCAGGATGACCACGAAAGAAACAGCGAACAAAAACACAGGACAACACAGCGACGAAACACAGATGAAACACAGAAGAAGCACAGAAACACAGAAACACAGAAACACCGCCCAGAATCGGGGAGACCAGAAACACGGAGAACACAGATCGGAGCGGCACATTCTGCGTCGGGTCAGGACCTGAAGGAGCCCATCGCCGGCGCCGGCCGACGGCCGGCGCAGCCTGCGATGGGCTGCGGCCGGTTCGACCCGCTCGATCCTGCATGCTGGCGCAGTCAGTGTTTCCCCTGTGTTTCCCCTGCGGCTGTATTCCTCCTCGATGTCTCTCGTGCGGCCTGCGTTTCCGCCGTGTTCTCCCGGGTCTGCGACGTTATGTTCGGTGGTCCGTAAGGCTGCCGTCTATCGCGAGCGGCCTTGCACTTCAGGGGCTGACGTGACCCAGGCGGCTGCGCGCGCGTCCATGTAGGGAAAGAACGGATTCCAGGTGAGGCGCATCAGCGTATCCGACGGTACCGAGAGCACCGCCCGCTCCCCGCGTGGACTCAGCACGCCCAGCCGGATCGTCGCGGCCGCAGTTCCGGCCTCGTCGCGTCCGTAAACCGGATCCGATACAGGGTACGGAATGGCGACGTGCGACAGAGAGTAGACGTCGCGCGGCCATGCCAGCCCCAACGCACGCACTTCCACCGTCGTTGCGCCCGGCGCTACGGTGCGCTCGGCGACCTCGAGCGATGATGGGTTGACATTCGTGATGAGCGTGCGCCGGTATCGGCGCGCCGACGCATCGGTCAGCCGTGAGACCAGCGCCGCGTCCGCAGGTTGAATGAACGGAACGAGCCCCGACGATCGATTGATGTCGAAGAGCACCAGTTCCGAACGTTCGTCGGCGATCACGTCGTAGAGCGCGTGCACGACGGCGGGGGTGCTGACGGTCGCGTCCACGAGTGAGTGGAACGTGAGCAGTGGTGGCAATTCACCGCCATGCCCTGATTCAGCGATCCGCGCGATCTGCGCCTGCATCGTCGTCGTCAGCCGCCACGTCTGCAGACCCGCGTTCGCGGGGAACGAGGTGTACTTGAACGGGTTGTATTCGGGATATACGTCCAGCCAGCGCGCCTTCTCGAAGGCAGGGAGCGGGCCGAGCAGGCTGATGACGCGCGCGAGCCACGCAAACTTCGGGACGCCAATCATCGGCGACAGCAGCACGATGCGCGTCGCCTGCGGATCGCCCGATCCTTCGACCGCGTCGAGCGCGTACTTCAACACCAGTGCGCCGCCGTTCGAATAGCCCACGAGCACGAGCGGCTTGTTCGGGCCGATCCGCACGCGCACGTCGCGTGCGGCGATGCGTACGGCCGCCAGCCAGTCCTCCCACGTCACGTCAGTCAGGCCGGCCGGCACGGTTCCGTGGCCGGGTACGCGGAGCGCAACGACGTGGTACCCGCGCCCGCGCAGATCCTGGCCGATGGTGCGCATGCTGTAGGGCGTGTCCGTGAGGCCGTGCACGAGCAGTGCGCCGCCAATCGGTTCGCTCGTCGGCGAGAGGATCTGCGTGCGGTTCCAGTCCGTTCCGAGGCGGGACCAATGCGAAGCCCCTTCGCGGTTGTATCGATTGGCGGGCAGCTTCCACGCGGGGTCCAGCCGGTCCTCGATCTGTTCGCGGACGGTGCGAAAGGCGCCGTCCTCGATCGCGAGATAGTCGGCCAGCGTGGTCGAAGGCTTCACGTCGGCCACGCGTAAATCGCGCGGGATGATGCGGTGCCACGGCTGGAGATCGGGAAGCCGGCGCCGGGCGTCGAGGGCGCCGCCGATCACGATCGTGACGAACACCAGCGCCGCGGACCAGGCGAGGCGAATGATCCAGCGACGGAGAAACAGGCGAACGGCGGGCGAGTCAGTCATAGGCATTTTTTTTCTGTAGTGCTGAGTGCTCAGTGCTCAGTGCTCAGTGCTCCTCAGTGCTTAGGTGCTGGTGCCGGGCAGCGACCGCGAGCACCAAGCACTGAAGAGCACGGAGCATTTAGCAGGCGCGAGCACTAAAAAGCACCAGCACTCACCACTGAGCATCCAGCACTACCAAGCGCCGAGCTCAGCGCATCGGCACGATCCATTCGGCGAAATCGTCTGGTCCCCCGATCGTCGCGCTCAAGGTGGGGGAACGGGAGAGATCCCGCCAGCGGAGCCGGCCGTTCACACCGTACGGAAGCAGACGCACACGCCCCGACGAAGCCTCGACCCGGACTTCGATGAAGCTTTGAAAGAACGGTGCGACGTTGTAGTCGAAGAGCGCGGAGAGGTGCTCGGCCGAGAATGGCCACGCCTGGTGGTTTTTCGTCCACCACCACGCCGGGCGTTTCCACCACGGCGTCCGCGGATCGATCTTGTTTACGAGGGCATCCCGCGTGGGATAGAACGCCCACTCAGGCGTCGGTGTCCGTTCGGGCCAGTCCAGCGCCGTGCCGAGACTCAGGTACGCGCCGCCGCCCCCGTTGACGAAGTAATGCGCCGCCGGCCGGCCCTCGCGCGACGGCTCGGCGTAGTACTCGAAGTCGTGTGTGTCACCGGCCATCATGATGCGGACGTCGTGATCGAGGAGCAGGCGCTTCAGCCGCGCGAACTCCGGATTCCCCTGTGTCATGTCGAACGCCTTCGCATACAACGGGTGCCCCAGGATAGCCATGGTAAGTTTGCCGCGCGCGCGTTCGAGCGCTGCCCCCAGCCACGCCCACTCGGCGGGGTCGATTCGCTTCACGATGCCGGTGTCGATCGCGAGGAGAGCAAACCGGTCGGACTGCAACTCGAAGAAAGGTCCGCGCTGAAACGCTGTGGGCACGCGGTACTCGCGGCGGAGACGCGCGGCTTCATCGATGAGACTGTCGATGCGGCGGTCCGTTGTACTCGAGAGGCGAAGGTCTGCGTGGGCACGGGCGCGCATCGCCGTGCGCGCCGCGTCGGGCTGGAGAAAGGTCGCGAGAAATCCTTCGAGCGCATCGTACCAGTCGTGGTTGCCGGGTATTGCGAAGACGGGTTTCGTGATCCCCTTGAATGGCAGCCAGAAACTCGCCTCGTAGTCGATCATCGCTCCGTTCGGATAGACGACGTCGGAGCTGATCGCAACGAAGCGAACCTCCTCCCGCTCGACCACGTTCATCAATTGATCGCGCAGGATCTGCTGTGAGGCATCCCCCTCGCCGGTGTCGCCGATCACGACGAAGCTGAAATCGCCAGAGGTCGTTCCCGGCGCTGTCACGGCGAACCGCGTTGTGTCTGTCCCGGTCGAGACCGCGCGTATCATCGCTTCGCGCCAGGCATCCGTGCGCGCTTCCGCCCATGAATTCCAGATGCCGGAGGCCCAGTTCTCCGTGTCGAAGAACCAGCTCATGCCCCACATTGGCACCGTCGCCGCAACGATCGCAGCGACCGGCACGCCGGCCGCGAGGCTGCGCCAGAGCGCGGCGGTCATGGAGAAGCGAGCCTCGCGCAACTGCACGCCCATCCGCAGCCGATACCTCAGCCACTTCCTCGCGAGCCACGCGCGCACA
>Ga0247824_10000675_pt1 | contig 17456 bp, 8 predicted proteins | sample 13C_PalmiticAcid_FD_194412 | JGI IMG/M metagenome (GOLD analysis project Ga0247824, IMG submission 194412) | Soil microbial communities from agricultural site in Penn Yan, New York, United States - 13C_PalmiticAcid_Day48 | ecosystem: Environmental > Terrestrial > Soil > Agricultural land... | reverse complement strand
AATGGAATCATGCCGCACAGTGCGCCTTGCTCCCCTTCTTTGCCTCTGCGGGGGGTGCCAGCCAGCGTGGGAACCGGGGGCTTGATCAAACGCAAGCCCGCAAGCCCCTCCATTGCCCAGGCCGTCCAATCCGTCCAGTTCGGAGGTGCAGCCTCTTCTGATCCCGGCCTGACAAGAAACTGCATGAGGACAGAAAACTGTTGTGCACGACAAACCCGCAGAGCCCGCCCTTTTCTGAAGTCACCCTTGATGTTAGGCCTACCCCTGTCGGGCCACTTTCGGCAGGGAGAGAGAGGGGCAGCGCACTCCCATTTTGTCGTTGGGACAGTACGGGGCGTCGCTCTTCACCAACAGTTCAGCCAGGGGCCCGAAACGGAAGAGGGTCGGGGAAACATCACCAACCAGCAGAACAGAGCAGACGTTGGCGCTTGCGTGGACAGACTTCAGGAACTCGTCGTCTGAGCTCGGCCATGCTGTCCGCCTGTGAGGTGTTTGTCAGAGGTCCTTCGCATCGGGCAGTCACCTCACCTGAAACCCCTGCTTGTGTCCGGTGTTGGCCTGATCAACCTGATGCTTAAAAGAGACAAGTCGGCATATCTGACATCAACTTCTGGTCGATCCAGCTGGATGACCGACACACCCCGTTGCTACGGACGTACTGCGGCGGCGGCGTAATAAGACCAGCAAGGGAGAGAGGTGGATAACGAATGATTTGACCAGCCATACACAGTAGCTGGTATACCGGCATGGTCATCAGGCTGAGACCAGTCCGTCAAAGCCCCATCCATTCTGGCTGCAACGGAGTGGTGCTGCCTTGCCTGTGGCACGTCAGCTGTCCCCGTGGGAGGGTCGGAACCATCACTGCTGGTCATCAACGATCCTGTCATGTTCCATGCTCCTGGGAACGCGGTCCATGGCGAGAAAATGCCAAACAGGCCAGCCTCGGGTGTGGCAAAGGCTCAGTGCATTGAACCTTCGACCCCGCGCGCAAACCCAGCCGTCAATTTGAACGCAAGCGATACCGTTGACGTGATGGGACCAAGGAGAAAAGAAACATGTCCATGGACACGGCATGCAGCCAAGCGGATCTGCTGGGAAGTTGGACTTGCAAGCCGTCCAGATTCGCTGTGGACCCCGAGGGCCCTGGCGGAAACCCCGGGAAGCTGAGTCGGTGCGCCCTTGGTCTCTTCGCACAGCGAACCCTGCCGTTCTGGCTTGGTGGTGGAAGGAAGATCGGTGATGGATCCTTGCCCTGCTGGTTGGCTCCCCTGAGGAGCAGCCAGATTATCGGGTTCAAGTGCACGCTTTTGGTTGAGCCACCCAAGACCACACCATCCACCGCCCGGCGGTGGGACAACCAACCCGCCTATCCCCATTCCAGTCAGCCAGCAGAACGAGGTTGCATGCACGGGGGACACAGTGCGAAACCCGATAGGGTAGCCCACCGATGGCGGGCATTGGCTGTCAGAGACCACAACTCTCGTGCTGGTTGGTCAACAGCATGGCACCGATAACTGCGCTTTCTCCAAAGCAAGAACACCTCCCTGGAATTTCCAGCTTCCAAGCGTGGTCTGGCTTGTTGGAATGCGGGCCAGGGGATGGCAACCAACAAGGATATCCAAAGCGTTCGAGCGAGCGGAACACACGGCATGTGTTTGGCAGTTCCCTCTGTGCCAATACGAAGCTGAAAAAAATGTGTTTTCGATCCTTAACCCGAAGAGGATTGTGAGTTGCAGGCGCTGTTGCTCCACGCCGAGCAAGGCTGGGCTCGCTGGCGGAGGGTATCGTGATCTCGGTCCTGGGTCCGGAGCTGCTCGCCGGCGGGGCGCACCCCAGCTTTGATTGGGTTTGGCGTGCAGGTCCAGTCAGGGGTTCGCGGCTGAGTCGACAAATGAAGTTTGAACGAGGGACGAGGCCGCAATGTCGAGATTCAATAACGTCAAGTCTTGGTGAAAATGGCTCGCCCGGCCACCCGCCTGCCTGAACTGTTTCGTCGCTTCTCGGCATGGATGTGTGTGCGGATCGACGTCGACACACAGAGTCAGCCGGCGGGTGAACACGGCGGCCCCACTGAGGGAGAAGACGCATGTCCAGCAAACCGAACCGAGATCTCCTGTGATCCATGCTCCAGAGTCGCACCGACGTCAAACACACCATCGTCTGGCAATGGTGCCACGCCCCGCCTGTTAAAAGTCCTCGACAGGCCATGGCTTGCAGTCTCGCCTCTTTTGCCTCCTCTTTGCATAAGCACCGCTCTGCCAGAGTTTTGCAGATCTGGTTGGCTGGAGGCTGGCTGACGGGGTTGTCGCTCCCGAAGTTCAGGCGTCACAGCCCACGACCCACACTTTCGAACCCTTCCTGCTGCAACCCGCCCCCCCGTCTCCATCGTCAGGCGCGGGCGGGCAGTGTCGCGAAGAGATACATCGGCCGGGTGGTGCTATCTCTCCCGAAATTGTGAGGGCGCACGACGTGCCGGCGACCAACGACCGAGCAAACGAGGGCGGCGGCCAACGGACGGGTCTAGTGAACGGGCCTTGGCGAGGTGTTGGTGACAGCCTGCAACAGTGGGAATGCTGCTGCTATTTTTTGCGATGCAACCGCTGCAACCGACGATCAGTGATCCGACAAGCACCAGACGTCAGACGAAACCCTCTGCCGGGATTCGCTTGGCAGAGATTGTCGGTGCAAAAAGAGCCGTGGCCGAATGATTAAAACCAGATTGCTGCACGGCTTGTTCGAGCATCGTCAAGCCGCCGGCACCCTCTCAGCGACTTGATGCCTGCGCATGACGGCACATGGATGCTCATTGGCGGTCTCGCAGCTGCTGCATGGGAGTTGAGAGCACGCACCTCGAAGATTCACCACACACTAAGCCTGCCCAGCGCAGCCAAGAAGGTGCAGATTGCCGCCTCTCAGCCTCGGGCAAATCTGCCCGTCTCTTGATTGTCTTAACGCCGAGACCAGCGAGACAACGCCGTGATCACCTGGTGCGGTGCGGCCGGCAAGGAATGACGCAGTCAACTCGAGACAGTTCCTTGTGAAGGCGAAGTGGTTGTCACAACAAAGGCAGCAAAAGCAGGAAAGGCACTGGTCCCGGGCGACTCAGAGCTGCTTGGCTGCCAGTGTGCCGAGCGGAAGTTGCCAGTGGCGGCCTGGGGCTGGAGCATTCAACTTGCCCGTCAGTTTTGACTCTGGAAGGCATTGGATCTCCTCGGCGGGAAAGTGCAGGGTCGAGCATCTCAAGATGCTCCTGCCGTGACCCGGGCAATGGAAGCCTGGAACCCCCGGCTTGCAGCCCAAACTACCTAAGGTACCTTACTACTCCGTGCCCCCGCCTGCAACTCGTGGCCAAATGTCAAGCCTTCCATTCCTCATCAGTGGGCGCAACTTCGAGCTCATTCAGGTTGCTTCCACCTCAAGTGTCAGTCGACTTTGAGCCTGCACCCAAGTCCCTTGGTCTTCATGGAGCACCAATCGGGAAACACCGTTACGCTTCAACACCCCGGTCTCCGCAGCCCACACCACCGCCGACCGTCCGGCTGACACAACAACATTGCAGACTTTTAGTCCCTGTTAGAAGCGTTCCGTTGGCATCAACCAACGACTAGTCTCTCAATCTTGTCGCATGCAGATCAGCTGCCCACGGTGTAAATTATGCACTCTTGAATCATACATACTACCGCATACTTCAACGAGAGCAGAGCGCAAGGGTTCTCGGCAACGCTTGGTGGCAGCTGAGTGGAAACGGAGGGTGCTTCCTCAGATTCCGTTTCCGGCCCGCGCGCCAGCACAGTGTCGACTCGCCGGGGCCGCTCAAAGCAACTTCCGCTAACCCAAAAGCGCACGAGCCGTCTCACCCAGGCCCACACCGGCTTCTCACTGGCCTATCATTTTCAGGGAGCACCGGGGAAACGTGAGCAGCCCTGATCCCTCGCTCATCCTGCCCAAGACTGCCCACAAGGACCGACAAAATCCACCCCAGGCCAACCGACGGCTGCTGACACTTTGTTGCAGCACGAAAACCAATTTACGCGATGGCTGTTTCGTCCACGCGCCCGCGTCCCCGCTCCGAGTTGCCATGTGGGCAATGAGGCGATCTATCAATCGGACGCTCGGTTTGTCCTGCCATCTCCATTTTTTATTTGATGGTCGAAAAAGCGAATCAAGATTTGAGCGCCCTCCTCTCCGTTTCGCGGCATGGCCTGGCCTCGGCTGCTTGTCTCTCGGTAACCATGGCTGCAACCCTTTGTGCTTCTCCGCCCTCGTCCGCCACTCTAGCTCTGACGACCCGTCGGATGATCAAAGGCGCAGCCCCGAGCGCCGTCGACTTGTCATCATCGCTCGCCCGGTGGAGGACCCCGGAAACTTTGCCCAGCCCGGCCAAGGCAGCCCGCCCAACAACTGCTTTTGAGACGTCTCACTCCCTGCCATTCCCAGAGGAGCTGGGGCGCACATGCAGCACAACGGCACAACAAGCTTCATGAATCCGCCTGGGGACGTCATCACCTGATACGAGCATTGTCCTTGTCTTGCAGTGAACCCAAAAACGAGACCATCCCAAGAAAAGCGCACCTCCCCACTCACGCGGCCCCCCCGGGATCCATCCGGCCAGGCTCGGCGAACACGATCGGGTCCCGAGGAATTCACAAGACCGGCATCGCAATGCGGCCTGCTTTCGAGGCGCCACATCCAACATCCTTCCATGCCACATTAACGCCTCAAAGGCCGCCTGGCCGGTCGTACCAACGAAGCATCATCGCTCACAAGCTGTTGGCTGCAGACCCAAAACAGTCATTCTGTCCTCCCCTGATCCAACCTCCCAACCAGCCCACATCCTGTCCTGCGTCGCTTCTCTCAACCACGAAAACGTTCGCTGGGGATGAACCGAGCCGATGGCATGACTACTAGTCTCTTCTTCCCCCGTCCCCTCTATGTGTGCCGAGCCTCCACAGAAGCCAAGCCCAGAACAAGGGAAATGGGCCACACCTGCTGGGTGGGCCAGTGTCCTCCACCCCATATGGATGAAGAAAGAAAGGCCACAGGTTTCAAAGCCCTTTTGTCGGATCGGGAGAGCCATTAATAATGGACACGGTTTGCCTCTTCGTTTGCCGCCCCGGGCTTAGGGAATGTGCTGTGTATTCGTAGACAACACCTCGTCGCCGCGGCAGTTTGACTTTGGACCTTGAAGATGAGGCTCAGCAGATCAAGTGTCTGGTCCCGACGGCCATGCCACATGATGCTCTGATATCTTGCCTCGATCGCCAGTCGGAGAAGGCTACTACCCTTGAGCGTCCCGTCAGGCAAAAGCGGATGTCTAAAATGAGAAGGCCCAGATCACCGTGAAGCACATCGACTTGAGCACGCGCGTGGCTGTGTTGTTTCCGGTTCCCTTCCACATCGGATCTCGTATAGGCAGGGCATCTTCTTCCGGGGCCATCCCTCGAAGACTTTCTGCGGTCCCCGTGAACGAGCGACGAGAAACAAGCCCGAGTTAACCCCTTGAGTTCAGTAAGGAGATAGACGGAAGCGTCATTGATGAGGGAACTCGAATCCACAGGCAAACTTCAAAATCTACAGGCCAGGGGGGATAGCATGGTGTCCACGGCCAACATGGGTCATTGATCACTTGGCTCGACAATCTTCTCACAATATCGCCTGCTCGTCCTGCGAGAGTTAAACTCCTTCATCGGTCGGTATTCAGCTTCACCGTCCAGGGACAGTTTGAAGAGCCCAGTAGGTGTTATGGACAGCCACAGAGTAATGAAACTGCTCTCAAATAAATACAGATCTGTATGTTGGCTTGTGAAGGATTAACGATGGAAATGCACCTGTTGGATCGCACGGAGAAAAAGAGCAAGTGTCAACAGTCTGTAATTAGGTGATGAGTGTCAACTCCTGTAAACGGTACCAGGCTTCGAGTGTTATTCAGTGTATTGAGATGAGATATCTCTTCCATCATGATTCTGATGATCAATATTTCCAAATTTTGATTCACCAAAGCAGATATCTCATCGTGGTTGGCTCCTTCCTTATTGATTTTGAAGTTGAGGTCTGTCTATTGTGAAATCTTGGAAAAGTCAAAACGCTCTACCAGCGAGACAATTTGGAACCGTCGCCACAGTTTAATAAAGAACACCGATGCTTCTTGAAAGAAGGCCATACGTCTCGTCTTTTGTAATATTATCCTTTTTTTCCTTAGGTTTGCGGCCTGCGTGCGGTAACAGATATTCTGAGCCGGCACGGTTTACGAAACATACGTCAACTTCCGGTCAAGAAATTCGCGGGAAGCTGTACTAGACGGTATGGAGGGCATGGAAAGGTCAGAAACTAGAACTCGAGAAGACTAAAAGATAGAATTCAGTAATCTTGAAGTTAACCCTTCACAGAAGTCACTAGCAGCAGTTGTTGAGAACCATCAGAAATTGCCTGGAGAAATGCGTCAGTTTCGTCTCATTCCACGCCAACCACAGGCAAAGAGTGATTCGTGACACACATTCTGGTAAATGATAGAAACGTGATGCGTTAAAGATGATGAACTCTGTAATATCTTCCTGAATTTATTACTCCATATTCGTCTAGTGTTATTGAAAGTTGGTCTCACCTGCCCGTCCATGAGTTCAAGAGCCGAGGCTTGACAGATGGACGGAGCAGTAAATCTGAAGCGATTTACTTCCCAAGGATAATGAAGCAAATGAAGTCATTTCAAGGTAATCATTTAATGGAATTCATGGTGTGCTCACCGAGCGAGGTCAGACACAGCCGATCGTCCGACCTTTTTGGCTCGTGTTGAACCCCAATCCGCGGATTTATCGGGTGCTCCAACGGAAACTTGGATGAAACTAGCGCTTGTGACTTGAGTTTGTCCCATGATTCTGGAACACACCAACTACGTTGACGTCACTGGGGGCCCGGATGCCCCCCATCCATGCTGTTCTCGTCTGCGTCGACAAACGGATAACATATGGTACATGCTGCTCTACCACAAGAAAGCCGAGGCATCGCCGGTTAGGAGGTGCTCCGTATGCGACGGGAAGTCCCTGGAGGCTCTGGAGACCCTGGAATACGTGTGTGGTGGCTATTCAACCAACTACGAGTCCACCACGGCATTTTCATTGGCAGGCCCAGAAATACGGTGAATGGTGGCAGATTGGGCATGGATCATATGTCTCATTGCCAGAACTCCACTGGACCAGGTATTACCCTCAAACAACTCGGATGGTGCCCTAATCGGGAGTTTGTCTTCAACGAGGCCTCCGCTTTACAGCGTTGCCCGCGATCATCGGGAGGCTGCCGCTTGAGGGCCGGCAGCGTCGATGGGAAGCTTGTTTGGGTCTTGATTCGACTCCGCCACAGAACAAAATCTGGACTCTGCAATCTAGACTCTGCAATCTAGACACGAGTCCATTCTTGTCCTCGTGGTTCAATGCGCTGGCATGCGGAAGAGGCGGAGCAGAAACCCGCCCATCATGATCTTGTCACAGATGATGCGCCATCCGGGATCTTGATCGATCTCGGATCTTGTACCGCGTAATCCTCCACCGGTTCTATATGTGGCTTCCCAGCGCAGATACCGGTGAACGCAGACCCCTCAGTTTGCGTGCCCTTCCACAGGGCCCCCCTCCAACCGTCTGTCCCCTGAGCCACACAGGAAGCTGACGTGATTGTTGCCACCCGGGAGCGGTTCGTGTTGACTGACGATGGTCCACGTAGTCTGTTTGACCCCGTCTGACCCTCCCGTCTATGCGGCTATGCGTCGAGCCAAGCCGCTCTACCTCCTGCTTGCGGCTCGTTGCGGATACATCGACCCTCTAGACGACTCAACGAACGCAACAGCAGGCAGGTGTGGCGGGGCGCGAGGCAGCGGTCGGTTCATTCTGTCCAAACAAGAGAGACGAGGGTAATCTGTTGGGGGGAGCAACAGCCTATTATACGTGCCATGAGGAACGGGCGGCATCACGTCTTCACCGCCTAGGGTGGAGACAGGAGTTAGCTATTCCAACAGCAAGCGGTGACTTATTCAATAGAGATGCGGTTTGTTCCGCTCACATGGTTGGCAGCAGACAGGAGACAGACTGGCCTATGAAGTTCGAGTCCGAGACTCAACAACCGGGCCAGCTTCCGCATCCAGGTTGTTGCAGCTCTGGCGGACACCGGCGTCCAAACAGAAGTGCAACGGCGACCAACCAGCTTCTGCTACGGGAACAATGTTTGAACCTCGACTTGCACAACAGATGCCAACGGAGTAGACAACCATGCGAGTGGAGTGGAGGCGGCAGGCCCTGAGCTAGACCTGCATGCGCGTAGCGAGGGCATTCGAGAGTGTTCCAGCTCGACGGGGCAGGCAAGGGCCGGCCCGCTGGGACTCTGGCCGCGGATGGACTGCCAAGCTCGGGCTTGGGAATGTATTTTGCCAGACAGGAGCTCGATGGTCCTCAGGCTGGCTTGGAGCTCGTGATGTTGAGGGGGCTGAGAGCTTCGGGCAGCAACTCCCGTGACACAAAGGCAAGAAACGACTGACCACATTCGAGACGGAAACTGTGATTGTCAACCGCTGTCTCCGAGCGATCGCAAAGTGCCTTCAATCTGTGAGTCCTGTCTCGGCTGGTCCGGCAGGGTAGGTGCAGCTGAGCGGTTTCTGACTTGTCTGTCACTGGGGTCCCACCGCGTCGGCGTGTCTCAGCGAGTCCCACTGTGTCGTGTAGCCGGCCTGGGTTGTTGACGCCCCGGCATGAATGACGAGATGAATATGCAAGATGTGCATTGGCAACGGCCTCCAGGGAAAGCATCTCATCAAGGGCCGAGAGCCTGGGCCTCCCAGGCTGGGGTGATGGAGATGGAGCTGCAGCTGGAGCTGGCGTTGATGGGACCAGGCCCACTGGATTCTCGCACCAGGCAAGTCAACAGAGCGCCCTGCCGTGGCTTCAGGCGAAGAATTGCCCAGCAAATCGCGACAGCTCATGCATTTTTCGCGGTCCTGCCTGCTGCGGACCGGGGCTCTGGGAAGGCACGAAGTTGGAATCGCGAATTGTGCAGCACCACGTTGGGTGTTGTCGTGGCCTGACGATGCCCAATGGTGGGGCATTTCTCTCAATGGCACCCCTTGATTGGCGGCCCGCGCCTTCCCGCTCTCAGCGCACAGAGCCGCTGACGTTTATTTCGGGTTGTGTTGGACGGAAGGAGCCATCACCAGCCAACCTCCGGGCCTGGGGTCGTCAGCGCGCCTGCCAGTTCCATGGCCGTTTGATGAGAATTCTGATTGCAGCCTTGATTGCCACCCCCTGCCAATCTGTCAATCGCCACCTCTCTTCTTGCATCTGGGACTGCGAGCTGCGAGGGCATGAGACAGCCAGCCAACCATCCGGCAACCTAACCACTTCGGCAACATGGGTTCGACTCGCCCTGCCCTGGTGATTTGGCAATGGGTGGCAAGCAGGCGCACGCAGTTTGCACGCAATGCCCCGCGTGCTGAAGCAGCGCCTCCTCTTCTTGCCCAGTCGCCCAGTGGGTGCCCGAGTGAGTGATTTGGATGATTTGCTGAGTGATTTGCTCTGTCGTTCTCCAGCGCATCAGGCCCATTCGGGTGCCGTCCTGTCACTTCCGCTTGGCCTGCCAGACGTGTGGTGCCCGACCCGATTCGACGTCTCACCTTGTCCATGCCCAATGCCAGCCCTCCGAATTTCCTTCAACCCGCTCACTCTGTTGGCCGGATTCAGCGCTCTGCGAGGCTGACTAGCCATATCCAGGGTGAGTCACGCTACACACGTTGTCTCAGGCGGGCCTGGTCGGTGAGGAGAGCAACGAGAGACACCCAATCCGTGCCCGTCCCGGATGCCGCTGAGGGACCCCACTGGGCGCCTGTCTCTGCCATCAAAACCACGCTCTCCTGCACGCACTAGCCTGCTTTGTCCTCCTGCTTTCCCCCGAACTGCATCACTCGTCCTCGTCCGTCTGTCTCGTGCACACAACAAACACAATTCTCTGTCCAAAAGATCGAGAATCCCTCCCGCCATGCCCGCCCGTGCCACGACTCCCTGCCCACACCACAACCACGATCCGACAGCGACCTGAGTGTCCCAGAGACAGCAGACAAAAGAGAGAAGCACAAGCGACGTACGACACATGAACACAACACCACCCGCCCTCGCAACACACAGCCAAGCAATGGAGAGGGAACGACAATACCTCCGCCCGCGAGTAGGGGGCACCGTGACCCCCGGCTCTGATGGCCGGCCCAACGGCCGCCCCGCCGAATGGCCCGAGTGGGAGCCGGAGCGGCAGCAGGAGAGAGATGGCCCGCGGCAGCAACCCGCCAAGTCGATCCTGAGGAAGACAACACGCCCTGCAACACGCCCACGCCGGAACTCAGACACCTCCGTCACATCATCCAACCTGCCCGCGGTAGGCAGCGACTCGGAACTGGGTCCCTCTTCGGCCGTGCCCTCGGCCTCAACAGGAGCCCTGCCCCGGAAGGTCCTCAAGGCAAAGTTCCCGGGCATCCCCGCAGAACGCCAAGCAGTCGTCAGCCTGAGGCCGTCGAGGGCATCCTCGGCCAACATCCCGTCTGGCTACCATGTGCCCCCAGTCCACACCGTTCTGGCTCCCCAATATGTGCCCGACAACAGACTCCTGGAACGCCATGACCCCCGCGACTCGTACAGCCGCCGGGACCCGGGACGCAACTATCACGACGTGGACCCCGAGACCGAGTCTGTCTCGGAATCCTCCGACTTGTCCTCCACCACGGAAGCAACGACGATTATCTCGTCTCCCTCGGATTCCTGCGCCAGCGATGTGACCCCCACCGAGACCAACACAAGGTCGGCGCCCTCGGTTCGCTTCACCCCCAGCGTCATCGGGTCCGAGAGCGCCGTCAGCGTTGCCCCTCCTGCCCGCAAAGTCAAGCCACGCCCGGCCGCCAAGGCACTGCCGCCCTCTCAAGGAGACCGGACTGTTGTCAAGAGCGGCAGCCGGTCAGTCCAAGTCAAGATGCTTCCCCTCACTGCCGAGACGCCCGAGTTCAGGTACACACGCGAGCTGGAACGGTACCAGCAGGAGATGGAGCGCAGCCTGATGCACAAGATCGAGCAACTGGAAGCCGAGAGAGAGACCCTGCGGGAGAGCGAGGCCAAGCTGAAGAGGGAGCTCGATGAGAACGCCTCCCGCCTCGCTGCCGCAGACAAGGAGAAGACAGCCGTGGAGAAGGAACGCGACACGGAGCGCAAAGGCAGGGAAGAGGTACTCGGCATGCTGGAGGAGCAGACGGCCCTCTTTGACGAGTTCCGCAGCAACTTCGACCTGCAGAAGGGCATGCTCGACGAGGTCGAGAAGGATCGAGATGCCGAGCGCGCCAGCAAAGTGGAGCTGCAAGTCAAGCTCGAGGCTACCAGGCAGGTTCTCGATGAGTACAGGTCAACCATGGAGTTGCAAAAGATCATGCTCGAGGAGGCCGAGAAAGAGCGCGACGACATCAAGGAGTCCAAGGACAAGGTTGGAGGACAGCTTGTCGAGCTGGAAAGGGACTTCAAGAAGCTCCAGGACGACCGCAAGGAGCACGAGGATCTCCTGGCTCACCAGATTGCCGCTCTCGAGACCAGCAGGGATGCCCTCCAGGAGCAGCGCGACAACAAGGACAAGGAGATTGCCGACATGGTTGCCGCCCGTGAGCAGCTCAAGACGGAGATGGCCGCACTCGACGAGCGGATCGCCACTTTGAACGACGAACTGAAGGCTGCCGAAGACGAGCAGCAGAAGATCAAGGACTCGGCAGTAGAGGAGAAAGAAGCGCTTCGCGTGGAACTGGAGCAGGAACATGAAGCAGCAAAGACCCGGGCCGTTGAGCTCGAGCAAGAGAAGGAGCAGCTCGAGAACGTCAAGGCATCCATTGAGCAGGAAAAGGCTGAGGTCCAGGCCAAGCTCGAGACGGCCGAGGAGGAGATTGCCAAGCTCAACTCGCAGGTCGAGGATCTCACAGCCACCACGACAGACCTCAATGCCAAAATCACCACCCTCGAGGACGAACTCTCGACGGCCACGGCCGAAGCGGCCGATCTCAAGACTCGAATTGAGGGCCTCGAGACGGACAAAGTCGGCCTGCAGAAGCAAATTGAAGATCTCACTGCGGAGAAGACCGAGATGCAGGCGCAACTCCACACCCTCAACACCGACCTCATCGGCGCCAAGGCGGCCAATGTGTCACTCGCCAGCCAGAAGCTCGACTTGGCCGGGGACATGTCGGGAGTCAGGGACGCCCTCGATGCCGCTAAAGCCGAGATCGACAAGATCACCGCAGAAAAGGCCGTGGTTCAGGCTGAAGCAGACAAGGTTGCCGGCCTCGAGAGCACCAAGGCTGAGCTCGCCGGCAAGGTCGCTGAACTGCAAGGCAACATCGCCGAACTCGAAGGCAAGATCACAGAGCTCGGCGCCAAGATTACAGAGCTTCAGGGCGAAGCGGACAAGATCCCCGGCCTGTCGAGCGAGAAGGCCGCCGCAGAAAGCAGAATCGGCGATCTCCAGGGCAAGATTGCTGATCTCGAAGCCAAGCTCGGCGAGGTCCAAGCTGAAGCGGGCAAGCTGCCTGCCCTCGAGGCAGCCAACTCCGAGCTCGAGGGCAAGGCCTCATCCCTCCAAACCCAAATCACCAACCTCCAAACCGAACTCGCCAAAGACCCGGACGCCGCCGCCGCCGCCCTCCGCGCCGAACTCGAAGCCAAAGGCCAGGAAATCACCCGTCGCGTCGACGAGATCAACACACTCACCAAGGGCAACACGGCCCTATCCGCCCAGCTGGGCGCCACGAAGCAGCAGCTCGGCACCGTCCAACAGTCCCTCGACAGCGTGACCCAGTCCTACAACGCCGCCACGGGCCAGGTCATCGAACTCCAGCAGCGCGTGGAGCAGCTCGCATCAGCATCCCGGCGCGCGAGCCGGTCCCGCACCTCATCCCCCCAAAAGAAGGACCGCGACAGCAGCAGCGTCAGCGGCAGCGGGAGCAAGAAGGACAAGCAGCTCGTGGTCGTGCGGAACCCCGGCGACAGGGGCGCCTTGTCAGTCATGCTCCAGATCGCTGCTGCTATTTAAAAACACCACCACCCACCACCCTCACCCGCCCTGCTGATTTTCGAGCCCCCTTAGGTGATGTATTATACTAACGGGGCTTGTGGAACACAATACAGGCAACTCGTCAGGCGGTGCACCCTCAGAAAGCTCCGCGCCAGCGGGAGCGCGACCTCGAGCCCCTCGGCGAGCCCGCGGTCGTCCATGGACTCGGTTGCGTCGTCGTCGTCGTCGATTCCCTCGCGGTCCTCCTCCGAGTCGGATGGCTGAGCCAAGCCCCGCGAGGTCAGCCTCCTCCAGAGACACAGTTTTGAACGAGCTGGAGAAGAGATCACCTCAGTGGAAGAGACAAGAGCGGATCTGTGGACAGGGCTTGAGCCTTGGTCACGTCCATGTTGGGGGAGAGAACATCAAAAAGAAAGGAGGATCTTGTGCTTCGGGTTGGCGCACTGTTTTGCATTTACTTTTTCTACCCTGTCTGTTGTTTCGTCTACTGTTTGTTTGTTTGGTTTCATCATTTCACCTTTCTGTCCCCGAAGCAACCCCCCTTCCTCCCCTTTCACACCTCCTTTCTTCAATTCGGTGGCTCAGTCTTGACAAAAGCTCTCACCTTGTCTGTTTTTTGTTGAAAGTTATTGGGATACATCTGTTTGTGTTTGTTTTGTGTTTGCAACTCATGTATTGGACTGGACTGGACTGGGCTGGGTTGGATCATGATTGACGATGGAATACCCTCATGTACACGGATCAACATTATGTAACGACTCGCATTTTTCTTTACAGCGGTCTTTGTTTTCTAGATTTGCTTTTCTGGGTGCACACCTTCATGTCGTGATGGGTGACGATGATGTTGACGAATCATGACATGGGGGCAGACAAAACGTGCGAGGGAGAGAAAATCATGTACACTTGGGTGTGGAAGTCCAAAATGAGTGGGAAGGATATGGTAGATAGAACTGGTAACATGTAATGGAGGTGGCTTATGTAGATGGGAGTGTCGGGTAATATGAGTGTCCTTGTTGATGGCTACGTTTCATCTAATTCACTGCCTTGTGATCTTACTATGCCTTGTCTTGTTTCGAAGATTCTTTGGTTTAATGATTGCTGGTTTCATTGAGGCATGTGCCGTTCCATCCTTTCTCTTCATGCCCCTGGCTTTTGCCAAGGACATGTCTCGAACCAGCTTGCTTCCCAGTGGCCAATCCCTCGTTTTCGAAGGACACTGCAGTCTTGGGCGCATGGGAAGGCGTCAGCAGCACGCGCGTTCCAACCCTTCGGCGAGAGGCCATCCATGCATCCCACGCCAGCGGCTCGGTTTCCGGCACGAGCCGGGGCACCGTGCACTCATCGCCTCGTGGCGGTCTGCAAGGTTGAGAACGCTACTGCAGACGTTTGTGTTGTCGGTGACGATAGTGAACCCAAGAACCATGGAGACAAGGATTACGCTCCTGGTGCGTCTGGTCCGACATCGGCTTAGGAATCACTCGGGGTGAGAGGTGTTCTTGCTTTCTTCTGGTACGAGCTTACGACAGGGCTGTGATGGCATGTGAGAGAGGACAAGAAACAACCCCAAGAAATGGCATGTTACTTTAGTTTATTTCAGGCGGGCAAACGAAGCAAAGTTCAAACTTGGTAGTGGGGAGTCAAAGATCAATTATGCCCATGGCGCTGCTGTGCCTGGCAGCCCAGGGTAATTAGATGAAGTGTGGACAACTGTCCACCTGCAGCCCAAACACCTTCCTCCGCTTTCTACCCTCCCAAACAAGAACACCAGCGCCGAATATTACCCCAGGCCTTCCCATGTCCTTCCATTCAGGACTTGCTCTCAGTTCTTTTCCCAGAGGAGATCGACGTTGTTACCATCGAGCCACTTCTCCATCTCGCCGTACATGCGGTCCCACAGCTCACCGCTGGCAGTGGGCAGCTCAAGGTCGATCTGATAGCCAAGGCGGGCTTGGGCAGCGCCGAGATACTTGTAGCCGGTGGGGATCTTCTCCAGCTCCTCCTTGGCGAACTTGGGGGCGGTGAAGCCGTCGGCGGGGACAACCTTGTCCTTCTCGTAAAACAGCTTGACGTACTTGGCCTTCCACTGCTTGGTGGCAGGGTTCTTCTCGCAGAAGAAGATGAAGCGGCAGTCGCAGTCGATGTCGAACTCGGCCGTCTCCGTGTCGGGGGTGGCGCCGCGGGTGCCCGTGGCAGGGTCGAACTTGAAGCGGTGAGTGATGGTGGCCTTCATCTTGCCAATGGCGCGGTTGTTGCAGGTGTTCAGCTCGACCAGGGTACCGCACTCGCGGTGCATGATGAAGACGCCCTTCTCCTTGCCGGCCTTGGAGACGGCAATGAATTCGTCGATGGGAAGGGGACCGCTCCAAGCTGAATGCAGATAAAACCCAAAGTCAGTCGACGGATGCAAAAACAGGGAGGAGGGAGGCTTACTGGTCCAGACAGTGGCATCTTCGGCAAAGAGATCGCGGTAGTTCTGCCACTCAGAGGCGTCGCGGTAGACGGGCCAGCCCTTGCAGAGCTCCGAGACGGCGAGCCGGTCAAGGAGCTCCTCGTTTGTGCCGTTGATGTGCGAGTAGCACTTAGTGTGCGGGTCGACCGGGGAAGTCATGATAACTTAAGACTGAGACTGTTGGAGAGCTGGAAGGGATGGGCAAGGTAGAGCAGGCCTCCGCGAGTTGGTGAAGTGAGTGGAGGAAAAGGTGGTTACGTGAGGGAGAAGATTGAAAATTTTCTGTGGAAAGAGAGGCCGAGAACTTTTTTAAGACGCCGAGAAGGCTTTGAATTTTCTCCTTGGCTGCCTTGACTTGCTCGCTTGCCTGCCTCTTGCCCTGGTTCTCAAGTTGGGATGAAAATGCGTCCGTGCCTGCTAGGCCCGAGTTTCGGCCTAAGGTAACCGACTGTTTCCGGGAGGAGAATATCAGGAAGGAGCCTGGAAGTGGAAGGAGGTGAGAGCCAAGGGGGAGGGCCTGGGGGCTCAGTCCTTAAATCAATGGTCTTTGACCAGGATCTCAACATGCTCCTGTCACTTGGGTGCCAGACTGACGCATTCAGGACCGAAGACTTTGCCCAACAGGGTGTAAGTGGCACGGGAAAGAATGCACCAGGGGATCGGGAATGCCGCCGTTCAACTCGTGGCACGGGCAGATCCGGAATGGCTACCATGTCGTCCGCGGCTGAGATCCATCTGTCACCAGGAGGCCAAGAGATGGCGATATCTGCATTCGCGGTGTGACAGGTCGTCTTGAGTGTGTGCCCGCCGGTCCTCGGCAACTAGCCGGGCTACGGTGAGCAGGCGTCGATGTCATTGGGCTGCCATGCACTCAGGGAGCCGCACAATGCCAGGGCCATGCAGGCACGCCCCAAGACCCTGGCCGACATGCACGAACTACTGTAAGAGACGGGAGCTGACCAGCCCTTTTGTAGGTGAGGACTGCGTGCTTGCGTTGACTCAAACTCACTTGACTTGGCCGTCAGCAACATCTGCTGCCGGCCTCACAGTTGCTGACTATCAAGGCGCTGGGCAACCGTCCTCTCACCGCTAGTGTAACCATGGATGTACTTACTGAGCGTTGAGCTCCAAGGTTTGGTTGATCCAGTGCGCTCCGGATCTGCGGGTCGAACAGGGACTTTGCAGTCAGGGGTCGAACACCTCTAATGCACCTCAGCATTTATCCTTGCACTTGAGGCGTATTTTGGCTTGAAACAGATACGATCGTTTGGTTTGGATTTCGAGGGCCGAGCCACGGCATGCCGAGGGTGCACGTTCTAAGGTTGACTTTTGCTGGCAAATTTCGAGACACCGGCTCGAGACCATCATTTTTGCTTCTTTTGCATCGTCATCTTTTCCCAACGCGATCTTGTAGGCCTGCCATGCTTTCCCTACCTCAAGAGACCCATGGAGGATGGCATGGGTGTTGTGATTGATGCAAGGTTGCCAGGCTCGCCAGGATAAGTTGAATGTGGGTTTCTGGTACATCGAAGAGGGACCTTGCACGGAGCAATGGCGGTCAAGATCTGGGCTGACGATCAATGCTCCTGGGGAACTTTCTGGAAACCACTTTGCTTTTTCCAGAAGGACGCTTTGTTGTCAGCGTTCAGGGGACAACCAGGGGTTAGGGTTCTCACTTATCGTCACCTCAGAAAGCGGCCCCACTCTGCTGCCCCTGCTCTGCCCCGCGGCAGCTCATCAGCCCCAGTTGATTTTACAGTGGAGGTTGTCGTCGTCGTCCATCAACTCGCGATCAATGTTTGACGGCAACACCAGACTTCCAACAACGACATACCTACACGTGTAGCCGCAAACCCGACGCCCGAGCCCTGAGTGCATACAGCTCGCCCAACCCATCCTCGCATCCCCGGCTGCGCACCATGTCGGAGGCGGTCAAGCACGTCGGGTC
>Ga0247824_10000674_pt1 | contig 17456 bp, 22 predicted proteins | sample 13C_PalmiticAcid_FD_194412 | JGI IMG/M metagenome (GOLD analysis project Ga0247824, IMG submission 194412) | Soil microbial communities from agricultural site in Penn Yan, New York, United States - 13C_PalmiticAcid_Day48 | ecosystem: Environmental > Terrestrial > Soil > Agricultural land... | reverse complement strand
GTTTGTTTGCATGTGCTGGTGAATTTCATGGGCTTGGTCGCAAAAAAATTATCGGGATGCCTGCCGCGACGAGCTCGACATTGGCCAATGGGAGATCAGGACTCGATAAGCCTGCAGCAGCCCCCACCACAACGACGACGGACCTGCCATCGCCGCTGCATCACGTCGCTCACCATCCATTGTTGAGATAAACTGCAAACTTAAATTCCAGGTTGAGTTGAGAGTTTCTACCCTACGAGGCCAAGCCACAGACTCACAGTTTGGCTTTTGGATAGCTTCTCAAGAAAGTTCCCAGCTGAGCTCTTGGTTCCCAGTTTACCCAAGTTTGAGTTTACTTTAGCTCGGGGGTTGCTGTTGCAGTATCTCTCCAGTACCTGAACTCGTGCACCACAGGGAACAATCACAGAATGCAAGCAGCTCCTAACTCTCAGTGGAGGTAAAATTAAGTAGATAATATCTAGGAACTAGTCTAATTCGAGCTTGTCTCAGCTGACTGCTCGGGGTGCCCCGTCAGACACATTGACAGCACTGAACACAACGTAAGATAATTGGGTGCTCCACGCCGCACCCCCCTCTCCTCCCCCCCCCTGTAATCACAGATTCACACGGCGCCTCTAACGTCTAATCCGACCGCGCGCTCTTCGTCTTCTTGCTCCTGAGCTTCATCATCAAGATAACCAGCGCATACGACGAGATGCAAAACAGCGCCGTGATGCCAGTCTGCGCGTGTCGCCCAAGTCAGCCAACGGATCAAACTTCAGTTGTAGCCTGTTGTCACTTACATCTCTCCAAGCGTAGTACTTCTCGTTCAAATTGAACATCTTTGCGTAATCGGCACCCGTTTCGTAAGGGCAGTACCGGCACGCAGCCGTCGCATTGCCGTTCTCAATGTACCCAGCATTCGAACCCAGAAAGTCCGCCATGTACCCGCCGCAGGTCTGGCCCAAGGGGGGATCGAACGTGGTGAGCTCCTCGGGCTTGCACTTGACCTGGACGTCCCAGAGAATGGTACCTAGGAGACCGCCGACGAGATAGTGAAAGGGGTCGAGGTAGTAAAGCCAGTACTTCCAAAAGGGCTGCATGGCCGTGTAAGGCACGACGACACCACAGAAGGAGATGAGGCCGCAGCCGATGAGGAGTGGGTTGGAGATGGCGGCAAAGTATTCATTGGGCGCATACGCCGCGATGGCTTGCCCCATAGACGTGTAGAGGAATTCGTAGACTAAGGGAGCAGGTTTGTTAGTCTTGGCCAGAAGGAAGGGGGCTCTTCAACGTACAGATCATCTGGAGGTAGATGTGGCCCGAGATCTTTGCGTCAACCGGGAAGCCCGCGGTAAAATACCAGCAGCAAAAGTAGAGTGTCGCGCAGAGGATGAGGTAGGGGATCTCGGACACAATCTGAGCACCAATGAAGGCAAGCCAATGGTAGGTTTTGGACTGTTGGGTCAGATGGGTTAGATTAGCAGTCCGTTCCCCAGCTTCCATAAACCCCCAGCCTCGGCAGCACTGACCTTCTTCTCGCGGGTCTCAAAGAGATCGCGGTTGTGCAAAAAGAAGGGCTGCATCTGGTTGATGCATCCAGGCGCCACGAAGATGAAGTTGAAGACGGCGAAGACACGGAGCTGGAGATCGAAGGAGCTATCACCAATCTTCCAAAAGGTAAAACCGCTGAAGAGAGCGGCAAAAATGTGCAGGTTGATCTTGTTCCAAACGTAGTCCTGGATGCCATCGCGTTAGTCTCGCCACTTCAGACGCCCAGCGGGCAATCTAGACTGGACTCACAGGTGACCGCCACAGCTGTATCATCAACCGGTACAGAACCATCTTGAACTGGAACCACTTGGGCGAAGCAAACTCGGCAGTATCTTCCTCTTGATCGTTAGAGGCGGCACCTTGCTGCGTCAAAGCCATGAGCTTGTCGAGTTCTTGTTGGCGTTCCGGGGACTTGTTCCAGACGTCGACCCAGTCAATCTTGACCTCGCTATTTCCTTGGATGACCTCGACAATGTGATCGGCTGGGTTGGTGTCTTGGGGGCATGGCGCGCCGTAGCGCGCAAAGTAGTCGAGAACTTTGGCCGAGTCCTCGCCAGCTACGAAAGGTCAGTCAACTGGGGGAGACAAAACTTGGTTGTGGGGCTTACTCACTCTCTCCAAAATACGCCATATGGCCACCCTTGGCCAGGAGAAGAAGGGCGTCAAAAGCCTCAAAGAGGACTGCAGAGGGCTGATGAATCGTGCACTATCAAGAATGCAGGTTAATGACTAAGTTGGATAAGGATGCAACTGGGAGGAAGGGAGGTCTCTTACAAGGACAGCCTGACCACCATCCACCAGGCGTCTCAAAAAGCGCACAATGTTGTAAGCAGACTGCCCATCCAAACCTGAGGTTGGCTCGTCCAGAAACAGCAGAGTAGGCTTGGCCACGAGTTCGACCCCCAGAGTCACACGCTTGCGCTGCTCAATGCTCAGGCCGGCTCCAGGAACTGCGCGAAGGTTAGCATCCCCTTAACTACCACTCTGCTGACGAGGGAAATCAGATACGCACCTCCAATCAGAGCATCACAGATGTCGCGCAGCTCCAACAGGTCAATGATGTGCTCAACATAGGCAAGTTTCTCCGCCTCGGACACGCTGTGTGGTTGGCGCAGGAGAGCCGAAAAGACCAGCGCCTCCTTGACTGTCGAGGTACCCTCATGGACATCCATCTGCTCGCAGTAACCCGTCATTCGTTGAAAGCTGACGCCCTGCGGCTTGCCATCGATCAAGATGGACCCGCGAATCTCGCCAAAGTCTTTTCTCTGGGCAAGAACATCGAGCAGACTGAGACAAGTTAGTGCGGAGTGAGGGTGGAGGATTGTGTTGGGGAGCAAACTCACGTTGTTTTCCCCGCGCCGGAAGAACCCATCAGCGCTACAAGGTTTCCTGGTTGAACATAGCCAAATACTTTGTCAAGCAGCTGTTTCTGCTGGCCCTGGTACTTGACAAAATAATCCAGGTCATGCCAGCAAAAGGTGGACTGCTTGACGGGTTGAGACGGAGGAGCCAAGGACGTTTCCTGGCCGCTTTTCTCCCCCCGCGCGGCCTCGATGTCCTGGCCAGCCTTCTTGTTTCTGAGACTCCGCCTGTAGAGCAGAACCGACGACCCTCCATCGCCGGTCCGCAGCTCAAAGGCGAGAGCCGTCACGGCAATAAAGGCAATCCAAAACCCAATGAGCACGCCGAATCCCCGCCAGATGTGGCCGGTTGCGTACGAGTACTGCTGCGTGATGTAGGCGTGCCCGTCAATCACGCCCGTCAAGTTGTCGCTTCCCAACACGGTGCAGCCGTGGTGGCTCGCCAGGGCGCCGCTCTCGTACTGTGGTCCGTACGGCACGTACTGGGGCGCGACGCAGTCCAAATCGAGGCCCGTGAACTCGTTCGCCATCAACGATTCGAACGCGTAGGCGCCCGGGTTGAGGTAGAAGATCCAGCGGAACCAGGGGTGCATGCTCTGAAAGGGAATGAGATAGCCGCCGTAGACGAAGAAGACGGTGGACAGAAGACCGGTCAGTTGCGATGCCGTGCCGAAGTGGCCGCACAAGGCGCCGACCATCCGGAACAGCTGGAGGAACACCAAGTTGTTGGCGTTAACGATGATCCAAAAGGTGAAGAACTTGCCCGCGTCCATCTGGAGGGCCGCCATGAAGTAAAGAATGAGCGAGAAGATGGTGACCTGAAGCAGCACGACAGGAATGTCGGTCAGGGCATTGGCGATGCAGTAGGCGGTGGGCGTGTAAAAGCCGAAGCGCTTTTGGCGGGCGAGAATGGGGCGGCCCCTGAACGAAGCGGTCGTCTCGGACATGGCTTCCATGAGGAAGTACAGAATGGGGAAGAAGAGGACGCCCGGTCGAAGAAAGATGGACTCGCTCGTCGTGGGGAGGTTGTAGAAGAGGCTCCCGCAGACGAGAGCCTGGACGGTAGCTGAGAAGACCTTGACGGCGAGGGAAAGGCGGTCGCTCATGATGATCTGGAACTGCCTATCGGGCACAACTTGTCAGTAACGGAAAGGGGGCGGGCCAAGGAACGCAGATTTACCTGATGGTGCAGTTGACGATCTGGTCTCGGAGACCGACCGTGTAGACGCTTCTCTTTCCATTCACACGTCTCTCCTTCTTCTCCCGCTGCACCGCGGCTTGAAGACTGTCGACTTCAGCCGCAAGCGTCTCAGCTGGCTGCTCAGTCTCGCGCATATACCGGCACACCGAACTGCCTTGATACGCCCTCTCAAACTCCTGAGGGGTGTTGGGCACCTTTCGTTCGAATCCAGGGGCGATGGCGCGCTCGGTGCTGACGGTGACCGAGGTCAAAAAGTCGGCGACGTTGGCGCCCTTGGGGCAGACAAAGCCAAGGGTCTCAAAGTAGCGTTGGGCCGTGTTTGCAGGACCGTAGTAGATGACGCAGCCGTCGGCAAGGACGAGTACCTTGTCGAACTGGTTGTAGATGCCGTTGCCCGCCTGGTACATGGTGGCCACGATGGTCCTTCCATTCTGGTCGGCTTCGGCGCGCAACATCTCGGCAAAGCCGAGAGCTGTTTTGGAGTCGAGACCTCGCGTGGGCTGATCCCAGAACTGCATTGGGCCCTGTATCTTGTCAGCGGTTGTGCGGTGTGAAGTCTGGTGTTCTGTAATTACTCACGTGTCCAGCCATCATCTCGGCCAGCGACACACGTTTCCTCTCTCCGCCAGATACGCCGCGGATGAATTCGTTGCCGACCTTGGTTTTGACCGTGTGGCCAATACCGAGGGAATCGAGGATGCCGTGCTTGGTGTGCTGCACGTACTGGTGCTTTTCCTCAAGATGCGGTTCCCTCTCCCGCGGCACCTTGTTCCGCAGGGCAAACTTGATGGTCTGGTTCACGGTTAAGGTGGGGAAATGGATATCATCTAACATTTCGTCAGTCGTCTTCTCTTGGATGCGCGATCGAAGCGTCCAGAATGGCACACGTACCCTCGGTGTTGAATGTGATCTGCTGGCGGTACCGCTTCGCCTCCTTGTGGTCCATACTGCCAAACCGCACCTCGCCTTCAACCTCGTCGAATGACTCACGCTGGTTTGACAGCACGCGGAGAAGAGACGTGCATCCTGCACCCGGTCGGCCGAGGACGAGAAGCTTGGGTTTGGGTATCAACAAGTGTGCTAGAGACGGGTTCTGATTTCACTTACCATCTCACCAGGTTTGACCTGGCCGCTCACTTCGTGTAAGATGGCCTACTGCCCCGTTAGCTCCCAAAGCTGGACACCCATCTCTACCATAACCATATGCTCGTACCCTTTTCGCAGGCTTCTCCTGGTGGAAGACGCTTCGCAGCTGACTTGGATTAACCCGTGACCACAAGGTCTCCCCAAGAGCCTCGCCTGGGGCCGTCACGTTGACCGTGACATTCTTGAAGGTGAGAGTCAGTCGCTTCTGGAAGGCGTCCTCTTTGTGTCGATCCACGTCTGCAAAGGCCCTAGTAACCTCGACATCTGTCTCACTAGCTGAAGCGTCGAAGACGGTTTGCCCGTCAGCAGCAGTTTTCGGGGTCCAAGACATGTCGGTTGACGAGGACATGTTGGGCAGAGGACTCGGAACCCCCAACCAGGAGTGGTGCAAGGAAATCAGAGAAGCAAGGATGACCGGTTGGATGATTCCATGGAGGAGACTTGGCCCCTTTTGACCTCTTATATACACTTGAAGCTTCGGTATCGCCGGAAAACACAGAGCTCGTCCTGGTGGCTCAGAGTTGACGTATATCCGTATTTCCGCCAAGCCGGCTTTCCGGTCATGACGGGAGCGATCACGGACTAGGCTGACATTACATGTACTGTGTATCCAGTACCCCTGGTAGGGCTGAATCCGGTTTCCAGATTGGCCCTCTCTCGACATCAACAACTAGGGGTAGTTGGCAAGTTGGTAGGGGGCCAAGTTCGGGTCAATCGACAGGAAGGCCTCCATGTCGGCGGTTGCAAAGTCGAAATTCCATCCACCATCTCCGGGCGTTAGGTCCGTAGACTGTTCCATGTCTTCGGGGTTGAGAGTAGTTGACGGCGACATGGTCGACGGCAAGGCGTCGAGGTCGAGAGGCATGAAAGGGTCAGGATAAGCCGGCTGTGGGGGGTGCTGCGGGGCGTTGGGCCCCCAGTTGTTTCGATGAGTGCTCATGGCAGGGTTGACCCCTTGGGTGTCTTCGGGAGTGGCCCGGAAATCCGGATATACGGATTGAACCAATTGTTCGAGATTTTCCGCCAGGCCCAGCGAGTGGATGCTGTGAAACGAGCGCCTCTCAGATCTGGGCCGCATCATCCGTAAGGTGCGGATACCTGACCGGATCCATGGCAAGTTTGCGCGGCCGGCTGCCCTATCCTGCAACAAGTCCAGTATTAGGACGTGAGATGCACCTTCGATGAAGAAGCCGTGGTAGCTGATCTCCTGAGCAACCGAGTTAGTGATGGGCGAGCAGCAATAGGATCGGCTCAGGGGTTCCTACACGACACAGCACGTTCTGCTCGCAAGATCCCACGAGAAAAGCAATGCAGTGCTTTGTTGCGTCCAAACAATACTCGCACGCTGTGTCCAGCCAGGGTGGCGGTGCTGGCAGACCATCGCCGCCCCCAGCCATGGCACTGGAAGACGTACCCTCCTGGCGCAGCTTGGCGCGCAACACCAAGAATGGGCGAAAGGTTAAGACTAGCGTGTGGTGGTACACTACAGAACCGTCCATGGTCAGCCAAATGTAACCCTTGCTCGTTCACAGGCGATGTCCGTGGCAACTTACTGGTCGACATGATGGTCTGGCAGACGCCGACCTCGCCAGTGTTGGGGTCGCCGACCAGCCCAAAGTTCAAATCTTTGCGTTGTTGTTCTGCAAACCGCAGGAGATCTCGACGGATTTCGTTGGCGGCTTTCCAAATGGGAGCGAGAGACTTGTAATGCTGTTTGTAGATGAGCGTGGCGCATTTGGACATGAGCCGAGCCAGCGTCACGAGCGACTGGAGGAGTTTCTGCTCGGCAGGAAGCGGCACTCTGATCTCAGACTCGGGGAACGAACTGGGACGGCCATGGCTAAAGCAGAGCCAGCTGGGATCCGGCAACATTGTTGTTAGTCGTGTTCGGAGCTGATCCCTGGAGAGGCGGACGTCTTACATCTCCCAAAAGAAGAGACTCCATACAGTTATCCTTCGCTGGCGAATGTCTTCGCAAGATTGCGCCGTCCCTGTAACATCTTTGTGGAGGCCGGCGCCCACGGCTTTCCGGACTGCAATGCCCGCCATCAGGAAGGCTGAATTGGGCCTTGCTCTCTCGGCGTGAAAGTGCGAGTGGGTGGGTGTTAGACGATTCGGTCAGGCAATGTTATCTGAGACGGGGACTTATCATAAGCAGGGCGATCTGGACAGCCTGGACGTTGACCATCTCGTCAAGCCTGGTTGACCATCGTTTGGCCTTTTGAAATAGGAACTGTGCTACTGCTTCCTCCTCGAGCATCGAAGCGCCCATTGCCATGGCCAACAAGACGATGATAGAGTCCGGGTTTTCAGAGGACATCATCTCGGACGGCATGTAGAGGCGGCCTAGCTGTCGGCGGTACTCGTCCTTGGACCAGATGGGCATGGTATGCCAGTAGGTGGCAAGGTAGCGCTCCAGAAGACGGCTGGCCAAGTCTCGATCCACGAGCATGGCTGCTGTGTCGTTGGTCATGCGCCACGAGGCGGCGCTGTCGGCCAAATCGCCAAAATAGAGTCGTCGCATGTTGAAGCGGTCCAAGCCGGGTCCCATTTCCTGGACCTCCTTCTGGGGACCCGACACGGGTCTCGTGCCCTCGAGCTGGTGGTCGATGAAATTCACAATCGAGAAATTGGAAGAGGGACCGTAATATAGCTGCAAGAGCATGGACGGCGATGCTCGATGTGTCGCCGCAACGCTCTGGTGTTCGAAGGCCTGGGAGTCGTGATCATCATGATCCTGGTCATCCTGGTCATCCGGATTCTCCTTGGAGGGACGGTCCAACTCCGGTTCATGACTCTCCTGTATCGATGCAGGCGTGACTACCCTTCTCATCCGGTTTCGAGCCTTGGTCCGGTAGATGCAAGCCACTGCCCGGGTCCTGCAGCGGAGGCAGGGGTCGCCACCGTCACAGCGGATTTTCTTTGCGCGGCATTCCTGGCAGGCCTTTGATATCCGCCATTTGGAGGGCTCCATCCCGGCTCAGAGATACCGGATTGCGTGGGAGAGGGGATGGCCGAGTTGTTTGAGCGTTTGTAAGTGAGTGCGTCGGAGGATGCTCGCGGAAAGAGTGCAAATCGGGACATTTATTCCTCATTGAACCCCAACCCTTGCCATGTTACTGCCAGAAACGGTTAGTGCCTGCCAAAAATACGCAGATTCGGCCTTTGGTACAAAACCTTGTCCGGGATTACGCATCTTGCCCGGAACGCGAGCCGGCGATATCCACGGCCTTGGACACGGCGGGGCGCAAGTGAGGGGCACTCGACTGCCGCGCGCCCTTCGGGGCAGGATGAGGTGTTGACGCCTTGTTCTGTCGTGATTTCCTGAAGAATTTAAGGCGACTTGTTCCAACCTCCATTGCTTCCCGTTTTTCTGCTCCCATTTCTCAGATTCAAGGTCAATTTGGAAAGAACCAAACCGCCCTCACTGCACCTCTCCTAAGGCACGACTCGTCCCAGTCAAGGTACCGAACCAGCATCCCGACAAAAGCCCCCTCAACTAAGGAACGGATATTGTCACAGCATCGGCAAAAGCTCCGCAACTCGTTCCTAGAAGCCTTGATTAACAAACGCCAAAATGTCTTCGTTCGCGGCGTCCAAGATCCTCATTTTTGGCGGCACGGGTACCATCGGGCGCTACATCACCACCGCTCTCCTGCGTGCCAAGCCCGCCTTCCAGCAGCTTGTGCTCTTCACCTCGCCCAACAGCGCCAAAGAGAAGTCGCAGCAGCTGGAGAAGTGGAAGTCGGAAGGCCTCTCGGTCATTGTGGGCGACCTCACGTCCGAGACCGATGTCACGGCCGCGTACAAGGGCGTCGACACGGTCATCTCGGCGGTCGGCCGGGGCGGCCTTCAGCACCAGATCGCTTTGCTGCGCCTGGCCGAGGCCTCGGACAGCGTCAAGTGGTTTCTGCCCTCCGAGTTCGGCACCGACATCGAGCACAACGACAAGAGCCCCAACGAGAAGCCGCACCAGCTCAAGCTGCAGGTGCGCAAGTACATCCGCGAGAACTTGAAGCGGGTGCAGGTCACATATGTCGTGACGGGGCCGTACTTTGACATGTGGCTGGACGCCGCCCCCGGGCTCGAGGTGGCAGGAGGCTATGTTCCGGACAAGAAGCATGCGTATGTGATTGAGGATGGAAACGGCAAGGTCGGGTTCTGCACGATGCCAGAGTGAGTTTTGCCTTGCGAAGTCCCTCAGACCTCTTGACCTGACGTGACATGCAAGCTGACCCAACTCTCAGTGTCGGCAAATTTGTCGCGGCCACTCTCAAATCGCCCGAGGCGGCCTTCGGCAAGGCGCTCAAAGTGCAGAGTTTCATCATCACGCCCAACGAGGTCTTGGCCGAATACGAGCGGCAGACGGGGTCCAAGTGGGAGGTCACCAAGACGCCGCTGGACGACATCAGGGCGTTCGAGGCCAAGCTGTGGGAGGAGGGCAATCCCCGCGCAACTCTGGTCACGCTGCGGAGGATCTGGGCCGAGGGAGGCACGTTGTATGCCCAGAATGACAATGGCGTGCTCAGCTCGAAGCTGGAGGACTTGGATTCTCTCGAGGGTGCGGTCAAGAAGGCGCTTGCGGGAGGTTACAGGAAGGATACCTTCTAAATGCATGGGCAGGACAAGAACACGAAAGAGAGTAATTATGCATAAAACAGGGCACCCCCCCACACAAATGCCCACGATTGGCTGTCGTATCCCCCCTGTCAGCCACCAACGCCAATGCGGCCAGGCACCTCACCTTCCGCTGACCAGCTGACGACGAGCGGGACAGTCCCCAACTCCAAACATCTGCTTGCACCATCGTCAAGTTTCAATTCCACACACACTGCAAGCCTCGACCCGCCATGTGTGTCAACTAGCAATCTATTTTAGCAACTAATCAAACCATTCTTTTGCAATGGCGTCGGCCTTGGGGGATGTCACGCCGTACCTGGTGGTGCTCGTGGCGGTAGCCACTCTTGGACCCCTCCAGTTTGGCTATCACTTGGTGAGACGGAACCCGTCTTTTCTGACGCTGCGGCAGTCTTCCTGACATGGTATCTCCAGGCCGAGCTGAATGCGCCTCAAGATGTCATCACCTGCCAGAGCAAGTCGGTCTCCGCGCTTAAGAAGCTGATGGCGCTCGGGTCCAAGAAGGGCCCCGCCGCAGCTCCCGACTGCATCCCCATGACTCCGGCCTCGTTTGCCGCCATCTCGGCGATCTTTACCGTTGGCGGGCTCATCGGCGCCCTGGCCGCGGGGCCCTTTACCTCGCGCCGGGGTCGCCGCCTCTCGATGCAGGCCACGGCCGTGTTCTACCTCGTGGGCTCCATCATTGAGACCTTCGCGTCTTCTGTGCCCGTCATGGTCATTGCTCGCTTTCTGACCGGCATTGGCGCTGGTGCCAGCACGGTCATCGTCCCGCTGTACATCAGCGAGGTAGCACCCCCAACCAAGCGTGGCTTCTTCGGCGCCTTCACCCAGATCAGCATCAATGTCGGCATCCTCTTCACCCAAACCCTGGGCTACTTCATGAGCCACGACAGTGCCTGGCGGTGGATTTTTGCCACGGGTGTTATCGTTGCGCTTGCTCAGGGCTTTGGGCTGCTGCTTGTTCCGGAGAGCCCGTCCTGGACCGCTAACGTCAAGGGAGACGTCGCTCACGCTCGCCGCGACTTGCAGCGGATCCGGGGCAAGCACAGCAATGTCGACGAAGAGGTTGAGGCCTGGGGAGCCGGCGACGGCAAGCCGCCTGGCGAGCGTGAGCACTTGCTGGCTGGGGAAGACAGCGGGCCGGCAGAGGCGGGCGCCGGGCTGCTCTCGCCGTCGTCCAGCGCCCCAAGGTCACAGAAGGCACACCTCGGCTTCGTGCAAGTTGTCCGCGACCCGCTGTACCGGCCCGCCATCATCGCTGTGGTGGGCATCATGTTTGCGCAGCAGCTGTGCGGCATCAACTCCATCATCATGTATTCCGTGTCGCTGCTCAAGGACCTCCTTCCCATCAGCTCGGCCGTGCTGACCATCATCATCTCCGTCATCAATCTCGGCACCACCATCGCGTCGTCACCCCTCCCGGACCGGCTGGGCCGCAAGACGTGTCTGCTCGCGTCCATCATCGGCCAGGGCTCGAGCTCCCTGGCACTCGCCTTGTCCATCATGTTCGGCTTCAAGATCCTGTCGGCCATCGCCGTCCTCCTGTTTGTTGCCTTCTTCGCCCTCGGGCTCGGCCCCGTGCCGTTCATCATGGCCTCCGAGCTGGTCGGTCCGGAGGCTGTGGGCGCCACGCAGTCATGGGCCCTGGGGGCGAGCTACATTGCGACGTTCCTCGTGGCTTATCTCTTTCCCATCGTCAACGAGGCCCTGAACAACACGCTCGGCGGAGCGGGCTGGGTGTACTTCATCTTTGCGGGCTTTGCACTGTTGTCGGCGGTCTTCATCACGAGGAACGTGCCGGAGACGAAGGGCAAGAGGGATGCTGATGAGGTCTGGGGCCGGGCACGACGTGCGGACTGACATGTTTTCGGAGCAGAGTTTCTGAGCAGAGCTGGTCAGGGGGTCTCTGTCAACCGGTACTGTGTACAGACATGACTCTTTCTTTCCTTTTGCTTTAATGTCCGGTGTGTCAGGTACTTTGAAATGCGCGCTTATTACGCATCATTTGCTCCAACAGACCAAGCCCGGCTCTTACACCGTCAATGACGAGGAGCTGCTTGGCCTCCGCGGCGCCGTACTTGTCGACGGCGACTGAACGGATGATCTCTTCCAACCCAGCCATGCCCGCACAGCCCATGACCACACACTCGACGTCCCCCTGCTCCAAGAGCCTCCCGGTGGCATCCCTCAACTTTTGCCGGACGACTTCGGGGTCAAGGCCACCATGGAAGTCGCCTGCGGTCAGCCCCGTCGTCTCAACCCCGGCGAATTTGCTATTAGCGCCGTGTGCCTCGGTCCCCAAGAAGTGGTTCACTCCCACGCTCAGGTGCTCCTCCCAGAACTTGCCCGTCGTCACGATGCCCCATTTCTTGCCGGGACGCAGCAGTGACAGACAGGTCAACACACTGGCCTCGAAAATGCCCGTCACTGCCAGTCTGCCGAACTCGCCCTCCTTTTCGGCCAGCATGCCAACCAGCGGGTGGACGCTGAAGCAGGCGACGATCACTGCGTCGTACTGTTTGAGCAATCCTGTCTCTGCCAGGTCCGACTCTACCACGCGGGCGCTGGTGAGGACATCCTCGCCGTCGTCGATGCTCGCCGGGCTGGCGCCGGGTGCCGTGTAAGTGTGGACTTCGGTGGACTGGGACGGGGAGGGGACCTGTCAGCGACAGCCGCCATAACACCACCCGGACGAATGCTTCAGGGGATGTACTTGAGAAAGCTCCAGGCCCCTGATCGCCTCGTGCAAGCCGTGAGTCATGGACTTGGACGAGTTCGGGTTCAGGACCAGGATCTTGGTCGTCCGGCGGACAGCAGTGGTGGCCATGGCGCCAATTGAAACAAAATGAGTCGGTATGAAAAGAGTTGGAGGTTGGCGTGGTTTGCTGTGAGAATTTCTCTTACTACTCTCGTAATCAAGCTGTTTAGCGTCTTCATGAGGCAGTTGCCGTTTGTTGCAATCCCCCCCTTGTGTCATGGTTGGCTGGCGGGGTATCACGTGGGTCCACCCCAGCAGGTGAGCCAGGCTCCTGCCTGCAAGCCTGCCCAGCCACAGCACTGCTGACGCAGTGCGCCAGCGGGAGCAGCTGCCAGGGTTGATGGTGCTCCGCGACCCCACCATCAACGTCTCCGCGAACCCTCACCACTCGCAGCTTGCTGTCGACGCCCAGCAGCTCGCCGGCCACTCTCCTTGTTCATTGTCCATCCAAGTGCTCATTTGACAACCCAGCTGCTGCTGCTGCGCAGATCCAAAATGGCCAATCCCCCTCCCATAGGTACGTCGAATTGCCGGTCCCCTCGTGCGATGCACCGACCGCATCGCTGCGCCCAGCAAGCACACGAGAGAGCTGACCTCCGCATCTCTGATCCGCAGTCCTCGATGGCGGCACCGGCTTCCTCAAGGTCGGCTATGCCGCGCAAAACTTCCCCGAGTTCCAGTACCCGTCCATCGTCGGCCGACCGATCCTGCGTACTGAGGAGAAGGGCGGCAGCGACATGGTGATCAAGGACATCATGTGCGGAGACGAGGCCGCGGCGGCGCGCACCATGCTCCAGATCAGCTACCCTATGGAGAACGGCATCGTCAAGAAGTGGGACGACATGCAGCACCTGTGGGACTACACCTTCTTCGAGAAGATGAAGGTCGACCCGCGCGGCCGCAAGATCCTCCTGACCGAGCCGCCCCTCAACCCCCTGAAGAACCGCGAGCAGATGTGCGAGGTCATGTTTGAGCGCTACGGATTTGGCGGTGTCTACGTCGCCATCCAGGCCGTCCTGGCGCTGTATGCCCAAGGTGCGCACCCCCGACCTCCCGAGAGCTGAAGCGTTTGGATCGGCGTCAGGGGACTGACCAGGTTGCCATCTCCACAGGTCTTAGCTCCGGTGTCGTCGTTGATTCCGGCGACGGCGTCACGCATATTGTCCCCGTCTACGAATCCGTTGTGCTGAACCATCTCACACGCCGTCTTGACGTTGCGGGCCGCGACGTTACCCGCAACCTTATCGCCCTGCTCCTCCGCAGAGGCTACGCGCTGAACCGGACCGCCGACTTCGAGACAGTGCGCCAGATCAAGGAGAAGCTCTGCTACGTTTCCTACGACCTGGAACTGGACAAGCGGTTAAGCGAGGACACGACGGTGCTGGTGGAGAGCTACACGCTGCCGGACGGCCGGGTCATCCGCGTGGGGTCAGAACGGTTCGAGGCGCCCGAGTGCCTGTTCCAGCCGCACCTTGTCGACTGCGACCAGCCGGGCATTGCCGAGTTCCTTTTCAACACCATCCAGTCCGCCGATGTCGACGTCCGCTCGTCCCTCTTCAAGGCGATTGTCTTGTCGGGCGGCAGCAGCATGTACCCGGGCCTGCCGTCGCGCCTGGAGAAGGAGATCAAGCAGCTGTGGCTCACGAGGGTGCTGGGAGGAAACCCGGAGCGCCTGAGCAAGTTCAAGGTCAGGATAGAAGACCCGCCGCGGAGGAGGCACATGGTCTTCCTGGGCGGCGCGGTGCTGGCCAACATCATGGCGGACAACGAGAGCATGTGGATCTCGAAGCAGGAGTGGGAGGAGCAGGGCACCAGGGTTCTGGAGAAGCTGGGCCCCAGATAGGCCGGTGCGGTGTAGCGAGCGTTTGCACTTTAGATGATGAAAAAGAAGGGCATGACCAGGCGAGCCAGGACGACGTGAGCGCGGATCTGCGTGGTGGGTGGCGTCTGCAACGTGTGCGCCATGGCATTTCGGGTGCACGATCCTGCCTCAAAGCGGTCGAGTCGCGCCCAGTGATGGCACCCGCCAAGCCCCAGCTTTTGGTGACGGGCCAGCCCCGCCGTGCACAAAATCCCCTGTACCTATTCCGTATCCTTCGCATCATTGCCCCAAAGACACGACTCGCACAACGCGCCTATTTCTGCTTTCGGGCAACCATGAGAGCACCCGACGGCAACGTTGGCAATCTCGCTACGTGATCGGGCGCGCGAGTTCTCCGCATTGAGCGAATCCGTCGGCGTCTTGCTGACTCGTCTCATTCGGCAATCCCGACCCATTTCGAGCCATCCCAGGTCCATTCCAGGCCCCATTCGCGACCCCATTCTGGGGCCAAGTCTCTGGCGGCCCTCCGCGCCCCCGCCCCCTCCGCTGCTGGCACTCCGCTGGCACTCCGCTGACACTCCGGGCTGCCCCCTGGCACACACCCCCTCGTCCCCCCATCAAATGAGCCTCACAAATCCGCCATCAACCGCTGCCGGCCCGGGGTCGGTCTCCGCCGTCAGAAACCAGGCCTTGAAGAGGAGTGTGCAGGCCGCCTTTGAAGGTATGGGCTCGACTTCTGTTCCATGATTGCCTACCTGTATCTGTACTTTTCTGTCGTTCCCACCCCCGACCGCCTCCGTTTCGTTTCGTACCATACCGGGGCTGTGGCTACCCGAGAGCCCGAGCTTTCTCGCCTTCCATTCGACTCGACGGGACTCCCGCCCCCCTCTGGGTGACGCTTTTCCGAAGCTCCGCTCCCTGGACCTGGACCTGGACGGACCTGCCCTGTCTTTTGCACCATATCAGCATTCGTAGGATGCGGTGCTACTGAGGAAAGCCACCTAGCTTCTTGGACCGTAATGGAGAACCACCAGCATGCTCCACCGTCCTCGACGCAGAACACAACTGGCTCCCGAGGCGCCAAGATATATGGCGTCGATCTGCCCTGGCCACCTCTCACCTCCAGTTCGACCGGCTCGTCAGGCTCGATGCATCACCAATATGCGCCGCCTCCCATCCCCGTCCCCATCTATGCCCCCCTCGTGGCGACGACCTCGGCCGCCGCCAACACCGCCATGAACCAGGCCAAACGCCCGAGGGCTGAAGTCAGCTACCAGCCGCGGCCTTGTCAGTCCATCACTCACTCCGGTCTTTCACGAGATGAACCCGGCACGCACGCCTCTTGTATGAGAACTAACCCATCCCCACAGACTCGGCGGACCGTGGCACCGGATCCATGGGCTACCAGAGCAAGGTCCGCGTGACAGACAAGTACAAGGTCGTCGGCTTCATCAGCAGCGGCACCTATGGCCGCGTCTACAAGGCGCTGGGCCGCCACGGCCAGACGGGCGAGTTCGCCATCAAGAAGTTCAAGCCCGACAAGGAGGGCGAGCAGGCCTCGTACACGGGCATCTCGCAGTCGGCCGTGCGCGAGATGGCGCTCTGTTCGGAGCTGAGCCACGGCAACGTGATCCGGCTGGTCGAGATCATCCTCGAGGACAAGTGCATCTTCATGGTGTTTGAGTACGCCGAGCACGACCTGCTCCAGATCATCCACCACCACACGCAGAACCCGCGCCACCCCATCCCGCCCACCACCATCAAGAGCATCATGTTCCAGCTCCTCAACGGCTGCCAGTACCTGCACACGAACTGGGTCTTGCACCGGGATCTCAAGCCGGCCAACATCATGGTCACGTCGGGCGGCGAGGTCAAGATTGGCGATCTCGGGCTCGCCCGCCTGTCCTACAAGCCGCTGCACAGCCTCTACAGCGGCGATAAGGTCGTCGTGACCATCTGGTACCGCGCCCCCGAGCTCCTCCTCGGCAGCCGGCACTACACGCCCGCCATCGACATGTGGGCCGTCGGCTGCATCTTTGCCGAGCTGCTCTCGCTCCGCCCCATCTTCAAGGGCGAGGAGGCCAAGATGGACAGCAAGAAGACGGTGCCCTTCCAGCGGAACCAGATGCAGAAGATTGTCGACATCATGGGCCTGCCGACCAAGGAGCGCTGGCCGCTGCTGACCAGCATGATCGAGTACAACCAGCTCCCCACCCTGCAGCCGCCCATCAACCACAGCGGCGGCCACCACGGCCACCACGGCCACCACTACCAGGCCCAGCGCCAGACCGGCGCGGGCGTGAGCCACCTCGAGAAGTGGTACTACAACACCATCAACCAGCAGACCAGCGGGTCCGGACCGGGTTCAGGGACGAGCCCGCTGTCGATCCTCGGAGCGGAGGGCTACAAGCTGCTGGCGGGCCTGCTCGAGTACGACCCGGAGAAGAGGCTGACGGCGGCCGAGGCGCTGCAGCACCCCTTCTTCAGCACGGGGGACCCCGTCAGCGCGAACTGCTTCGAGGGGCTCAAGACCGAGTACCCGCACCGCCGGGTCAGCCAGGACGACAACGACATTAGGACCAGCTCGTTGCCGGGGACGAAGCGGAGCGGGTTGCCGGACGACACGCTGGCGAGGCCCGTCAAGAGGGCCAAGGAGTAGTAGGGTTGTGACAGGCAGGTCATGTTGTTGGTTGAGAGTCATTTCCGCCAGGCGTTTTGGATGGGGATTGGGACTTTAGTGTGGCATTCTGCATGGCGTTTGATGAGAAGCGTGCACAAGTTCGAGATTGGGATATTGGGGAACAGCAGGGCGTAAGGAGTCGTTTGGCGTTGACACAACACTGCGAAAGTCAAATCGAAACACCGTTACAATAACATGCAACCGGTTCATGTTGATCTCGTCACACGCAATTGATGGCCGCCACTTCAGTTCATCGGACTGGGTTTCAATTCTAACATTCTCAAAAACTCCGTCGCTGCCAAATCCCCCTCCCACCC
>Ga0247824_10000671_pt1 | contig 17471 bp, 14 predicted proteins | sample 13C_PalmiticAcid_FD_194412 | JGI IMG/M metagenome (GOLD analysis project Ga0247824, IMG submission 194412) | Soil microbial communities from agricultural site in Penn Yan, New York, United States - 13C_PalmiticAcid_Day48 | ecosystem: Environmental > Terrestrial > Soil > Agricultural land... | reverse complement strand
GACGAGGGCGGTCGGCGACGAGACGCGAATCGGTGAGATGGGCCCTGAAGATCGGCAGCTCGGTCACCAGAGTGGTGAGCGTCTGAGCTGAGACGGCTCGGCTCTCCAACAGGCTGTAGAACGCCGTCCGCGCGGCCTCCAGCTCGCCGACCGCCCTCGTCCGCGACTCGCGCGACACGAGCCCGATCGTGAAGGTCAGCACGGCGGTCAGCGCACTCGCCACGAGCAGCCCGAGCAGCAGCGCGACACGCGCTTCGAGTCGGCGGTGCCAGGGTAGCGGGGGCATCGTCGCCGAGAACGGGGCGGGGCTCAGAAATTCCTCCGCCACGACCCGCTGAGGCCGAGGTCGAAGGCCGTCCGTCGGTGCTGCGTCAGCTGGCCGCCCTGGTAGACCACGCCGGTGGAGAGCGCGACGGTGCGCCACAATCGGATGCGCGCGCCGGCCGTGTAGCGATGCGTGGACAGCGCAAACGGCGGAATGGCGTCGTAGACCAGCCGCTCGGCGCGCCCAAACGCGGTCACCGGCCCCATCGCCGGGCGATGGACGATGAGGTCCGCATAGCCCCCGGTGGTGCGCGTGCCCTCGAAGGGCTGTCCGCCGAGCCACTCGCCGCGCGCCAATACACCATCTGACATCCAGCGCACGTCCACGCCGCCAAAGCGCGCTCGGCCGGACGCGAACCGCGCGGGCATGTACGGTGTCGTGTCGATGTAGCTGGCACCCAGGACCCACGCTCCCAGCACGGCCTGCGTACGGACCACGGCCGTCGTGCCCGGCCGCCGGATGGCCTCGCCGACATCTCCGGGAGCCCCAACGCTCCCTTCGACCGACAGGCGCGGCTTGCCAATGACGACGTCCGCACCCTGTTCGAGATACATGTTCGAGAGCGCGTAATACTCGCCGTAGCGGATGAGTGGCGCGCGCAGGAACCCGATGTAGGCGTGGTCGCTGGCAGCGGAGATGCCGAACGGCGTGCGATAGCGTCCGCCCTTCACCGCACGCACCCATCCCCGGTGCTCGACCACGTACTCCCCGTAAGCCTCCATCAGATCGACCGCGCCACCGTACGGATAGGCCGCACCAAAGAAGTCGCCCTCGTCCTCCGAGCGCCAGCCCCACGACCCTTCGATCTGGAAGCGCAGGCCCCGGAGCGTCTCGCCAGCGTCGCCAAAGACGCGGAGCTGCGTGCCCACGGCGGCCAGCTCCTCGGACGACGCGCCAGCTGAATGCGTGCCCTCGATTGCGATGCTTTGGGCGCCGGCCGGAAGGGCCACGGCCAGGCATGCGAGGCCGCAGGCGACGACGCCGCGGATCATGGCAAGCCGACCTCGACAGGCTGCCCGGCGGCCACCGTCAGCGTCCCGCTCATCGTCTCCACGCCCGGCCGCCACGCGTGATACGGATATCGCCCTGGAGGGACGTCGCTCAGCACGAAACGCCCATCCGCGTCGGAAACGGCGATGTGCGTGGACGCCACCGCGATCACATACGCGGCCATCGTCGGATGGATGTTGCAGAAGATGCGGCTCAGACCCGGCTTGTCGAAGTCCACGATCTTCGAGGTGCCCACGGGGTAGAGCCCGAGGTCGAAGCGCTTGCCGTCCTTGAACGAGAACACGTTGTGGAACACCCGGTCGTTGTTGGGCATCTCGACTCGGGTGCCGACCCGCACCGCCATGACGTGCGGAAGAAACCTCAGATTGCGCTGGTCGAGCACGACCCGGCCGGGCGCGGCAGGCGGCGGGCCCGGGACCTCGTCCAGCCACACGACGACATCCTTGTGCGGCCGACCGGCGACGCGGGCGACGCCGTGCACCTCGTCGACGGCCGGTGCCGCTTCGATGGCCATGACGCCGGCCGCCGCCAGAGCCGCGAGAGCGCAGGACACGGCGCGGACGGGCTGCAAGAGTGACACCGGTGGTTGTCCCCACCCCCGTATCGGTCGCGCCGGGGTAGGAGATTACTGATGGGCATTGGGAGGAGCCTGCGGTTCGAGGTCCATCGGGAGCCACCGGTCTCGATCCAGGGAGCGGGCGCTGCCGATTCAACAGCCGGGTGGCCAGACCGACCACTCACTCGTGAAGGAGTCGAATCGAATTCCGCACCTGGTCATCCTGGTGGTTCAACGCCACTCGTCAACACTTCCGGGTGCGAGAACGTCGGTTTCAGGACACCTCAATCTTTCCGGATCTGCGCGCCCCGAAACGAGACAGCTGGACACACGAACGGCCCGAAACGGAACACGGGGATGGCAGGACTGCGCGCCATCGCATCCCGCGGCGCGGGAATCGCGTTTGCAATTTTCGTGGTGCGATGACCAATGCTGTTAGCCGCCTTCGCGGAGGAACGTGCCGATGACCGCCGTCACGCGATACGTGTGGGCGATCAACGCGGCTGGATGGTTCGTCATCCTCGCCTCGATCGTGACCGTGCTGATCTCGCCGGTCAACCCGATCGCGCTCGTCCTCGCCGCACTGGCAACGCTCGGCGGCTTCTCGGTGCTCCGCCTCCGCTCGATCTCCGCGAGCTTTTCGCTGGGCGACGCGTTCACGCTGACGGCGCTGTTCCTTGAAGGGCCCGAGCTCGGCGCACTCGCCGTGGCGCTCGAGACCAGCGCCATTTCCTTTCGCCTCGGTGGCGCGCCTCGCCGCGTGATGTTCAACTCGGCGGCACCAGCACTCGCCATGTGGGGGGCGGGCTGGTTCACGTTCCGCGTGGCGGGCCTGCCGTTGCCCGCGGCCGCGCCCGACGCCCTGACCATGGCGACGGGAGTGATCGTCAGCGTCGCGCTCTACTTCCTCTTCGGCAGCAGCCTCGTCGCCGCCGCGGTCGCCCTCGATCAGCGTGGCTCCGTTCAGCAGGTCTGGCGCGAGCACTTCGCGGGTCTCTGGGTCAGCCCGACCGCCGGCGGCTATATCGGCATGCTGGTGGCATTGCTGTCCCGCGAGATCGGCACAGGGGCCGTGGTCGCCGTGTTGCCCATGCCGGTCATCGTCTACCAGATGCTCCGCACGTCGCTCGCGAGAACCGACGACCAGCTGCGGCACCTCGAGGCGATGAATCGCACCTACGCGTCCACGATCGAGGCCTTCGCGACGGCAGTGGACGCGAAGGATCAGGTGACGCACGGACACCTCCGTCGCGTGCAGGTCTATGCGCTTGGCGTTGCCAGGGAGCTGGGGATCACCGATGGGCCGGCGCTCCGATCGCTCGAGGCGGCCGCCCTGCTCCACGACGTCGGCAAGATCGGCATTCCCGAACACATCCTGAACAAGCCGGGCAAGCTCACGTCGGGCGAGTTCGAGGAGATGAAGCGGCACGTGACCATCGGCGCCGACATCCTCTCCGCCATCGACTTCCCGTTTCCGGTGGTGCCGATCGTCCGTCATCACCACGAGAACTGGGACGGGACGGGCTATCCCGACGGCGTTCGAGGCATGGACATTCCGATCGGCGCGCGCATCCTGATGGTGGTCGACTGCTTTGACGCCCTGACCTCCGATCGGCCGTACCGGCCGGCCATGTCGCGGGACGACGCCTTCGAGATCCTGCGCGAACGGCGCGGCCGGATGTACGACCCTGACATCGTCGATCGGTTCATCGAGATCCAGCCTCGCCTCTCGGAGACTTTGGGCCCCGAACCCAAGGTTGCGCCTGCGGAGCTGCATGTCGCTGCACGGCGGAGTGAGAGCCGCACCCGCATCACGGCGGCGACCGAGGGGCAGGCCGCGAGCGAGTCTCTGGCCCGGCTGCTTGGCGACGTGCTCACCGACTGCCTCGCGGTCATCTACGAAGTCGATCCGACCGGGTCTTGCGTCGTGGCGAAGGCGGCGCGGGGCCGGGCGGCGCGAACCGTCATCGGGCATCGCTTGTCGGTCGGACAGGGTGTCAGCGGATGGGTCAGTGCGAACAACCACGCCATCGATGACACCGACGCCGCTCTCGACCTCGCTGGAGTCCTGCCCGCCGCCGAGATCGCCGGGCTCAGCTGCACGAGCGTGCCGATGAGCGTCGCCGGAAGACGAATCGTGGTCACGGTGTATGGGCCGCGGTCGGGCACCGCACAACGCGCGGCGCTGGTCCGTGGACTGAATCAATACCTGCAGACATCCGTTCAGCCTGGGCCGCAATCTGCCCCCGCCGCGCTGACCGCGGTCGACATGGCAAAGGCGTCTTGACGTGGTGAGGAACGACTGGACCAGAACGGGAATCGAGTCGAAGCGACAGGTCGTCTCGGCGAATTGGCAGGACGGTGGGTCGGAGTGGAGAACGGTCATGACACGAGGACAGGGTTGGTTGTTTCGTTTCGGCGTCGCCATCGCGGCCGTCATCTCGCTGACGTCGTCTAGCTCGACCTCGGCACACACGCAGCCGGCCAGGGCATCGCGGCCGAAACTGGATCGGGCCCTCGAACGGCTCGCGGCTCTCGATGCGGAGACCAACGTCCGGGTGATCGTCACCGCCAGGGCCGGGCGCCGCGGTGAGGTCAAGGACGCCCGTGCCAACCGGGCGTTGTCCGGCGTGCTCGAGGAGCCGCTGGCCGACGCGCTCGTCGCCGAGGTTCCGGGCAAGGCCCTCCGCGAGCTGGCCGGCGATCCGCGCGTATCCCACGTGTCGCTCGACGCCCCGGTTCGCAGCTTCCAGGCCACCGAACTCACCGTCCCGCTCCTCGCGAGCAACATGCTCCTCCCGACTCTGGGCCTGCCCGACGGGCGATTCACCGGTGCCGGCGTGGGTGTGGCGGTTCTCGATTCGGGCATCGTCGCGCACGCGGAGCTGCCGTTGGCGGCGTTCTACGACTTCGTGGCCAAGGCGGGCGCGCTCACCAAGGAGATCGACCCGTTCGGCCACGGCACCCACGTGGCCGGCATGATCAGGGACGAGCAGGACAAGAACGACGCGCGATATCGGAGCGTCGCCAAGGGCGTCCGCCTGATCGGCATGCGCGTGCTGGACAAGAACGGATCGGGCTACACCAGCACCGTGATCAAAGCCATCGACTTCGCGGTGCAGAACCGCCAGCAGCTGGGTATCGACGTCATCAACCTGTCGCTCGGCCACGTGGTCTTGGAGCCGGCGGCCACCGACCCGCTCGTCCAGGCCGTGGAGCGCGCGGTCCGCGCCGGCATCGTCGTCGTCGTCGCAGCGGGGAACCACGGCACGAATGCCGAAAACGGTGCCACAGGGTATGCCGGCATCACCTCGCCGGGTAACGCGCCATCGGCGATCACGGTGGGAGCGGTGGATACCCACAACACACTGACGCGCACCGACGACGAGGTGGCGCCGTTCAGCTCGCGCGGCCCCACCTGGTACGACGCGTACGCCAAGCCGGATATCGTTGCCCCTGGTCGCCGTGTGGTGTCCTTCATGGCGAAGAAGAGCCGGTTGTACCTGGACTATCCCGCGTATCGCGTCGATGTCGCGACCCGGACCTACATGACGCTCAGTGGCACGAGCATGGCGGCTTCGGTGACGACGGGCGTCGTCGCCCTCATGATCGAAGCGAGCCGGGCCACGAATGCTGCCCGGGTGGGGCTGAGCCCCAACGCCGTCAAGGCCATTCTTCAATACTCCGCGGTCCCGATCCCCGGCGTGGACTCGCTCACGCAAGGGGCGGGATCGCTGAACGCCGCCGGCGCGCTCGCACTGGCCGGGTCCATCGACCCCACACGCCCACAAGGCGCCTGGTGGCTCACCTCCGGTGTGACGCCAGTCACATCGCTCTCCAACGGCGAGACGCTGGACTGGTCGCAACGCGTCCACTGGGGAGAGGGCGTGCTCGAAGGGGAACTCGTATACGTGCGCGAGCCCGCGTGGGCCCAGGCGATCGTCTGGGGAAACTCGATCATCTGGGGCAACGCGATCGTCAACGGGAACGCTATCGTCTGGGGGAACACCATCGTCTGGGGCAATGCGATCGTGTGGGGGAACACGGTGCTCGGTCAGAGTGCGGGCGGCGGCGTGCTCTACGGCAGCGACGCCGACTGGTACTCCGTCATGCCTGACGCCATCGTTTGGGGGAATCTCGATGGGGCGATGACCGAAACATCAGCCAATCCAATGGGAAACTGGTCGCCAGTCTTCTGAGCGACAGGACCAGCGGCAGCGGCGCCGATAGGAACGGCCGCGCTGGCGGCGTAAAGCCGCGGCCTTACGACGTCCGTGGGTGGGTCCCCGGTGGCGCCGCCCGCAGGTACTGCGCTGGCCAGTTCACGGCGACGCCGAGCTCCTGGGCCGCGTGCAGCGGCCAATACGGATCGCGCAGCAGGGCCCGAGCGAGAAACACGGCATCGGCGCGTCCCTCGCTGACAATCGCCTGCGCTTCTTCGGGCGTCGTGATGAGGCCCACCGCGCCCGTCGGAACGCCTGCCTCCCGCCGGATCCGTTCCGCGAAGGGCACTTGATATCCCGGCCCGAGGGGAATGTTGGCCTGCGCCACATTTCCGCCTGACGAACAGTCGACCAGATCGACGCCACCCGCCCCGAGCCGCCGCGCCAGCTCCACGGACTGCTCGACATCCCAGCCGCCCGGCGCCCAGTCCGTCGCGGAGATCCGGACGAACAGGGGCAAGCGTTCGGGCCAGACCGCGCGGACGGCTTCCACCACCTCGAGGCAGAGCCGCACGCGGTTGTCGAACGAGCCGCCGTAGGCGTCGGTCCGCGCGTTGCTGAGCGGCGAGAGGAACTCGTGCAGCAGGTAGCCGTGCGCGGCGTGGACCTCGATGACCTCGATGCCAAGATGCCGCGCGCGAACGGCTGCCGCCCGAAACGCCTCCACGACCGCGCGCAGCCCCTGCAGGTCGAGCGGCTGCGGCACTGGATAGGCGGGTGCGAACGGCCGATCGTCCGGGCCTGCCGGCGTCCAGCCTCCGGCCTCGGGCGCGAGCGCGCCCGAACCTTCCCAGGGACGTTTGGTGCTGCCCTTGCGCCCGGCGTGGGCGAGCTGAATGCCGGTCACGCAGGGCTGGCGCTCGAGGAACTGGATGGTGGGCGCCAGCGCTTCGGCGTGCACGTCGCTCCACAGTCCGAGATCCTGCGGGCTGATGCGGGCCTCGGGCAGGACAGCCGTGGCTTCGGTCATCACCAGCGCGGCGCCCCCCACGGCGCGCGAGCCCAGGTGGACCAGATGCCAGTCGTTGGCCAGCCCGTCGTCCGAGGAGTACTGGCACATGGGCGAGACGAAGATGCGATTCGGGAAGGTCACGCCGCGGAGCGTGAGCGGATCGAACAGGCCGGGCATCCGCCTATTGTTTCACCGAGAGAACTCATCCCCTCGCCAGATGGTTAGCATGCGTAACGTCCGTGAGACCGACACGCGGCGTTTCGGTATTCTTGAATGTCATCGATCTCATTCAGGACGTCGCATTGATCGTCGGTACTCGTGTATCTCGTGTTGGTCGGATCCTCTGCCGGTTCGTTCGTGGGCACTTCGCCGCCGCGTTCGCCGTCCTGATGGTCTGGCTCGTGGCCGGCGTGAGCGTGGCGGTGGCGCAGCAGAGCGGCACCGAGCCCGCCCGACGCGGCCAACGGCAGCCCCCGCCGCAGTTCAACCTGCCCGGCTCTCCCGATCCCCCGGCGCCGGTCGCTCCGGACGTCATCGTCCGCGGCGACAACGGCCGCGTCGTGGTCCGCGCGACCAAGCTGGCGGCGCCCCTCGCCATTGACGGCGTCCTCGACGAGCCGATCTATCGCGAGCTGAAGCCGATCAGCGACTTCATCCAGACCGTGCCGAACGAGGGTGAGGTGTCGACCGAGCGCACCGAAGCCTGGATCACCTACGACGAGAACTACTTCTACCTGTCGTGCCGGTGCTGGGATTCCGCGCGGCCCGAGGAGTGGACCGCCAACGAGTACCGCCGCGACACCAACCAGCTGCGCCAGAACGACATGTTCGGGGCGCTCCTGGACACGTTTCACGATCGGCGCAACGGCTTCAACTTCTACACGAACCCGCTGGGAGCGCGCGCCGATCAGGTCGTCACCAATGAAGGGAATCCGAACGCGGACTGGAACCCGGTGTGGTTTGTCCGCACCGGCCGCTTCGATGGTGGATGGACGGTGGAGATGGCCATTCCATTCCGGTCGATTCGCTACGTGTCGGGTGATGACCAGGAGTGGGGCATCCAGCTTCGCCGCTCCATCCGCCGCAAGAACGAGTGGACGCACCTGACCTTCGTGCCGGCCGCCACCGGCGGCGTCACGAGCATCTTCCGGGCGTCGGCGGCCGCGACGATGGTCGGCCTGGATCTGCCGCCGGCGGCCAAGAACATCGAGCTCAAGCCCTACGCGATCTCGAAGCTGACGAGCGATCGGCTGAGTGCCAACCCGGTCAGCAACGACCTCACGGCGACTGCCGGCCTGGACGCCAAGTACGGCATCAACGCCAACCTGACCGCGGACCTCACCATCAATACCGACTTCGCGCAGGTCGAGGTGGACGAGCAGCAGGTGAACCTCACGCGGTTCCCGGTGGTGTTCCCCGAGAAGCGCGACTTCTTCCTCGAGGGGCGGGGCACATTCGAATTCGGGCGCTCGTCCGGCCAGGCCGGGTTCACCGGTCAGGTCAACACCGCCAACCAGGCGCCGCAGTTGTTCTTCACGCGGCGCATCGGACTGGACAACGGGCGCGAGGTGTCGATCCTCGCGGGCGGGCGCGTCACCGGCACCGTCGGAAAGACTGCTGTCGGCGTCATGAACATGGAGACCGGTTACGAATCGCCCGCCGGCGTGGCCCAGAACGTCTGCGCTCCTCCCTATGCCGCCTGCACGCCGCGAACGAACTTCACCGTGGCGCGCGTGCGGCAGGACATCCTGCGCCGGTCGACAATCGGCGCGATCTTCACCAACCGGTCGAACTCCCCCACGGTCGATGGCGCGAATCAGTCCTACGGCATGGACGTGAATTTCTCGTTCTTCCAGAACGTCACCGCCAATGGCTACTACGCGCGGAGCCAGTCGGTGAATCGCTCCGGGGACGAAGACAGCTTCCAGGGCCGGTTCGACTACTCGGGCGATCGGTACGGATTTCGCGTCGACTACCTCGACGTCGGCGCCAATTACTACCCTGAGATCGGCTTCGTGCAGCGGCGAGGCTTCGGGCGCGCGTTCGCGTCGGGACGGTTCAGCCCGCGCATGCGGAACAGCCAGGTGGTGCGCCGGTATCTCATCGAGATCGCACCGGAGTACCTGATCAACCGCAACGACGTCGTCGAGTCGAGCCGGACGACGGTGCGGTTCCTGACCGAGTTCCAGTCGAGCGACCAGATCACGGTTGACCTGATGGCAAACTACGAGCTGCTCGAGCGCCCGTTCCTGGTCGCGCCCAACGTGCTCATCCAGCCCGGCGAGTACCCCTTCAACAACGCGTCGGTGAGCTACGCCTTCGGGCAGCAACGCCGCATGTCCGGGACCGTCGCGCTGCAGGCCGGTCAGTTCTACGACGGCACGTTGACGTCGTTCACGGTCAGCGGCGCCCGGGTGGCGATCCTGAAGCAGTTTTCGGTCGAACCCTCGCTCACGCTCAATCACGGCGACCTGACGGCGGGCGAGTTCAACACCACCCTGGTGCGCGCACGGCTGGATTACGCCTTCACACCGTTGCGCTTCTTCAGCGCGCTCGTTCAGTTCAATTCGGCCGACCAGACCTTCAGCAGCAACGTCCGGTTCCGTTGGGAATACCAGCCCGGCAGCGAACTGTTCGTGGTCTACACGGACGAGCGGGATACGACTGTGGCGGGATACCCCGGGCTGCGCAACAAGGCGTTTGTCGTCAAAGTGAACCGACTGTTCCGGTTCTGACGCCTTTACATGACGTTGACACCTCTGTCATAGACCCGTACGATGCGGGTATGACGGTCGTGCCGTCGATGGATGCTTCCGATTCTTCACCGCGTTCGTGATCGCCTGCGCGCGATCATGAACGGCCAGCAGCGCCAACCCGTCCGCCGGGTGGCCTCCGCACGACTGCCTACCGAGTTCGGCGCTTTCGACATTCACGTCTTCGAGAGCCGGGGCGCGGCCGAAACGCACGTGGCGCTGGTCCGGGGCCAACTCGGCGATGGCAGCGACGTGCTCGCACGGGTCCATTCATCGTGCGTGACCGGCGACATCTTCCATTCGGCGCGCTGCGACTGCGGACCGCAATTGCACGAAGCCCTGGGCCGCATCGCTGACGAGGGGCGAGGCGTGCTGATTTACCTCAACCAGGAAGGCCGCGGCATCGGCCTCGCCAACAAGATTCGGGCCTACAAGCTGCAGGACGAAGGCGCCGACACCGTCGAGGCGAACGAGCGGCTCGGCTTCGCGGCCGATCTGCGGGACTATCGCGCCGCGCTCGAGATGCTGCGCGACCTCGGCGTCCGCTCCGTGCGCCTGATGAGCAACAACCCGAAGAAGCTCGAGGGACTGGCCGGCGACGGGCTGGCCGTCAACGAGCGGCTGCCGATCGAGATCGCGGCCACCGCGGCCACACAGCATTACCTGCGGACGAAGAAGCACAAGCTCGGCCACATCCTGACATCCGTCTGAGTGCTCGGACATCATCGCCGCGCTTGCCACAGGCGGCGGACATCCAACCCGAACGACCACGCAAGTGCCGCAAGGGTCGCCGCCGCGATCGCGCGGCTGGCGGCGGGACGGACGGAAGGGATCAGCGCGGCAGCAAGGCCGACGAACTGCACGACCGCCACGGTCTTGCCGCGCAGAGTCGGCCGCAACGGCCCGGCCAGCCACGGCCAGATCCAGCGGGCGGCCAGGAAGGCATAGCGCATCAGACCGCAGGCGAGCACCCACCCGCCCGCCTTGTCGAAGCGCCAGACGAGCACCGACAGTGCGAGCGTGAGGAGCGCATCGATTTCCATGTCGAACCGCGCCCCGAACGGGCTGTAAAGCTGCGTCCGCCTCGCCAGCCAGCCGTCGACGCCGTCGAGCACGCATGCGACGCTCGTCAGCCCTATGGTCCACCAGGCCAGATCGGCGGTCGGGCGTTCGACGGCGGCACCGGCGACCAGCGCGGTGAGGACGACGCGGGCCACGGTGACGTGATTGGCGGGCCCGAAGCGGCCGTGGCTGTGGTGCCCGATGACCAACCACAGCACCGCGATCATGACCGTCGCGTAGACGGCGACAGCCGCCCAGACCAGCGCGGCACCGCCGGCGCCTCCGCTGGTCATGGCGCGGGCGAGTACGGCCAGCCCGATCGAGCCGAGCCCCGCGGCCATCCACGCACCCGAGGAGGCGCGCTCGTGCGGCGACGGCGGTGTGGTCATGCGTGAGCCGAACAAGCATTGTAACGACGCCGCTGCCGAACCAGAATGGTGACGACATGCGCGATACCGCACGCGCGTTCTGGGTGACCGCACCCGGACGCGGCGAGATCCAGGACGTCACGGTGGCGTCACCGCGCGAGGACGAGATCCTGGTCCGGACCCGCTTCAGCGGCGTCAGCCGCGGCACTGAAGCGCTGGTGTTCGCGGGCCGGGTGCCTCGGAGCGAATGGACGAGGATGCGAGCGCCGTTCCAGGAGGGCGTCTTTCCGGCGCCGGTGAAGTACGGCTACATGAACGTCGGCGTCGTGGAAATCGGGCCGGCACGCCTGCGCGGCCGGCTGGTCTTCGTGCTGTTTCCACACCAGACCCACTACGTCGTTCCTGCGTCGTCCGCGCATCCTGTGCCGGAGGATCTGCCCGCCCGCCGAGCGGTGCTCGCAGCCAACATGGAGACAGCGGTGAACGGCCTGTGGGACGCGCGGCCGCACGTCGGAGACCGCATCGTCGTCGTCGGCGCGGGCGCGGTCGGGTGCCTGGTCGCATGGCTGGCGTCACGCGTGGCCGGCTGCCCGGTTCAGCTGGTCGACGTGGACGAGTCCCGCGCGGAAGTGGCGCGCTCGCTCGGCGTCGCGTTCGCGACGCCCGCGAGGGCCGAGGGCGACGCCGATCTGGTCGTGCACGCGAGCGGGACCGTCGAGGGCCTCGCGCTGGCGCTTCGCCTCGCTGCGCTCGAGGCCACCGTGGTCGAGATGAGCTGGTTCGGCAACCGTACCGTGCCGCTTCCTCTGGGAGAAGGCTTCCATGTGAACCGCCTCACCATCCGGTCGTCACAGGTGGGCCGGATTCCGCCCGCGCAGCGGGCGCGATGGGACACGACGCGGCGCATGCGATTCGCCCTCGACCTGTTGCGTGATGAGCGGCTGGACGTGCTGCTGACAGGCGAAAGCGGCTTCGAGTCGCTGCCGGACACGATGCGGCGCCTGACGTCGGGCGCCGACCACCCACTCTGCCACGTCGTCGCATACGACTGACGCCTGTCGACCCGCTGAGGAGAGGCCTGGATGTACAGCGTGATGGTTCGCGACCACATGATGATCGCGCACAGCTTCAAGGGCGAGGTCTTCGGCCCGGCCCAGCGCCTGCACGGCGCGACCTACGTGGTGGACGTGGAGATGTCGCGCGCCGAGCTGGACCCTGACGGCATCGTCGTGGACATCGGCCGTGCCAGCGACACCCTCAAGCGGGTGCTCGCCGAGGTGAACTTCCGCAATCTCGACGAGGTGCCAGCCTTTGCCGGCCGCAATACGACGACCGAGTTCCTGGCCCGGATCGTCTTCGACGGCCTGGTCGCCGCCATCGGAAGGGGCGAGCTCGGACCTGGTGCGGAGGGCGTGGAACGGATCAAGGTGACGCTGCACGAATCGCACGTCGCGGCGGCCTCTTTCGAGGGCGCCGTGCGCTCCCGCCCCTGACATGTCGACGGTCGTCTTCGTCGTCGCCGGCCGCCTCGACACCCGGACCGGCGGATCGATCTACAACCGGCGGATGATCGACGGGCTTCGGGCGATCGGTTGGACGGTCACCGCCATCGAGCTCGAGGGGACGTTCCCCGATCCCGATGCGTCGACACATTCCGCGGCCGCGGACGCGTTCGCGTCGATGCCCTCCGGCGCCACGGTCCTGATGGACGGCCTCGCCTTCAGTGCCCTCCCCGGCGTGGCCGAGGCGCACTGTCATCGCCTGACGCTCGTGGCGCTGGTCCATTTGCCCATCGCCGCCGCGTTCGGCCTGCCCGCCGACCGGGCGGCGCGCTACGAGGCCACAGAGCGGCGAGCGCTCGCCTGCGCTCGAGGAATCGTCATCACGGGACCGGGCGCGCGACCTCAGCTGGCACGCTACGAGATTCCGGACGATCGCGTGTGCCTGGTCGAGCCCGGCACAGATCCCGCGCCGCTGGCCCACGGCTCGACCGGAGGGACGCCTCAGCTGTTGACGGTTGCGACAATCCACCCGGGCAAGGGCCACGACATCCTCCTCGCGGCGCTGGCCCCACTGATCGCAATGGAGTGGGAACTCACCTGCGCCGGACGCCTCACCGACGACCCGGCGTTCGTCGAACGGCTCCGCACCCTGGCGGCCACCCGGGGGCTGCTCGATCGTGTCCAGTTCGTCGGCGACGTGCCAGAGGTGCGGCTTCAGGCCTGTTATGCGGCAGCGGACCTCTTCGTGCTCGCGACCCGGCAGGAAACCTACGGGATGGCGGTGGCCGAGGCACTTGCGCGAGGCGTGCCCGTGCTGAGCACGGAGACCGGCGCGATCCCGGCACTCGTCGGTCCGGACGCGGGACTGGTGGTGCCGCCCGGCGACGGCGAGGCATTCGCTTGCGCGCTGAAGGCCCTCATGACCAGCGCGGATCTCAGGCGGCGCCTGGCCGAGGGCGCGCGGGCGCGGCGCGCACTGCTGCCCACCTGGCCGCGCGCGGCGGCGCGGCTGGCCGAGGTCCTCGACGGGGTGGCCGGCCGTGGATGATTCGCTGGCGCGCTGGCTCGAGCTGCGCGAACCGCACGACTGGGCCGCGCGCGACACGGCACTTGTCGACGGCCTGGTTCGAGCGCTGCCCGATGTCCCCGCGCTCCGCGTCGTCGACCTCGGCACGGGAACCGGGTCGAACCTTCGCTACCTGATGCGACGCCTGCCGGTGGCACAAGAGTGGCTCCTCGTCGACAAGTCGCCGGGCGTGCTGCGCTGGACTGCGCAACGGACGTCCGCGTGGGCGGCGGCGCACGGCCTCCAGGTGGAACCTGCAGGCGATGGATTCACCGTGCGTGGCGACAGCGTGAATTGCCGGGTGTGCGTGCGGCAGCAGGACCTCGACTTGCCAATCGAGCGCGGACTGTTCGACGACCGGCACCTGGTGACGGGGGCCGCACTGCTCGATCTCGTGTCGGACACCTGGATCCGCGAAGTTGCCGACCGGTGCCGCGAGGCGCGCGCTGCCGCGCTCTTCGTGCTCACCTACAACGGGCAGACCGCCTTCGAGCCGCACGACGCCGGCGACGACCTGGCGCGCGACCTCCTCAACGCGCACCAGCTCCGCGACAAGGGCCTGGGGGGACCTGCGGCGGGTTCGCTGGCCCACGCGCGCGCGGTACACTGGTTCGTTGACGCCGGCTTCGAGGTGCGCGAAGCGACCACGGACTGGGACATCGACGCGACCGCTGCGTTGTTCCAACGAGCCTTGATCGACGGGCTCGCGGGAGCGGCCGTGGAGCAGCGCCCCGACACGGCCGCAACGATGTCGTCGTGGAGAACACGCCGCCTGGGCCACCTCGAGGGCGGACGCTCGCGGGCAATCGTCGGCCATCACGACGTGGCGGCCTGGCCTCGTCCGCGCTGACGGACGTCACGGCATGCCGCAGTTCGACGCCTCGCAGGTTCGGCGGTACTACGACCGGCAGACCGCCGGCTTCGTCGCGCTCGGCCAGGGCGGCGGAGAAGGCGGCATCCACCGCGCGGTGTGGGGCCCCGGGGTGACGAGCCGTGCGCAGGCCTTCCATTTCGTCCACGATCGCCTGGCGGAGCTCGTGGCGGGCCTCGCTACTGCCGGGGGCACCAGCCGCCCTCCTCACGTCGTAGATCTGGGCTGTGGTGTGGGCAGCAGCCTGACGTATCTGGCGGCACGCGTGCCGATGCGCGGAACAGGCGTCACGCTCAGCCCCGTGCAGGCGCGTCTTGCGGCCGCGCGCATCGAGGCTGCAGGCCTCGCCGAGTGCGTCACCTGTGTCGAAGCCGACTACTCGCACCTGCCAGCGAGCGTGGCTGGGGCGGATCTGGCTTTTGCCATCGAGTCGTTCGTGCACGGTCCCTCACCCGCGTTGTTCTTTGCAGAGTGCAACCGACTGATCCGCCCCGGCGGTCTGCTCGTGATCTGTGACGACCTTCGCCGCTCGGTGTCCGATCCTCGTGCCGACCGCGCCATCGACCGGTTCCGGCAGGGCTGGCACGTGAACACGCTGCTGACGCACCAGGCGCTCGTCGCGCACGCAGAAGCGGCCGGCTTCGTGCACGAACAATCGAGCGACCTGACCCCCTGGCTCGAGATTGGTCGGCCTCGGGATCGGGCCATTGCGGCGTTCGTGGCCGCGTTCGGCTGGCTGCCGCTCGATCGAACGCGAATTGGCCACCTCGTCGGCGGCAGCGCCCTGCAGACCTGCCTCGCACGCGGGTGGGTGGGCTACGAGCTGGCCCAATTCCGCCGTACCTGCTGACCCGCTTCGTCGAGGCCGACATGGAGGGGCTGGCCGTCATCGCGAGCGTTGGAGGCCAGACGCTCCTGCTGGCCTCCAGTCAAGGTAATTCCAGCTTCCACTTCTACGTGGTCAACGGAACGACGGCGCCGCACCTCGGCACGTTCTTCGTCGACGGCGTCGGGCTACCGCTGGCGTGCACTATGCGCCGGTGCCGCTGGGGCCGCAGTTCCCGCTGGGACTGCTGGTGGTTCAGAACGGCGAGGCGCCCGAGCCCCCGACACCTCGCCCATCAACGGCTACGAGCTCGACGGCGCCACGCAGTTCGTCTACGTCAGCTTCCTCGACGCCCTATCAACATTGAGGCCCTGAGCCTGCGGAGAGAGCGGGCCGTCACAGCCGCGGCCGTCCATCGCCCTCCTCGAGCCTATCCGCGAAGCGCTGCGGCTGGGTCCACTCGGGTCAGCCGCCGCGCCGGCAGATACGCCGCGGCGACCGACGCCATCAGCAGCATCCCGCCGCTCGCGGCGAGTGAGACGAGGTCGCTCGGCGTCACTCCGAACAGCAGCCCTCTCAGCAGCTGCGCCAGCACGATGGCGGCGGCCACCCCCACGGCCGTGCCGGCGATGCCCCAGACGAGACCAAGCCGGATCACCGAGCGCGCCAGCCGGGCGGGCGTGGCACCCAGCGCGAGGCGGACCGCGAACTCGCGTCGGCGCGCGACCAGTATGTGGGTCATGACGCCGTAGATGCCGGTCAGGGCTAGTAACAGCGCCACGACGCCAAAACCGGTGCTCACCAGTGCGACCACGCGACCTGGATAGAGCGACTGCATCCGCAGCTCGTTGTAAGGTAGCGGAGTCGGCACTTGCACGCGCGGATCCAGGGCCCGCAGCTCACTCCTGACCGCGCGCGCCAACGCGGCGTCGAAATGGTCCGCACGAATGTGAAACGACAGGCCGTACGGAAAGTACACCGGGCCGAACGGCAGGTACAGGCGCGGCGAGGGAGTCTCGCCAGGCGCGTTGTAGGGGATATCGGCGGCGACGCCGACCACCTCGACGTCGGCATCCCTCACGCGGATCGTTCGCCCGATGGGATCGCCTCCCGGCCAGTAGCGCCGCGCCATGGCCTCGCTGACGACCGCGACGACGCGAGCGCGGTCCAGGCCATCGGCGGCGACAAAGCCGCGTCCTCGATGGATCGGAATGCGCATGAGGTCGAAGTAGTTCGGCCAGACGAAGTTGTTGTTCACCACGATCCGCCCGCTGCCATCGGACGGCTCGTATCCGTCGATTCGAATCGACTGGGTCTCGTCGCCGACCACGAGCGGCACGACCGCGGCCAGGGCCACCCCACGCACCCCAGGCAGGCGGCCGACGCGCTCCACCGTCTCCCGGTAATAGGTGCGGCCCCTCTGCGCATCGAGGCCGAGGTTGGCCATGTTGGGCGTGGCGATGACGAGGTTCGCGGCATCGAACCCCAGGTCGAACGCGCGGGAGGCCGCGAGGCTCCGCGTCACCAGGAGACTGGTGGCCACGAGCGCCACCGATACCCCGACCTGCGCGATCACCAGCGCCGCTTGTGCCCAGGTGCGGCGGCGGCGGTCGTCGTGGTGGCACCGTCGGCCTTGAGCGGCTCGGCCACGTCCGCGGTCGCGGCTCTCAAGGCCGGCAGACCGCCGAACAGCACCGTGACCATGCCGACGATTCCGGCAGCAAACAGAACAAGCCGGAGGTCGGTGGCCCTGGCCGGGCTGAAGTTCGCGAGATCCACGGGCCGACCCACCATGAGCGCGGCATCCTGCAGCCACATTGCCCCCAAGGTGCCGACGACCGCCGCCGCCGTGGTGAGGACGAGGCTCTCGCTGAGCCATTGTCGCACGATGCGGGCACGGGTCGCGCCCATCGCGCGGCGGATGGCGATCTCCCGAGTGCGGTCGAACACCGTGGC
>Ga0247824_10000669_pt1 | contig 17483 bp, 15 predicted proteins | sample 13C_PalmiticAcid_FD_194412 | JGI IMG/M metagenome (GOLD analysis project Ga0247824, IMG submission 194412) | Soil microbial communities from agricultural site in Penn Yan, New York, United States - 13C_PalmiticAcid_Day48 | ecosystem: Environmental > Terrestrial > Soil > Agricultural land... | reverse complement strand
GAATAGGTGACTTCGGCACCGGCGACGTACAAGGGCGCAATGACACCTGCTAGCTAAAGGAGCACGGTCGTACAATCGTGAATCGTGGTGGTGTAGATGAGCATGACCGTCAGTATGATGCCAGGAAATACATGCATAGTTCAGTGGGGAGTAAATGACATCCGCAACGCGCTCGAGGATACGCGCAAGCTAGAAATAAAGGATCAATGTGCATACAAGGTCCAGATCTTCAGCAACGCAACTAGAATGGGCTAGCAGAATGATAGTAAGGTCTACATCACGGACAAAATTACTTTTTCGAGGCACCCCGGAATCGTGAAAGGTTTCATAACCTCGAGATATTCATCGTCGTGCACCTCCAGCTCACATTGGGACAAGCCAATCTAAGGCCATGTAGACAACGACTGTAGTGGTCGCTCGACAATAGAAACCTTGCTGAGGATTTTAGAATCCTCAAAGGGTTCCGTCAAATCATGGTGGGACCATGCTTTATCAAATCTTCTGTGGACCAACTCGACTTTAATAGAATTCGTACCGAGAGTTCCTAGACTCATTTTGCCTCCTCACTCTCCTAACGATCCTGCGATAACTCCTACGGTAGTAGTGTCGGAGTCCTACCGTTCGTCTGGCTGCTCGCTCTGCCGTGATTGTCCATTAGAAGTATCGGTGCTCATGCCAGAATCTATTACTTTTCTCTCTGAGAGCAGCCTAAATCGAGATGCCACGGATGCCATGGTCATGATCTTCTTGCTTGCCTCGCGAAGTCGATTCGACGATTCGCCTACAACACCACGTTGTTTCAACAACTGCTGGTTTGATGCAGTCAACCCACGGACGTCTTGTATCGAAGTTCCTGTCACCGTAAGAGTGCCGCTTGTAGCACCCCAGCAGAGCGTAATATAGAGCTGTTCTTCCTCCTCGGTGACTTGCCACTTGAGTACCGATCCATCTCCACAGCCGGTGACCAGGTAATTGGCATCCGTAGATGGGATCCATGCGATACCCTTGACGCCTCCTTGAAGGTTTTGAATCGTTGCTCGGCACTGACCAGAGCCAACGTCCCAGAGCCGTACTGTAGAGTCCCAACTGCCGGAAGCGAGTAGATCCCCTCGAGGCGAGTAGGCGACGCTTAGAACCTCTTGGCCGTGACCGTTTAAGACCAAACAGCAATCCCCTGTTTCCACGCTCCATAGGCGCACTGTTCGGTCATCACTAGCTGAGGCAAGTTGGTCCCCTTGAGGTGAGAATGTGATATCCTGAATCGAGCTTTCGTGGCCTATGAGAGTTTTGATACAAGCCATAGTTCCAACATTCCATAGCCTTGCAGTGCCTTCACTGCTGCCAGTAGCGATCAAGCTGTTGTCAGGTGAATAATCAATACTGGTGACGCCATCTGTATGGCCATGCAGGGACCCGCCGTGTTCTCCAGTTGTGGCATTCCAAAGTCGAACTGTATCGTCATAACTGGCAGATGCAACCTGATCTCCTTGAGGAGAATACGCGATACTGAGAACAGTTGCGGTATGACCAGCTAAGATGCCTTGGCAATTTCCTGTCTCGACGTTCCACACCCGTACTGTATTGTCAGCGCTTCCAGAAACAATCTGACCTCCCCGAGATGAGAATGCGACATTGAATACCGGGCTACTGTGGCCACTTAAGGACCTTAGACAAATTCCTGTTTCTGCGTCCAAGAGTCGTATTGTGTGATCACTACTGCAAGAGGCAATCAGGTGTCCTTGAGGTGAACATTGGACATCATAAACAGCTTGGCTGTGACCATTCAAGATGCGTCGAGACCCTCCAGCTGACACATCCCATAGACGCACAGTCTCGTCCAGACTACCAGAGGCGACCATATCACCCTTTGGTGAAAATGCAACACAGGAGACACCCATGCCATGGCCAGTCAATGTATACCGACAAGACCCGGATTGCACATCCCAGACTCGTACGGACCCGTCCTGGCTCCCAGAAGCAATTTGGCCGCCTTGTGGTGAATACACAACATTAAGGACTTCGTTGGTGTGTCCTTCCAGGATGTTGGGGCAGTCTCCTGATTCCACATCCCATTGCCGAATTGTGTTGTCTTTGCTGGCGGATGCAACTTGATCCCCTTGAGGCGAAAACGCAATGCCCCAAATAACATCACTGTGGCCGACAAACATACGACTGCATTCTCCGGTTACAGCGTTCCATAGCCGTACTGTGCAATCATCACCCCCAGACGAAATCTGGTCGCCTCTTGGTGAATACACAACGCACAAGACTGAATTCCGATGACCGGATAGTATGTGACAGCAATCACCAGTCGCTGGATCCCATAATCGTATTGTTTTGTCATCACTGGCGGAGGCAACTTGATCTCCGTAGGGGGAATACGCGACACAATGGACCTTATCAGTATGATCGGACAAAATGTGTTGGCAGATTCCATGTCCCGTTTCCCAAAGTCGAACTGTCTTGTCACGACTGCCAGAGACGATCAGATTTCCGTCTGGAGAGTACGCAACGCTCGAGACCGAGTCGCTGTGGCCATTCAGTGACTGTATCATATCCCATCTCGCTGTCGAGTACACGTTGATGTTGCCCCTATCGAGACCAATTGCTAAGGACCACCCATACGGTGAGAATGCGCAGGAATGAACAGCACTGTCCACGGCAAGATACGGTAGCTCGCCAAATTGCACGCCTGTCATATCCGTCCTGCTCAGATCTGTCTGCCATAGCCATGCACCTCGAAGATCCACTTTTCTCATATCCGCTTCTTGCAGTTGCACGGAATGAAACACGCCATAGCTGAGATCGGCCCCTGGGATCCGAATGCCGCGAAGGTCTGTGCCAATGAACTGCTCTCCTGCTCGGACAAGAATCGTAATCGCATTGGCCGCCGCTTTGTGCCATTTCTTGTTCTTCTTTGAGTGCTCGATATACACAAACAATTGTTCTTTGAACACTGGTTCTTGTTGGACTCGTTCTTCGAGAAACTGCAGTAGCGAGTAATCATTCACGAAACTCCTCCAGGCCAAAGGTGAGTTAGGATTCGGATCCTGCTCTGAACTGTCCAAATCGGCATTGATTTCAAAGCTCAGCGTGGAGCTCACACTCCCTCGCCGACCCAATATTGGTTCCAGCGCTGCTCTACTCTTCCTGTCTTGCGGGTCAAATACTGCACGTGCCAATCCGTATTCCAGAAACGATCGGTGGATGAATCGGTGTTGATTGCCAATCCGTGTCAACGGAAGGACCTCAAGTAAGAGTTGCATTTCTCTCGAGCTGAAGAATGCATCTTTCCATGATCCCCGGTCTATCAGCTGAGTGTACTCAACTATTGGCTGACCCCCTTGTTCTTTGTAGATTGCCGTCGAGAACATCTTAAGGTACTCTATGCCATTCAGTATGAATCCTTCAGCACTCAATTTCTCAAACGCCTCCCTCGTTTCTGGAGACAACTCCTTCTCCCCAAGTCGCTTCGCGTTTCGCTCCAACCATTGTTCGACAAAATGATCATACAATGCGACACGAGTGATACGAGCACTTGAAAGGTGTTGTCCTGGATCCACTATGCGTGGTAGCGCTTCCAATGACAATGTCATCATAAACGGATTCCTCATCAGATCCATGAGACTTGGAATGAGCTTCAATGCTTGCTTGTAATCCCCTTCACTCCAGAGAGGCTGGTGGATAGATATATATTGCCTGATATAGTCTTGGATCTGGTCAATTGAGAATGGGGTGATCACTGCTTCTTGGAGCAATGCTGAATCCGGCTGCTGGTTGCGGTCTCCTGGTTGGAATCGCTCTTGATAGTCCGATCCAAGGTATTCACTGCGATAACTGATCACCATCTGAGCAGTCCATTCTCCTGGTTGGTTCAGTCGGTTGCTCATGTACAAGTTGTGTGTCTGTCGGCTATCGTCATATCCATCGCAGATCAGGATGAACATGCGATTTACCTTCATTTCGCGGATCTGAGGCTCAGTGAACTCGTACCGCCTTAGCTGCTTCGCGATCATGTCGTGTTCAGGTTTGTCGATGCTCGACAGGTTGATATGGAGTGGGATTATGCCTTTCTTGTTCTCGTACGACTGCCACAGATCGAACTCGAGCTCACGGCTGAACATAGATTTGCCTGTACCAGAGTCGCCCAATATCAAGAAAACCTTTTGGTCGCTTTCCATGAACTCCTTGACCTTGTCCATCAATGAGAATCGAGTGTCATCGACAGCTTGTAAGCTTGACTTGGCTTGGGGTGGAATGTACACAGAGTTTCCTCGATTCGTGCGTTGCGTTCTCAGAGTACGAAGATTTTCCTCGATATTCGATCTGTTTTGCTGACGGTCGAGATCCAACGGGGACGCAAATTCAGGCAGGATAACCTTTAAAGGATAGTCAATAGGGCCACCCATCCGGCACGCTCGATACAATTCCCTCTTCTTCTCATCTCCACACTCTTCCAGTTTTTGGAGGAGCGATTCAGTGATTGTAACTTGTGCTAGGTGAATCAAGAATGAATCAGCGAGTTCGATCAGCTCACCACGTCCCACGCTCAATATTACTAAGTCATTTATATCGGATCCATGCGTGTAGGACTTACATTCTAAAGCACTCTCTGAGGGAGTGGTCAGCTGCATGAGGATGTTGAGGACCCATTGCTTAACGACTGCTTGTTGACCCCATACCTCATCATCCTGGTAGATCTCTCCTAAAAACGCAATTGCGCTTTGACGAGAAGACGCGTCCCACGTAGGATTGGCTGCGATCTCTCCTAGACGTTGGCACAATCCCCACTGGAATGCTGCATTGTGTTGGCATGGTACATCACATACGAGTTTCTTGAATGTGCCAAGTTCCCCGTTGTGTATTAATGTATCTGCTCCTCGTAGTGCTGAGTACCAATCGCGTTTGGATCCAAAGCTTTGTCCTTCTTGGAGACATTCCATGACTCTTTGGCCGCTCTGAAAAAGTGGGATTACATTATCGTACACGCCTCTGGCGACATGATCAGTCTCGGATACTCCTGCCAATCCTCCCTGGATATCTTGTAACCCTTCAATGAATACCGTGAGATCCAGACCCTTGGCAGTACCCACAAATCCAGAAACGCTTTGGACCATTTTCTCAGAGCGTCGCATGGCTGACTTCCATACTGTTTTGTTATCCGGGACACACAGTAAAGCCTGGTAGGCATAGGCTGATTGGTAGACCAAGTAAGGATCATCGCTTCCTTTCAACCGGTCCAGGTACTTAGAAAGCGATTCATGAAGCCTCTCGTGATCCAGATCTGCGACTTCTGTGTCCGCCATTGCATCCAATAAATGTGAAACAGCCAACGCCAACTGGTACAAATCTTTGGCTGACTGTTGACGAGTGCCACTCAGACGAGAGCTGAGAAGTTCAAGGATTCTGATGAGATCGTCTGCTTCAAGATGATCTTGACCCGCTCCTTGCATCAGCAAAGCCACTCCTTCGAGTTGATGAAAGTCCAAAAGGTCTGAGTGATCAATTCCCGAGCAAAACGCGTTGAAGAGATCACGGAACAATTCTCTGTCGAGCACACCTGCTCGAACCAGTATCGTGATTGCGTTGCCTGCTGCTGTAGACCATTTAGGATCTCTTCTCGAGTGCTTGATATAGCCAATTAACTGTTCCTTGAAGACTTGCTCCTGCTGAACTCGCTCTTCCAAGAAGTGCAAAAGGGAGTGGTCGTGCATAAAACTCCTCCACACCAATGGAGAGTTGGAATCAGGCTCCTGCTGGGTGACGAGTTCTTCGACCGTCGACTTCAATTTTCTTTGGCGTGGCACAGATGTATTTTGGTTTCTTTTGTCTTGCGGATCAAATATGGCGCGCGTCAGACCGTATTCAAGAAGCGATCTGTGGATGAATCGGTGCTGGTTGCCATTCCGTTTAACGGGGGAAACTTCGAGTAGGATTTGCTTGTGATCTTGATTGAAGAGGAGGTCTTTCCATGATCCTTCGTCTATCAGCTGCGAGTACACGACAACTGGGTGACCGTCTTGCTCCTTGTAGATCGCCACGGCAAGTCTCTTTAGGTACTCGATTCCGTTGGGTATAAACCCTTCAGCGCTCAACCTATCGAACGCTGCCTTTGCTTGACCTGTCAAGTCCTTCTCTAGGAGTCGCTTCTTTTCTCGCTCCAGCCACTGTTCCACGAAATGGTCATACAATATCACGCGAGTAACGCGAGTAGTTGAGAGATTTTTTCCTGGATCCACCATACGTGGTAACACTTCCAATGACAATGTCATCAGAAAGGGATTCTTGACTAGATCCTTGAGGCTTGGGATGAGGTTAAGGGCTTGCTTGTAGTCCTCAACTCGCCAGAGAGGTCGTTTGGCAGATACATACCCATCGATATATTCATCAATCTGGATAGTTGAGAATGGTGTAATCACTGCTTCCTGGAATAATGGTGACACTGACTGCTGGTTACGGTCCACTGGTTGGAATCGATCTCGATAATCTGATCCAAGGTGCTCGCTGCGGCAACTGATCACCATCTGAGCTTTCCACTCGTTTGATTGATTCAGTCGGTTGCTCATGTATAGGTTGTGCGTCTGTTGACTCTCATCGTATCCATCACAGATCAAAATGAAACTGCGATTGTGCTTCAGTTCTCGGATCTGAGGATCCGTGAACTCGTCCCTCTTTAGCTGCTTCGCGATCATATCGATTTCAGGCCTGTCGATAGTAGGTAGGTTGATATGGAGAGGGATCCGGTCTTCCTTGCTTTGGTACGAATTCCAGAGATCGTACTCGAGTTCACGACTAAAAATTGATTTGCCTGCACCAGAGTCGCCCATTATCAAGAACACCTTTTGTTCGCTCTTCAAGAACTCTTTGACCTGATTCATCAAAGGGAATCCCGTGTCATCGGCAGCTTTGAAGCTAGACTTGGCTTGAGGTGCAATGTACACTGCATGGCCTCGTTCTTTGGTGCGTTGTTTCTTCAATATGCGAAGGTGTCCCTCGACATCCGGTATGTTCTGTACACGATGGAGCAGAGATGGAGACGCCAGCTCAGGCAGATCGACCTTCAATGGATAGGCGATAGGACCGTTATCACGACATTCTCGATAAAGAGCCCTTTTCTTGATGTCGTCGCTCACTTCCAGTTCTCGGAAGAGTGTTTTAGCAGCTGCAGAGTGTACTAGATTGAGAACGAGGAAATGCGTTCAGTTAAACCGTTGCGGCATTATCAATAGATATGTCATCTTCATGATCTCTGTGAAGGAGACCGGCTGCACATACACTGTGATGATTCTCCGGACGAAGAGGAGAGCTGCATGAGAATGTTGAGGATCCATTTCTTTACATCGTCTTTCAGTCTCCACACCTTGTCATTCTTGTAAATCTCTCCGAGGAATGCGACCGCATTTCGACGAGTCTTCTCGTCCCATTTTGGATTCGCTGCAATTTCTCCAAGTCGTTGGCACACTCCCCATTGGAAGGCTGGGTCGTATCGACAAGGTGCTTCGCAAATCAGCTTCTTGAAAGTATGAAATTCCCCATCTCGAATCATGACATCAGCTTCTCGAAGTGCCGGGTACCATGCGAGCTTCCGTCCAAATTTGAGCCCCTCCGTGAGTGCATCCATAGACCCTTTGCCTTCCTCAATCAGCGAACTCACTTTCCCACATGTTGATTTGACGGCATCAAAGACATCGGATAGTTCTGACTCTCCTGATATCCCTTTGAGGATGTCTTTTAGTCCGTTCACGATCTTGGTAGGATCGACGCCATTCACTATGCTCGCCAATCCAGAAACACCTCGGATCACTTGTAACGTGCGTCGAGTAAAAGCTTGAGACTTGGTCTCGTCATCCGGGACATTCAATAGAGCCTGGTGTGCATAGGCTGCCTGGTACTTCAAGAACGGATCGGAGCTCCTCCTAAGTTCACTCAGATATGAAGAGAGAGGTTCGTGTAGTTTCACACGATCCAGATTCGTGACCTTGGTATCGGCCATGGCATCCAAGACATTTGAAACAGCCATTGTCAATCGGTACATATGTTGTGATGGCTCCTGGTGTGTATCCTTCAGACGGGTACTGAGAAGTTGAAGAATCTTGATAAGATCCTCAGCACTGAGGTAACTACGATCAACACCTTGGATCAATTGTGCCAGTCCCTCGAGTTCTTGAAACTTCAACAGTCCAGAGCGATCGACTGCTGAGTAGAACTCTCCGAGTAGATCAAAGAACGTGCCCTTGTCAAGGATTGGTGCAAGGCACACAACCTCAGCGACAACTTTAGCATCCTTGATCTTCTCCTTCTTGAATGTTCTGATGATATCAGCGGCAATGTCATGGAGCCTTTTTTCCTCGTCTTTTTCCTTCTTGATGGATTCCATCCACTTCAGAGCGATTGGTTCCAATTTGAAATTTGCTGATTGAGCAATCTTTAACAGACCAAGGCTGCAAACCAACTGTAGCGTGTTGTCAAGGCGTGCGTCAGGTTCAGGCAGTTTCATCTCGACGGCGGATGGAGGAACGTTCTTATCAAAGATATGAACAGGAATCGTGGAAGCAATCGTGAACACTATGCTGATTTGTCGCTGGTCAAGCACGGATGATTCCGCTGATCCCGCATTCTGAGATCCTCTATCAGAATCCAGTGTCCCCATGATTTTACTGGGGCGGTAGGTGTCTGGGGGTTGAGTCAGACCGTGGACGTTTTCTCTAACCATGATTTGTCACACATGAAAATCTGCTGTGTAAGTTTGCGGACAGTGTGATGAAATTCGCACTTCTCCATGTGTACTCTTCGAATCTGTTGGTAAGCTTACCCTAGATTCTTTGCTTTCTCAAAGCTGACTTCTGCTCCGCTGACATGACCACGGCTTTCAAGCAATTTCCCCAAACTAATGTAAGCGGTAGCGATTCCTTTGGTCACTGTTGGATTCTTGTCATGCTTGGAGGCTTTCCTCGCTTGATACAACGCCGCCTCAGTGTCGTGGCAAAGTACCAAAGCGATGTTGGAATCCTTGGCATCGAAAGCATTTTCCAAATAGACGTTGGCGAGTTCCAATGTTTGATGTGGCAAGAGAGACCCTCGTGGGGACGAAACAATGCTGCTGAACCACATTTTCGATCCTTTCCTCCCTTTTGTACAGACGAAATAAGATGATGGAGAGATAAGAGTCAGGGCAACTTGTCGCTCGAGCCATGTATTGATAGCGATGTCCCGTGTTGTCACATACTTGATAGAGCACGGAGATCTGTTCACAGTAATAGCGGGTGTTGATAGTCCCTGAAAATGGCTGTTCCACGAAGTATGAGGGGTTAGCGATGATGTACTGCATTCGAATAGTACTCGTCTCAAGCTGTTTTATGATATCTTGAGAGGTGCCGTACCTTTGTTGTTTGGGACGTACTCTGGAATGCTGTGTGGATCTCCCTTTCTTTATCCGTTGGCACTTATGCTGACAGAGGCGATCAAGGATGTGTGTCGGAGGGTGCGATCGTCTGTGCGAGTGCAGGTGCGTGTTTGTGTGGAAAGCGGCGCGAGAGGAAGGAAAAGTGGAAACCTGGGGACAAAGAAAAAATCGGGGCAAACATGCCCCAAACCACGTGGACAGTTTCCCCGAGCATCGGCGGGAAGTCATTCTGCATTGCCTAGACTCCTTGTCCCAATATTCCTCCTCGGAAGAGGATCAAAAGTGGCCCGGTCTGTATCACCTTCAAACAGAGAGGGGTACAAGTCGGCGTATGTCTATCGTCCCACACCAACCAGACGATGGTTAGCTGCAAGGCTCCTAACCTTTTCTGCAAAGGACATCCCGACAACTTTACTAACGCATTATTCAACAGGAATCGGCGTACCAGTCTATGGGAACAACACCATGGGCTATGGCCAAACGACACATCGTGACAAATCGCTTTTTGCATATTTGGTGACGGCCCGCAGATATCCATTGGTACTCTTCACACTGGTCATTGACGCTGTGGCCCTTCCTTGACCATGAGCCGGGTCATTCCCTGAATAATTCTCACAAGCCCATAAAAGTCCATATCCAGCTTGCCAGCCACTACCACCAGTTGGCGATTCCCGAGACTCCTTGCAAAAGGGCATGCCCTCCTCTGGTTAAAGCGTCGAAGGTCGAATCCTGGTTCAACGTCTCCTGTTACATCTTATGGTTGGAGCGAATGGTTGTAGCCTACTCAGTACTCCACCTGGCCTGGTGCAACGCTTTCGAATGAGGACGAGGAAGAGTACATGGGAGTGTTGGGCGGGTTGTGGAGGTGATTGCTTAGTCGATTCTTTTGTGTGGCATGGCGTCGAGTTGGGTTGAGTTGTCCCTGCTCGCTCCTATTCAGCCGGGGTGATCCTGAACCTTCGTTTCAGATTCCAGACCGTTCCTGTGTGTGCGACGTGGGTTTAGTGTGGAAGAGGAGGGCCTGGGCTCTGAATAGAACGAATAGAACGATGCCACGTGCCATGTGATTTGCATCTTCTTTGTGCCAAACACACCACACAGCGTCTCCGATCGCCATGCCTCCCTCACCACTACAGCACATACAGCAGTAACAAGGGGCGAGGACCAGCGCCGTGACCTTTCGCCTTTTGTCTTGGAGGTACGATGACTAACATGAGGAACTCCATATTTTTTGGATTCGCCGCTTGCCTAGAGGACGTTATCTAACACGCAAGTTCTCCATCGACCCCTCACCCACGCTCGCTCTCAGCCTATGCCAGCACAGTTTGCTACGATACTCTACTGTTGTTCAAGGGATCTGTACGATCCTAGCCAACCTCTCCCGTCTCTTGCTTGATCACCTCGACAACGTTGGGTGGAGAATATCGGAATTACTCTTCAGTGTTCCAACTCGCTTTCATGGCAGTGACACTCCCCAGATGCGGGACGAGAGTATCATTCGGAACCATTTCAGCACAATCATTATGAAATCGATCAAGTCGTCGGCAAAAACAAGAGAACTCGTCAAACGTTCGTTTTGCTGCGATCTCTTTCAGGAGCATTGAAGCAAGTCGAGTTGATCCGCTTTACATCAAATCAAGCCTCTTACAGTGACGCTGGAGTGGTTGGACTGATCATCGAGGCGAGACCACCTGCGAGAGCTCAGTGCTCCGTCCGGGCGAATGTCCTTCTGGTCTACCTGGACAACTTCATGAACTCTTTCAAGCTTTTCGGGATCCTACAAGTCAAGGCCTTTGGACATCTCTTGGACCGCATCATGTCTTTGGAGACACTTGAAGCCGTCTTCATACACCCACATCCCCACATATCAAGATCCTTGGAGAAGCTGAGCCAGGAATCTTCGGGTGCTCAAAACTCCTCGAAACCTTCAGCACGACAACCCTCCATCCGTTCGTGTCGATATCAACGATCGCTTTGACCCGTCCATGAAGCCTCATACTCTCCCGCTGGACGCAGAATTGGCGCTTGCTATACAAACCATGGACAATAAGGACGCCAAATCTTTTGCCAGAGCACTTACACAATTTTTGGTCGACCCTCTCCTTGGTTCGGACGATCTGGATGAGCAGATCCAGTCAGGGTATCTAATATGCCATAGCAACCGCCTCAACATCTGATCTTAAGGAATGGGAGTATCCGGCTTTCCTCCATCAATGAGCCTATTTCTGGCCAAGACAACTTTTGATCATGATAATTACTGCTAAGAAGTTCGCACTCACATAGTGTGCGACGAGGCTCCAGCAATGGCAGAACGAGGTGGAGAGGTTTATTCTTGATATCAAACCCCCAGGAGACAGCTGCTCGAGAACAGGAGTCATTATATGGTCTACTTTCAGCATCAAAAGGCTGACGATGTGAGGTCCCTGGCCAAAACTTGTTGTTGAAGGGGGAATAGCACCAACTTTGCGAGGATTCGCTACTCTGAAATGGAACTGTGCGGCCTATGAACGGCTGTCGCTGTCTTACTATCTGAGGTCGCGATGGAAGTGTGCGCCCATTCGTTGCGCAGTCAGCCAGCCAATTTCAAGCCGAAGAGAGAAGAGTGTGTCTTCGAGATCTTGAGCGGGTAAGCAGTTGACGCCCATTGACTTGTACCAGACATATGTTATTACTCTTGATGTGAATTCTCACCTTGTATTGTTTTTGCGTGTTACTCTAGTGATGTGTCCTTGAGTTCGGGAAGGAAAACAGGAAGCGCATTTTGTTCTTCCATCTCTCTGATCACTCCTTTGGCGCCTCCAATCCGAATCCTCAGGAGAACCCTTCCTACGCCTTTACACGGTATCTAAGAGGAACATTTCAATACGGGTGACACTCACAAGGACAGTCTCATCGTTACGAAACCGTCATAGTGAGGGCTGGCACGGATATCAAGAGGCATGGCGACGTTTTCAAACCTCCAGACAAGTATCGTGAAGGAGCTTTGATCCAAGATGATCCCAGAGACCATCCCATGCGGATTTTATGGCGACGCAATGTGCGGATCGTTGGATAGGCCGGAAACAGTTCACTGCTCTGGGGTCGGTCGCATTTACGACATCATGAGCATCGGACGACTTTTCCCCTCCAAGCTGTTCATTCCGTTGCAGACTGGAAACACTTGGGACCTTCAGCATGTTGAGAGGTAAGAGAATGCCTAGGGACCTCAAGGCAAGGCAAGGCAAGGCAAGATAAACCCCAGAGAACGGGAACTTTTCGCTTACCATTTTTTTTCTTCTATGGCCGATAGTGTTCTCCAAGCAATCAGCTATGATCACCAACATGGAGCCCTGATATGTTCTGCTCTACGCTGAACTTTCAGATTGCAACACTTTTCACACGGAAAGAGCGTCCACAATTCGTTGACCTCGACAGCGCGCTGCCTAACGGAACAAATTTGGATTCTGACGTTGGGGTATTTCATCGGAATCAGCCCCTGAGCTGGTTCACAACCAGGATGAAGATAGCAGGGCTTGGACGAGTGAGCATCCTCGACTACTATAATGCATATTGGACTCCTGCAAGCTAGAGCGAGAGAAGGGGGGAGCAGGGCTTACATTCCTGGAATCCAAACAATGAAAAATCACAATTGGTTCCAACTCTGGAGTGATCAGATGAACTGTGCATGTAAATGGTTGCTATGGTCATGTGAAGAGAGTCAGGAACAACGTGCTATTCAGCGAACACAATCGACTCATAGAACAGTTTTTATTGGTTGGTTCAAGCGGTCGATGCACAACTTGGGAGAAGGACGCCAGGATCTCCGGACCTTGAGACTCACTGTGAAGTTGAGACTAATGAATGTGCTTCGATCTCCACCTGGTGATGTGCGAGCATCCTTTCCAGCTCCTGCTTCTCCTTTGAAAGTTTACTGGTGTCTGATGTCGCCTTTGCCATTCCAAAGTCGATTACCCAGAATCGCCTTTGTCCATTGCTTTGTCCCACTACAATGTTCTGTGTACGAATATCGCCGTGCATGATACCCAAGGCGTGGATCTCGGCGAATGCAGTGCGGATCTGGTCACAGTCAGATTCGCTCAAGGGTTCGTTACAGATGGTTCTCCCAACGTATTCGGTGACAAGAACCATGTCGATGCCATCTGCAACGCCTTCAATTTCCAGCCTTGGTATCCAGCGACCTTGGAGACTTTTCAGAGCCGTATACATCTTCACTTCGTGTTCGAGCTCTTCCGCTCCTTCAGTGTCTCTCCACACATCACATTTCTTCACGACCACCTGCTCACCTTTCCACCACGCCAAAAACGTGGCAGAATTGTTGCCTTGTGTGATCCACTTCATGTCCCGAAAGGAAGGGGCCGTCTCTGGCTCATCCCATCCCAGCCGAAAACCAGAATCGTCGTCAGGTTGGCATGTCCGATGTATCACCTGTTCACTTGGCGGAGCCACTTTCCAGTGCGGATCCTGATTCGCCAGCCTGATCAGATACAGGTAGCTTTGCAGCAGTGTGGGATCTCTTTGATCCGAGGTGATGGTAGGGGAAATGGCAAACTCCTTTGATCCGGGCTGGAGTGTTTTGAGAAACCAAGTCTGACAAAAAGAAGTCAGAACACCATATCGGTATCCGTTGGCCGACATGTACCCACAAATTTGATGAAGTGGATGGGCGAGTCCTGTGGATGGTTGTGATTGTGCTGTTGCGTACGCTTGTGGATACGTCGTGGAAGGAGGAATGTGTAAGACCTGTGGTGTGTTCACCTCCACTGGGAAGAGAATGAGATTGTCGTCCTTTCGGAGGCACAATAAACTGGGATCTCCACGTGGCAGTTGGAGGTAGGCCATTGTCTTCGTCTCTGGAGAAAGACATCCAACTGCTCCAACATCCGTACTGAACACAGATCGGATGTTTTCCGTGCGAACATATTCTCTCATGGCTGCAAATGTTGGCATTCGGTAGTTGGGGGCATCGTCTAATCCCGCGCTGCACACACTTGTGTTGAAACCTTGCCATAGCACTAGAGAGATATGTGAGATCGGGTAGCTTTGAGCTGCAGATGATGTCCCAAGTTCTCCTTGTAGAGAAATGATCGGCGGGGGCACCCTTTGGACAAGCTCCCGTTCCGATATGCCTACGTGATAACAGGAAAAAGAAAAGCCTGTATAAACAACATGATCGAGTAAGAGTGTACTCTGCCAGGCTTGCATGGAACAGTGAGTGGTATTTACCGGGAAGCCGCACAATAATGTGTATTCCGGCCTCTGGTTGCTGAGGGAAGAATTCTTCAATGGCCTTGTATCCGGGCGCGAGCTGGTGTGCGGGGTGAATGTCCCCATCCTGACTTTGAACGGCGGTCTTGTCGCTGTTCAGTTGAAATGCCTTTTCTTCGGCGATCTGGACGCGCCAGAGAGTAAGGCTCATGGCGGTAACGGCGTCAAGCCGAGGGCTAAGCTTGGCCTTGATAAGATCCTTGAGGATCGAGACAGGCCTTCCGACAGGACCTTGGACTTCAAATGAGGTGGACTCCTTCTCCAGAAGGCAGTTGATGCTGAGGAGGGTCATGGAGAGTAGGTGGAGGGAGGTTCGACGTGGAGTGACAAGTAAGGGATGGCGCTGCGTGGTTGATGTGAGGTTGATCAGAAAGAGGGCCTCTCCCTCTCGCTGACGCTCCTCCCCTTCGCCCTCTCTGCCTCCTTGTCTCTCTTTGTAAAACTCACAATGCGGTGGGTCCAACACTTTTCTCCACTCCCAGCATCAGTGTTCGCTCTTTACTACTGCTCGGCCTCATCATCGCTCACCACCATGACCAACTTCCCAACTTGCTCATCCCTTTGATTGTTGTGCCTTATTGGCGTTGCTGGATTCCTCTATTCAATGGGTCATTTCTGCTGCCGCTTTCGATCTATCCCCCACCCTGATCTTTATGCCTCACTCATCGTACAAAGCCTTCCCGAGCCGCCAAGGTCTAGCTTCTTGCTAAAGGTATGTCTCTTAGGGTTCGGATATTGGATCCGTATCCTGATCCAACTTCTCCTGTTCATGGTGACTCCTGGGACCTGACGTCCATTCCGAGAACCCAAATAAGCGCAAGACAAGGTAAGACCTTTGGGTAGCGTGCTATAATCAGAGTGACCCTGTGTCCACGAATTAGAAGAACGAGAGGAAAGGGAGCGATTCATTCTGTAACAAGACATCCGGTTGACTCGAATTGTCCCACTCGCACCTGATCCCAGACAAGCTGATCCCGCACCGACAAGGTCCCGTTTCTGCATTGCGCCTGTTCCTCCGTCGCGACGTGGGTTGAAATGAGAGGAGAAAGTGTGATTTTATGCACGTGCCACAACGCATGTAAAGAAGCGCGTCAGTTGCCCACAAGTTGAGACGATTTTTCTTTGTGTTGTAACTAACAGAAACATGAACACGAACATGAAAAGAGAGAAGAAATGAGAACGAGAACAAGCTAACGAGAGGGGTGGGTTATGTGAGGAAAAGTGAAAGGCAAACTTTTGTGAGTGTGTTATCTATCAGCAACCAGTTGTTCCTGAGGCTTCATCAACTGGTTGAACTGGTATTGCAACCCAACAATCTTGGTATCACCTCCACAGAGACCAGACATGGCCCTGTTCACCATGCTTGAACCCATACTTGCGCGCCACATCAGTGCCCAATCCTTCCATCAGAACTCCTTCAACACCTGCATGTGGCGATCCGAAGGAATAGGGTGTGATCACGCCAATGGACGACGACGATCCTTCCCCACCACGACCGCCGCCGCCGCCGCCGCTGTTGCTGCTGCTGCTGTTGCTTCCTGGACCATGACTCTCGTACCCATCGTCCTCATCCTCGTTATCATACTCGACCAATTTGGGGTACGTGGGTCGCCTCATCTTCTTGGACGACTTTTGGTACCGACGCAACGAAATTCTTTGCATCCCTTGGGACGCCCCGTGATCGTCTCGACGGAATCTTCTATGCCATGCTGCTTCCAAGTGCGATTCGGTTCCGGCTGTAGTGTCAAGTCGCCCGCAGCATCCTCATTGATCTCTTGATACAGGTTCTGTGGTGGAAGAGACGTTACAGGGGTGGTGCAGTGGCCAAGGCCTACAGGGCTGCTCTGTGCTAGCTTTCATCAAACTGGCCTCCGGATCCAAGATAGGGGCGTCGTTTCCCTGACGTCGGTGTAATGATCAGATCCTTGACAACCGACTTGATACCAGTGCTTGTTTCTGTACGAGGAGCGTGAAGAGGCTACGCGATGGCAGGTCAGTCTCAGAGCAAACGAGGCCAATTCCTGCCAAGGTAGACGACTGTGACAAAGAAACGCGACTTGGGATCCAAGGCAAGAGAAATCATATCAAGAGTAGTGATCGAATGTGATGGTGGTGACGGTGGTGCTGGTGGAGAGAGCAGGTCCTTGGGGGGTGTCGCTGACTACCCGCTCAGGCTGATACTTGACGTCTCCAAAAAGTCGTTGCCCAGAGTTCAGTCCATTGAAAGGTGAGCTTGCTGACCACTGCTACCGAGTTGACGACTCCTTCTTCCCCCCGGTCTGAGCATCGACTTTGAGTCCTGATCCAACTTCTCCTGTTCATGGTGACCCCCATAGTACATATCCTCTTTTTTGTTCCAGGAACCCACATAAACGCCTAGAGTTACACATGAGGAAGAGTAGGAGTGGTTGAGCGAGAGAGGGCATGAGGTCGAGTTTGCTTCGTTCGGGCTGTCCTACTCTGATCCCAGCCGAGTGGATCCTGTGCTGACAAGGTCCTGCTTCTGTATGAACCCTGTTCCCTGCGTCGCGACATGAGGTCGCATCGGAAAAGAGTGATGGGAACTTGGGAAGGGTTGAGAGGGAGAGCAAAGGGGCACATGCGAGATTCACAACGCATGATTGTCACTTGCTGCGAAAAAAAAAAGGGGGGCGCGTTTTCAATTGCCCACATGTTGGAGAGATGATTGACAGTTGAATACGATTTTCGTGTTATTAACACATGTTCATTGTTACAAACATGAGCATGAAAAAGAGAGAGAAGAAACGAGAACAAGAACGAAAAAACAAGCTAGCGAGAGAGGGGTGGGTTGGGT
>Ga0247824_10000666_pt1 | contig 17535 bp, 26 predicted proteins | sample 13C_PalmiticAcid_FD_194412 | JGI IMG/M metagenome (GOLD analysis project Ga0247824, IMG submission 194412) | Soil microbial communities from agricultural site in Penn Yan, New York, United States - 13C_PalmiticAcid_Day48 | ecosystem: Environmental > Terrestrial > Soil > Agricultural land... | reverse complement strand
TCGCCATGACCTCCGTCGTCGTCCATCTCGGTGCTGGAAAGAGGCAGCTCGTCAAAACCTCCCCCACCACCATTCTTCGCGAGGTCGTCAACACCGTCTGCTCTACCCAGAACTACCCCAGTCCTGAAACTTATGGCCTAAAGTACGCGGCGCATCGCCCTGTCCATCCATACCCGTCCTCCCTCCGCCTTCTCACTCCCATGGCTTACTCAATTCTCCCTTGCTCATCTTGACTCTCCACCATAGGAGCGGGAAGAACTTTCTGGATCTGTCGCTCTCTATCCGGTATGCCAACATTGCTGCCGGAACAAAGCTGGAGCTCGCCAAAGTCCCCAAGGACAAGTCGGGTAAGACTGATAAATAAAGGGGAGGGGGGAAAGAGTCCCTTTTGCACTTGTCTGCTTTCGATGACGAGGTCCATCTGTCTTTGGAAATAGACAGACGATGGGGGCAATGCGTTGATGCTGCGGAATGAGCCTCAGCTTTTTTTTTTTTTTTGCATTCGAGTGAACGGATTTTATTCCTCTTCCCTAACGACCGATCGATCTTATCTTTCTCTTTTGCAGCACCCACCCATGTGAACCTTGCCTTGCAATTGGAGGACGGAGGACGTAGGATTCAGTCATTCGCCATCACCACCACGCTCTGGGATGTGCTCCTCGGGTTTGAAAGGACTTCGGACGGGTAAGGCTACAACGGGACTCTTGGAAAGGATGGGAAAAAAAAAGGACAAAAAGGAAATGTGTTACGAAGACGACAGGTTGCATGTGCGACTTGTTCATTGGCCAGCTGCGAATGGTTTGCATGAAATGAGAGGGGAAAAAACACACACAACAATACAACAACAACGACTTTCTCACAAAGGCGGAATAGGATATGCTTACAGGACTAACTTTCTGGTTGCTTTATTTTCACGTCCCGCTTACGCCATTGTCTGAAGATCGCTCAACTTGACACGGCGCACTGCAACGCCCCAGTCAGCTTCAAAGAACATTTTTTCTCTTCAACGACTCAAGAGAACTAAACCGGCGGCAGAGGTCTACCTCTTGCCTATCGTAATCCTTTTGGAGCGCGAGGTAACGGAGCAGCTCGGTTTTGATAAGCAAAAAAAGCAAGATCCATTTTTTTTTTATGGAGTCATGGACCAACTGTCAATATTAACCCTCCCTTTCTCTTCCTTCGCTTCCTCCTTTTCTTGGATATTGGAATGCTCTCTGGTTCTTTTGTCTGTCTGAAGTATGTTTCCATTAAGACACTCAAGACAACAACTCTTCAACTTGCAGGGTTGCTCAAAGGGAACTCTGTGTTTCGTGTTATAATGCGGTTTACTGATGCAGGCATTGAGGACTTTATGGAGGAGATTGAACAGGACTATCTGCCACCCGCAGAAACCAATAACACTGCAGAGCCCGCCCCTGAACAGGCTTTGCCGTCTTCATCGTCGTCAACTTTGCCCGAACCAGCACTCACAGCCACTTTATCTTTAGCGAGTTCCATTACCGTTCCAACGCATTCACCTCTTGTTCAGGAAGCTAGCTCTTCCTTTGTAACAACGTCTATGGACCAATCCGAAGCAGATAGCGCTGACAATAACAAGGACGTCAGTTGTTCAAGCGAGCCAAGCAGACCAGAACTCACTCATACGGAGGACATGGACATTACCCCACAGGAAACCCATTCGGTGGACACGGACATGACTCTGCAGGAAACACAAGCGATGGATGTGGGCACGACCCCGCAGGAATCGCAAGCAATGGATGTGGGCATGACCTCGCAGGAATCACAAGCAATGGATGTGGGCATGACCCCGCAGGAAACACAAACGATGGACATGGGCATTACCCTGCAGAAAACACCGACGATGGACATGACGCCTCACGCTCCAGAAATGACAAGTCGGCCTGGAGTCCCTCGTAATAATACTCGTGATGTTATCGCACCGCCGCAAGGATCTAACAAGGAAACAGAGTTTCAGCGTCAGTCACCATTGCAGGATGTGAGTGCGGCCATGATCGAGGCCAGCCAAGAGATTCGTCAGCTCCGTGAGCAGCAAACTCAGGCAGCCCTAACGGATCGAGTGAAACGTCTCTCAAAGTCGTCGGATAGATCGGATAGGGAGCGTTTCGAGCGTGGCCTGCTTCGTGGTACTCTTACAGAAGAACCTATTAGCGAGATTGATATGGATTCGCCACAACCTCAGCCCGATCCGCCAAGCACCAGCGTACCAAACCAACAAGATGTTGTTCGTCAAATCGCACATCGTGTCAGTATGCAATGGAAGGAGGCGCAGCAGCGAGGTGACTCGATCACAGACTATTACGCCTTGATCGCAGAGGAGATTAAGAAGGAGCAGAGGGCTGGTAGTCTACCAATTGCCAGTACGACCATGAACAGGCCAGAACAAGACGCCTCGGCTCGTCCTGCTGCCACGCCTGAGCCGCTCAAGTCATCAACGGTCGTAGAGGAAACTGTGGATCGCAACGTGAAGGTGTTCAAACCTCCGACTGATGAGGCAACACCTCTTTCCAATCAAAGTAAGGAGGCCCGACTCTCATTGTTTTGTTGTTGTCATTGTTGTTGTCATTCACGAGATCTAATATGATATCGTTTACTCTTGTCTACCCGACTAGTTGACCTACCTGATGATTTTTATACGCTGACAGCACAGGATTTAGCAAAAGTAATGGATGGCCAGAAGGCAAAGCGGGAAGAAGAAGAGAATCGAGGATTCAAAACAGCGGCGATGAGAGCAGAGGAGGAAAAGGCTAAGGAACGTCGCTACCCTAAATCCATCATTCGCATCCGCTTCCCAGACAGAGTTCAGATCCAGGGGACGTTTCGTAGTCAGGAGACAATTGGAGATCTTCGGAATTGGGTAGCAAGCGTCTGTGTTGGCCAAGGAGAAAAGTTTGACCTGTGTAAGTCCAGGTGACCATGAAGGATATTCTCTCTTGCTCCTTTCTTTCTCTCGCTTTCTCTAACACATTGGCACTATGCTTTCTTTCTTGTAATAGATATTACCCCACCGCGAAAAGTGCTTTCAGATGACGGTCAAACGCTATACCAAGCTGGATTAGCACCCAAAAGCATCGTATACTTTTCATGGCGTGACTCGAAGCTCAATCAAAACTCGCCTTTCCTGAATGGAAAATATGTGATGATGATGGAAGATCTTCCAGCTCCAGGAACAGATCCAGAGGCATCCGAGCCAGAAAGTTCCTCACCTTCGAAGTCGCCCAGTGACACGACGCTGAGTCTCACAGAATCACTTCCTATGACCAAAGAAGATAAGCGGACGAGTCAACGCACCGATAGACCTGGGACCACCACCACAGTATTGCCCAAGTGGATGAAGTTGTCCAAGAAGTAGATAGCATCGCATAGCCTTACCACTCTCTCCTTCCAATCCATTTTTTTTTACCCTTCCCCCAAAAAACGCGTTCTTTGCATCAAACGCGTCTCATTTTTTTTCTTTTTGTTTGTGTTGTGATGTGAGGACACTCATCGCCACCATTTTTGCCATTTTATCGAATACGCTCGTGGAACCACTCTTTCCACATCCTTGTCTCCGCCATGAGTATCGTCAGCATTACCCAGATCAACGTACTCGACAACCCTACGCACTTTGCCAACCCATACCAGTTCGAGATCACGTTTGAATGCATCGCTCCGCTCGCAGCTGGTAACAAACACGCCTGATCATCCACACTACACGCCCACGCGAACAGACTTTTGGGATCTATGTATGCCTCTGTGCCCCCTTGGCAAGATCAATAACTAACGCAAAAACTGGCAACTGGTTTTTACATACTAGATCTCGAATGGAAGATCATCTATGTTGGCTCCGCGAACAGCAATGCACACGACCAGGTCCTTGAATCCATCATGGTGGGTCCGGTTCCTGTGGGCGTTAACAAGTTTGTCTTCCAGGTAAGAAACAAAACCCTCTGCGGGAAGAACCGTTGCAATACCCTTGGGTTGTCTGGAGTAACATGTGTCCTCCCCTTTCTTTTGGACGTGTGTGATAATGACATGTAGGCAGACGCGCCCAAGCCGGAACTTATCCCTCACAACGACATTGTGGGAGTGACTGTGATCCTGATCACTTGCTCGTACCTGGAGAAGGAGTTTGTTCGAATCGGATACTATGTCAACAACGAGTACTTGGACGAGGAGCTCCGTGAGAACCCCCCAGAACAGATTGCCTACGAAAAGCTTTATCGGTCTATTTTGGCGGAAAAACCTCGAGTGACACGATTCCCGATCAATTGGTAAGTCATGTCTGTCTGTGCGTGAGAGGGAGAGAGTGTGTGTGGAAAAGCGAAGGATAGAGAAAGGCTAGCCATCATATATTGCATGGTCGTTTTTGGATTCTGTATTCATTCTTCACATGATCCTTTTCTTTAGGGACAACCCACAGCAAGATGAGCAACCACCGCTGGTCACAGAGGATCAGGTGCAGAAAGAGTCAACAGAAAACGCTGAATGGGAAGACATGGAGGCTTAATGAAGGCGAATGTGTTGAGAACAGCAACAAACGACAGCGACCGGCGAGACTCGAATTTGAAAAAAAAAAGTGATTGCAAGATTTGGGTCTTTTTCATTTCGAGGATCTGCTGCTCTGCCACTCTAATCCACAGCGCAATACACCTTTAGAACACGACCTTACATGTCCCAATATGTAAAGTGGCAAAAATCAGAATGAAGCAACAATATTCAGAGGCGATTGGGTCCTTCAGCTTGCGCACTGAATTGGGGGGAGGGTTTTGTTGGCGAGCGGTCAGTCCGTACCGCAGATGATCTCTTGCGACAACAATGAACTGAAATGGAGTTTAAGCATTGTCAACATGAAGTGAGGAAAGACTCAACACACTCGATGGGTTTGGGTTATGATCTAAAATTTATGAACTTTGTCTATTCCAGCTCGATAGTGGCCGGGGGTTTGGAGGATACATCGTACACGACGCGGTTGACACCTTCGACCTCGTTGCAGATACGCGATGAGATCCGCTTCAGGACATCATGTGGGAAGGGGAACCAGTCTGCAGTCATAAAGTCGCTCGTTTCGACTGCACGTAAACAGATCATCTGCTCATATGTGCGCTTGTCACCCTTGACACCAACAGCCTTGACGGGCAGCAACGCTGCATAGGCCTGTGCGATCTGGCGATAGAGGCCTGCCTTCTTGATCTCCTCAATGTAGATGTAGTCAGCCTTGCGAGCAATCGCTACTTGCTCCTTGGTGACCTCGCCCAGGATACGGATTGCAATGCCTGGGCCAGGGAAAGGATGACGCCAGACCAGGTCATCGTCCATGCCCAGCAGCCTGCCCAATTCACGAACCTCGTCCTTGAAGAGTTCTCTCAGGGGTTCGATCAACTTGAGCTTCATGTTCTCCTTCAGACCACCAACGTTGTGGTGAGTCTTGATGGTGGCGCTAGGACCCTTGAACGAGATAGACTCAATGACATCAGGGTAAAGGGTTCCTTGAAGCAAGAACTCAATGGGTGGGGTTCCAGAAGCAGCGCAAGCGTCATCAATGGCCATGGCCTCCTCCTCAAAGACATCGATAAAGGTGTTGCCAATGATCTTGCGCTTCTGCTCGGGATCCGTGACACCAGCCAGATTGCCCAAAAATCGACCCGAGGCATCAGCAATCTTCAAGTTGATGCCCATCTTATCCACCAACATTTTCCTGGCCTGTTCACATTCGTTATGACGCATGACACCATTGTCGACCATGATTCCGTGGAAGCGATCCCCAATGGCCAAGTGCATCAGCTTTGCAGCGACAGACGAGTCGACACCTCCACTGACAGCACCAATCACTTGACCTTTCTCTCCAACAATGGAACGGATACGATCAATTTCCTTGCCGATGAACTCTGACATGGTCCATTTCTGCTCAGCCTTACAGATTTCGACGACAAAGTTCTTGAGGATCTGCTTGCCATCCACAGAGTGCGTGACTTCGGGGTGGAACTGGATACCAAACAGAGGCTTTTCGTTATGACGTACGGCAGCGTAGGGTGCCGTGTTGGTGGTGGCAATAACGCTGAATTCCTTGCTGATGGCTGTCACCTGGTCGCCATGGGACATCCAGACCTTTGACTCGCTGCTCAGATCTGCGAACAACAAGGATGATTGGGTATCCGTTTCAGCGGCGGGTAAGATTCTGAGGACAGCAGGTCCGTACTCACGGTGATCGCAGGGGTCGACCTTGCCTCCAAAGTAGTTGGTCATTTCCTGTGATGATCAAGGACAAGAGCGGAGAGTGTGTTACAATCGTACACTCTGCAGTCGGGGTGTCATATTGCATCTGACGGATGATCCGCTAGATCGGCGGTGCTATCTGCCTTACCTGAAGACCATAGCAGATTCCAAGGACAGGGACGCCGAGATCAAAGACTCCAGGATCAACACGAGGGGCGTCGTGATCGTAGACAGAGTATGGGCTTCCGGAGAGGATGACACCTAGTAGATCAGAATGAAGAGAAGAACGAACAAGAGTCAATTGGATGGCAACGGGTAGTTGTGGGAGGACAGGGGCTACAGGCTACGGTCTAGATATCTTACCGGTGGGCTTCCAGGTCAACTCGGAGATCTTTTGAGTGCAAGGCAAGAGCTCACAGTAGACACCAAATTCTCGAATGCGACGGGTGATCAGGTGGGAGTACTGGGAACCAAAGTCCAGAATGAGAATAGTGTCGAACATCTCATGAACCTGCATTGTGGAGTCAGCCATGGCGGCAGTTCTTGGAGAAGAGGAGAGTGGGAAAGAAGGTGGAAGGGGTGGAGTGCAAGAAAAAAAAAAAAAAAACGAAACCCCAGAAGAAGAAAAGAAACCCAACCAAGACGAAGAGGAAAAAAAAGTGCCCTTTAAATGTTATTCAATGTTGTTTGTATTAAGGGTCCTGGACGGTTTTGTCGTTGCACTCCACAGTTGGTTGGGGATGGTTATGGGGCAATAGCTCTTTGCAATGCACAAGAGAGGAAGAAAAAGCCTAATAGCTTGATAATCAGCAAAATGACCATCGCTGCATCGATGCATCCAGACAAAGCCCATACGTTTCCTCCCTCCATCCACGCATAGTTGGAGCCAGACCCATACATTATGAGATACAAGAGGTATGCGTTTATTGGCAGCTAAATGTCCGCCGGGAAGGGTTCAATGCATCAAGAGAGAATATGCATCTTGGGAGGATGCATCTTGGGAGGGATGACCGTAATCACTATGCTGAGAGGGTTGAGAGGATACATGAGAAGTTGTCTTGTGTCATGGCCATCTTAGAGAACCCAAATTCTTTTGCATGCACAGCCTCATTACCAGTCGTGATCTGTACCAGTCGAGTCGCGGGCTCTCTCCAGATCTGCTGCTGACGTGCTGCACAGTTCGTCGCTCTTTGCTGGGTCTGATAGATCCATCGAGTGTGCGTGTGAAAAAGAAGAAGAGATCAGTCGCTGTACCTACCGAAAAGGTTTTTCATGTCCACAAGTGTTCATTGATAGCGGTGTCGTCTACCTCGGTAGTAAAACATGTCCGAGTCAGGGTCATACCCCACTAGGACGATGAAGTGTCCTATGTTCACAGACGACATTCAAGCAACAATCGAATACCGTCTCCCTTTTAGCAAGAGATGAACGAGTAAAAGCCATGATGACAACCTTCCATTTTAGAAGGCATGTACCACAGGTGTTGCGAGGCATTGGAGGCTTACCGATGTATCTAAAACCCTTTATCCACTCAACCATTGAGAACAGAGTTCCAGTGCTACAGCTGCAAAGTGCAGACTTTTCCTAGAGTGTCAAAAGTTGGATGAGTTTTGTCTTGGTTGTCTCAATGCTGAAACCCAAGAGAGAAAGAGAGAGTAGGGCATCACAGTAGACATACCAAGCATGGTTGACATCTCAGTAAGCGCTGGTTGACAAGAGTGATGATCGCGTAGCTTCCGCAATATAGGAATCGCCTGAAATCATCTAGCGGCAGTGCTCTTGACGCGATGATAGGAAAGGGGGCATTTTTTTTAGATTTTGCTCAAGTGCAATGATCATAAGGTCCCTCTCACGCGACCATATGTCCTGCTCGTAGCTTACAGTTCAATGACCCGGACATTGGCTGCGTCTGCGCTATCAAATAGAGCGTTCACTCGCTTCTGGTCGTCATCAAAAGACTGCACCATCAAAGTCCAATACGGAAGAGTCGCTGTTAGTACACGTTGTCATCTGAACTATCAATTGCGCCAGGGGAAAAAAGAAAAAGGACAAAGGTCGAGGAGGCGGATTAGAGAGCGGAATAGAATTCTCACCTTACGATAAAACTTTTCCCTGGAATGAGCGGTATCTGCGCCTAGGGTGCTGGTATAGTAGGTAAAATCCCAACCGTCGTCGCGGCCAGGTGATAGGTTTGGGACAAAAAGCCGAGACGGTGGCGATTTTGACGAGTTCAGTCGTGGTACGCTGACTTGATCATTGGAGAGTCTTCGTATGAGATAGGCGAGGTCGATTGTCCAAACCGAGTCGACTGTTATGAAAGAGTGCACGGGCCAAGCAAGTTAGCCAAGTGGGAAGTAAGTCGTGCTTGTTCGATGGTAGAAGGCTGTCGATAGGGCGGGGGTGGACTGACGGTAGGGTGCAAAGGAAAAGGCGGAGGCAACGAGAGAGTCGAGAGAAGCGACAGGAGCTGGACAGTTTACCAGAGCAGTGCATGGCCACCTCGGCCAAGGAGAGACGAGCACCCAGGGCGTTTGCAACCATGGCAACACAAGCCAGCCCGCAGTCCCAGACGTTTTCTTGCTCGATGTGGGGGACAGGAGTAGCGGCCTGCATGAGTTGGGAGGAAGGGGAAGGGGTGTGTGTGTTGGGGAGTGTCAAGACGAGGATCGGGGGAAGCGAGGGAGCTGTCGTTGATGGAAGGAGGTTTGGGTGGGTGTGGGCACAGCACACTCTCTTTGACAAGCTGCCTGTGGCGTGACTTTCTTCAGCCCGCCATTTGGGCCAAGCTCTGTTCACACCTCTGCCGTTTCTTTACCGTTCACCATGTCCACGGATCCCAAGCCCGCCGACAACGAGGTGGTGCTGCCTACCATCAGACGTCTCGAAGAGGCTGTTGTGAACAGGATCGCTGCCGGCGAGGTACCTCAACCTGATCTCCTTCACGTGGCAAACTGTTTGCATCACCTTCACTTTGTTCAACATGTACTCTGGTATGACTAATAAGAAAAGCCTGCCCTGTTCACCACTGCAAGATTATTCATCGCCCATCCAATGCGCTCAAGGAGCTCATAGAGAACGCGCTTGATGCAAAGTCTACAATTATACAGATCTCTGTCAAGGATGGTGGACTTAAATTACTTCAAATCCAGGACAATGGCCATGGCATCAAGGTAATCGTCCAAACACTCGATCTCTCAGATCCCACGTTTTGGTCACTGTGTTGACGCGTCTTCATCGGAAAATTTGATTTGTATGGCGATAGGTGTCGGATATGGCCATCGTATGTGAACGCTTCACTACCAGCAAGCTTCGATCCTTTGACGATCTGTCTTCCATGTCCACCTATGGCTTCCGAGGTGAAGCTTTGGCTAGTATCAGCCACGTAGGACATGTCACCATCACAACCAAGACCAAGGACTCCAAATGTGCCTACAAGTAACTGTCCAACATGATAACCAAACATCTCTCTTCACCCCTGCAACTCTGGACCACGGTACTGATGGTTTACAGCTTGTTCTATCACCCGTTTCTTCAGGGCATCCTATTCGGATGGAGTGATTTCACCTGCCAAACCTGGGGCACCGGCAGAGCCAAAGCCATGCGCGGGAAATAATGGAACTCAAATCACGGTATGGAATACAGTATTACTGCATCGTCCGAAGCAAGGATATTTCTGTCAGCTAACCTGTCTTCAAGGGGAAACTCTTAGGTCCAGGATCTGTTTTACAATGTGCCATCCAGGCGAAAAGCGTTGCAGCACCCGGGCGAGGAGTACACCCGAGTATTGGATGTTGTGAACAGATACGCCATCCATAACGAAGGAGTGAGCTTCGTTCTACGCAAAGTAAGATGGAGAGCTTGTTACAATAAGAAAAGTGACGCCAAACGATATGGGCATAATATAATAATTAACGACATTGCTGCTAGGCTGGAGCGAACTCTCCAGATGTCCACACTACGACAACTGCCACTATTCTTGACAACATTCGGATTATATATGGTTCCAAGATCGCGAATGAACTTTTGGCTTTGGAAAAGACCTACCCAAACTATTCATTGAAAATCAAAGCATGGATCTCCAATGCGAACTATAATGTCAAAAAGTTCAACTTTCTCCTGTTCATCAATCGTAAGTCGGATCTCCCGATCAGTTGTTTATATTCTGTCAAATATTGGCCATGAACGACAGAGCAAGTGTCCGAATCGCACTCTTTAACAAATCATTCTTGATAGACCGGGCTGTTGACTCCCCAGCAATCCGAAAGGCGATTGAGGCAGTGTACGTAGCTTTCCTCCCAAAGAACACGCACCCCTGGGTTTACCTGTCTTTGGAAATGGATCCAAAGAATGTTGATGTGAATGTCCATCCTACAAAGAAGGAGGTACGTTTCTTCAAGGACAAGCGAAAAGGATGGACGGAAATGACACTTCATTGCTGAATGGATGAATGATGGTAACATTGAGGTGTATGCTTAGGTGCATTTTATGAACGAGGAGGAGATTATCGCAAGTATATGCGATGCTATGCAGGAACGGTTGGGCGATGCCAATGCATCACGCACCTTCCTGGTACAGACATTGTTGCCACAAGCGAGCGAGGAGGTTCGCCTTGAAAAATCGTCCAAGAAACAAGGTAACGACCATGTCTGAGCGTTTGAGTGTATGCCATTGTCAATCGAGAGAGCCGTCCTTGGTGACCTAAGCGCCTTCTTCAGTCGTAGATTCAAAGCCTTACGCCTACGATAAAGTGCGAACAGACAGTCGTGCCCAGAAGTTGGATCAGTTTTTTATTCCGGAATCATCACTGTACTCTATTCCCAGTACCTCGACCCATAAACGAGTCAGGGTTGGGGCCGAGCAGATCGAGGATGACGATCAAGAGACGGAAGGCACAAACGATCGAGGATCACGGAAGCGGGTTAAAAGAACATCGTTTGACGAGAGCGACGATGACGACGAAGGCAACGAAGCAGATTGTTCTTCTGGATCCTTACTATCGAAAATCGAGCGGTTCAAAGAGAGTCCTTTAGGGAAGGCGAAAGGTGATAGTGGTGCCGCATCACACGGACGGATAGTCAATTCGATCAGTGGATTGCCGATCCCGGTGTCAGCAGCAGCAACAGATTTGTCGCGACAAGACAGGTTACCAGGCGCGAAACCCAGAATGAAGCGGCAACCCGTCGAGGTCAAACTGAAAAGCATCCTGCATCTACGAGAAGAGGTTAAACAGCAAGGATCTGCAGACTCTACAAGTTTCTTTGAAAAACACGTCCTTGTTGGAGTACTAGACAATCAACGAGGGCTGGTTCAGAACGAAAAGGGACTGTACCTGGTTAATTACGAAGTTCTCAGCGAAGAACTTTTTTACCAGCTCTGTTTACTGGACTTTTCTAACTTTGGGCACATTCGGCTCTCAACGCCAGCACCGATCAAAGAGCTGGTTCTCATGGCCCTGGACGACGAACAGGAACAGATGGGACACAGTGAATGGCCACAGGAACTCAAGCCCAAGGAGGAAATCGCCGAGGTAATTGGAGCAAACAAAACAGATGCTTGTGAGTGCTTTGCGATGTGTACTGATATCTGTTAACCTGGCTTCTGTGTTACTGTGGTCCAAGACGGTTAAAAAACATCTTGTCAGCAAAAGGGAGATGTTGCAAGAATACTTTTCGATCTGCATCACGGAAGATGGCCACCTGTCTGCGATTCCGATATTAATCAAAGGATACATCCCCAATCTCGAGAAGCTTCCCGATTTCCTCTGGCGCCTCGGGTCTGAGGTAAATGAGTTGGTTCTAAAGAATCAAATCCCTAAGCCTGTCTTGGCTTATGTATACTGTTGGTGGGCTGTACCTGCCTTGCAGGACTTCATCTTTGACTGACATCCCGTACACATGCACACAGGTCAACTGGAAGGCGGAGATGGCATGTTTCCGAACCGTGTCCAGGGAAATTGCCATCTTTTACAGAACACAGCCGCAACAAGTCGAGGATCCCCTGGCAGATCTAAGTGGGACCGATAATGGTGATGGCGTGAATACAGGAGGAAACGACAAGTCCTTACAGGATATCCACAATGCACAGTTTCAGCACATGATCTCGACAGTCATTTTCCCTGCTTTTAAGAGACGGTTCGTCCCACCCAAGGCACTGGTTGCCAAGGTGGTATCCAATGTAATCGCAGTCAAGGACCTGTACAGAATGTTTCAACGCTGTTGAGAGAAAGCGTGCAAACTCATCCGATCGACCATGTCTGTATTATTGGCAAGGATGAATAAATCACTTTTTTTCCTACAATCTAGCTTTGACTACAGTGGAACCATGCACGTACTTGCGCAAAACCATACCCTTCTTGGTCCTAGTGATGTGGATCCGATGTTGATGTCCCTCTTTGACATGGGTCGTATGCTCCTCATCTCCTGGTAGGACACCGCTCAAGTGTATGCCCTCGTCGTCCTGAGAGTCTAGCTTGAACTCGGGCATAATATCGACGATCTCTCGTTGCTTAAAAATCTCCAGTAGATCCTCATGTCGCTTGATAGGCAACAAGTGCGACAATGTCACAAACTGGGGGGGTAAGAAGGTCTGAATTTCACTTGCACGATAAGCCTCGATTGCCTCCTCAGGTGTGAACCAGTCTAGACGTGTGGTCTCTTTGCCGTCGGCAAAAACGCGCGAGTCCGAGAATGATTCTCGGGACCATGGTAGCACTGTGAGATAGAACTGAGTCCTGAAACGCTTGGCCTCAACTGGTGGTGTAATCCAAGAAGAAAAGTGGCACAGACGATCGACTGCAGGTTTGAGGTTGTGCGATGTACAAAGGTTATAAAACTCTCGACCATCCTTGTGGACACGTTCACGCCAGATCTTGATCTCGTCGTTGGATAGTTCGGTGGGCGGATCTGTAACCAAAACACCGGATTCTTCAAAGGCCTCTCGTATCGCGCAGATCGCGTTATGAAGTGGTGGGGCATTGGGAATCGTGGGCTTGTAATTGAGCAAGGTTGCCCAACGTGGATCATGATCTGCCTTGTCTACATTTCCACCTTTTGTAAAAAAAAACAAAAAGGGTCAGAGATGTGAGATAGAAGAAACAAAGAGACTGCGGATGAGTGGGGGGTTTCGTTCAAGCAATCGAACCTGGAAAGACATGGGCGCTTGCAGAAGTGCCAATGCGACTGCGTTTCAGCAGTAAAATCCTGTAGTTGGCCTTCCCAGGCTCGACTTTGGACTTGGAGATAGGGGCTGCAATGATGAGAGAGGAGGAATCTCTCAATTGATCGCCCTCAGAAGACATTGGTGCTAGCAGTGAGAGAATTTCGTCAAGTTGGTTTTCACATTGATCTGAACGCCTAGGAGTGTACCCGTGTACACTTACCACTTGTTGTAAAGCGAGAGAGTTGCTGGTTGTTACTGGGATATACAGCTGACCAAGGAGAGGAAATGGAGAATAGACGTGGAGACCGGACTCGTAGAGTGGGGTTGGAATGTGCGGGAATGGCAATTGCTAGAAGGTGTCTTGCTTGAGGTTGGAAAGGTCGAGAGGCTACTGCTGGTAACTGATGACTTGATCGTGCTCGGATCACGGAAGTGAGGGCGGTTTTCAACATGGGAGGAAGAGATCGCTTTCTTCGCTTGTTCTCGCGAGCCGAGAGTGATAGTTTGGGCCCCTTGAGGTCAGAAATCAAACACGCACCATGAACCGATTCTCTGAATGTGGGGTTAGACCGACAATTCACGAAAACGGAATGGATCGCCTGAACACAAAACAACTGGGAAAATGAACCTTACCAGTCGCTTGGATTTCATGATCTCGGCAACCCTTGGATCTCTGCCTGTTCTTTCGTTCGAGAGTGTCTCGATGTTTCCTTCTCTGGTAGTATCCGCAAAAGAGGCCGATTCGTGCCCTAGGCGATGAACGCAATGCAGCTTTGCGAGATAAAGCTGCATGTCGGTTGCGTATCGCCAGCTGGATCCAAGGCTCGGCTTCACATTGCTTGTTATCAAGACTGATGGTGTTTGCTCTTCAGGGTGCGACATTTGAACAGTTGATGTTGTCACCTACAAGCAGTTCACGGATTCCATAAGTCTACAAGAACAACCACTGCCCGGAATGGTACGTTGCAATATCCAATACAACTTACGAGCACAACGACATTGAAATCCAAGGCCAGTCGACGGAGTTCGCGAGCAGCGTGCATCATTGTGGCATGGCCTATCCAGAAGCGTCACTTTGGTAAATCGCCTAGCGTTTACAGCACGATCAACTGGCGAGAAAACAGAACAGAAGACGTACCAACACCATCGGTCCCGCGAAGTAATCCCGTGAGAACAGTTGTCAATGAATCGATGACGACGATTCGCGCAAACGGCTCAATGCCGGATCCATTGTCAGCTTGCTCAAAATGCGTACGTATCACCTCGACCACGTTAACAACATCGTACACATCGCGGCAAGTATAAACATGGATCCTGGAAAGAACACCTGCAACTTGATCCTACCAGAGAATGGCCTTAGACATATTCCATTGACTTCATAGAGAATAAAGAAGGCTGCTCTTTCAATAAGCTTGAGACCACATGAGTATCTACCTCAACCAATGCATCACCCTCAGATTGCTCGTTCTCCTCAGCTTGCTCCTGTTGCCTTTGCTGAATATGGGCCCGAACGACATCTGAAGCGCGTTGCGCTGAGAAACCGCCATCCAATGTATCTATCCAAATGGCTTGAGATGTCCTGTTGTGAAACAACATGAGAACCATGGTCATAAGACACAGCTGCGTCTTCCCTACTCCTGACGACCCACAGATCTCGCTCACTTCGCCTGAAGCCCAGCCTTGACCACCAAGGAGTTGATCTAGTCTGTCATATTGTGTAGTAATGGTGCAACAGTTAGAAACGTACTTTGAGCCTTGCAGATCGGCCAGAAGCTTATGATGAGGAGACGTACGGCTGTTGCCCTGTCTGCATGTAGGAAGGAGAGTGCTGGAGGTCCAAGCATAGGTCTGAGGCTCGGAGAGGTCTTGGGGCTGCATCCAGCATGGACGGAAAAATGACACGTTCGAGGAGACTGTCGATAACCTGCAAGAAGATTTGGCGTTACTCGTGGAGATCATTCTCGAGCTTTGGAAATGCTGCAGAAAGACGGTGGGGTTGCCTTACAGCCTTGGGTACCCGCCCATCGGTTTTTGCTACCACTAAATTAGGATCCATCACCAAGCCGGCATCTACTAACGATAGGACGGGTCAGTGGTGACTACCTGAATAAATGTGGTCAACAAATGCTCACTAGGAGACCCTTCTCATTACCTGTCTTTACACCTTGGGCAATGATGTCTGCTAGCACCGCCTTATCTCGGGGAGACAGGTCCCCATCCAAGTACGACTTGAGAAGCGGCATCACCTTTTGCATGAAGACATGAGACGATCGAGGCGAGGTCCTTGACCTGGTGGCGGCATCACGTGAAGTATGTATCGATCGAAAATGAGCACCAACCTGGTTGCTCATTTACTAATAACAGAGCATGGGTGTTTTTAACATGGTTGAGTTCCAATGGTCTGCAGCTATCATGGCGCCAGAGGATAAAGGCCCAGCTCGATACTCTATATCTTTCTCTCGACATGGCTATCCAGACGACAAGGGCGGGAGAGGTGGGGAGTGTTATATTGTATATAACCAAGGACCGGCTGCCAGACAGGATGTTCAATTCCATCACGGCTCTTCTCAATGCTCTCTTTGTTATTTGTGGATGTCCGTCGCATATCGAAGGCGAACACTTTGCCAGCGCATTTAGATGGGGACCGAGTGAGGGTGGTTTTGGGCGCACTTTTTCTTTTTTTTTTGTTCCCACCACTCCACTCCTTCTTGCGCTTTGCCTTCCAGTTTTCCCGTCTTCCCCTGCGCACCTCTACGACTCCTACGACACTTTCCATCAGGCCGCACCATTTCCACAACACGTCGTTTCTTCTACTTCCATCTGGGAAAGAATTCGTCTTGTCTGCACCTCACCTTCGTTTTTTTTTTCTTCTGCCATTCCTATCCAAACAACCCCGGGATGACTTTGCTATAAGTAACATCTTGGGTTATCACCGTCCTGTCCCCCACACTCGACGACACTTTGTCCCTCGCCATTTCCAACCACCCTCCCCACAACAGGCCAAAAGAACGGGACCACTGCATCGCCACCAAGGTAGGAGTCAGCTTCAGCCAATGCCCGGGTGCAAAAAAAAACAAGTTTTGAATGCGAAATGTCAGCCCAATTACGCTTGTTTTGATGGTGCTCGTTTGGATGCATGTCTCGTCTAAATTTGAATGCTCCACGCTTGCTGCCGTTGAACCGTTTGAGCGGTTAGCCTCCTTTGTCCCTGAATTCCGATGCGACATTTTACAGTGTATAAAGTGATAGCGTGTCTTGGTGAAAGATCGACCAATTGGGGTTCGTTGTTTGAACGATTAGCCATGGAACAACTGGCAGGCACAAAACCCCACTGGCTTCAATTTCCATGCACATCTGCACATGCAGTGTGTTCATTTCCCTACTTTGGATCAATCGAACAGCACAGAACCACACTCCTTGGGGACTCGGATCGCCGCCATGGGCGCTGCAGCACACAGACGAGCGTGAGAATCGTCAATGTCGGGCAAAGGCTTGACATATTCCACATGACAACCTTGTGGATCGCAGGTCTTGACCTCGGCCTCTTGTTGATCATGTTGTTCGTGTGCCGAGGCGCAATTGCCGAGGCGCAGTTGCCAAGCGCGCTTTTAGTCAATGTGTAGCGCGCGGAGTGGAGAAGGGTACTATATGTTTGTTTGTGAACAAAGAGTGAGCATGTTCTGCACGTTCTGGTGCCCCTTGTGCCTGGCTTGGGGTGATGTGGTTCATGTCACACAACAGTTGAGGTGCAGCCAGGCACGTTTTCTGGGCGAGATTCATATATACAAACCATGTCCGGCATGGTTTGAGCTCACCGTTGCCAGAACGCAGTTAATAACAATAGCCTGTGAGCTCTTTCGTTCCTCGTCCGTTGGCACTCCACCTTGCTCATCATCTTTCCTCTGCTTGATCATTCCTGACTTGACTCGTCTCATTGCCGATCTACTTTGTTTCCTTTTTGTTTCTGCCCCAATTGTACGGTGCATTGGTTTGAAGGCTTGGTGCACACATACACACACCCACAAGGGGGCAAATTCGTTCACCAACCCTGCAGGTCCAAACACCGCACTACGCAATTTACACACCCCCCTGTTCACCCTTTCTTCCTCTTCATTCTCCCACCCCCCTCTTCACCCAGCCAGTCAGCTTGAACACTCGACTAAC
>Ga0247824_10000665_pt1 | contig 17535 bp, 11 predicted proteins | sample 13C_PalmiticAcid_FD_194412 | JGI IMG/M metagenome (GOLD analysis project Ga0247824, IMG submission 194412) | Soil microbial communities from agricultural site in Penn Yan, New York, United States - 13C_PalmiticAcid_Day48 | ecosystem: Environmental > Terrestrial > Soil > Agricultural land... | reverse complement strand
AGTTTGTGTTGGGGGTATCGGAGAGGGCAAAGCCAGGTGTGGTGGACTCAGCGATTTGTTGTATCTATGTATTAGTCGGCTTGAAAAACATGTCAGCCGTATTACTGGGCCAGCTTAGGCTCTATCCCATGGAGGTAGTTACCTAGCTTCAGGAAAGGCATGTCGTTTGGTGCAAGGGACTGCTCCCATCGCTCTCACTTGAGCCACTTGATGTCCTTCTGCCCATTCTCCAACGTGACGAGCTGCAGATAATTCCCGACAATCTTGGCTGCGCGCGGCCTCTCTAACAACCTTTCAAGGTAGCTCACCACAGAGCATCCGTCATTGTTCTTGTGACTGATATCCACGCCCCGGCTCAGGGGCTTGAACCAGTGGCACGTATGCTCGACGTTGTCGCCACACGACACGAGCTTGCGCAAGAGCGTTGACCAAGGCGTGTTGCCCGACCAGTCGAGCTGGCGGGTATCGGCGCCCGCAGTGAGAAGCGCCCGGATGCTCGCATCCCTTGCGCGCCACGGCATTTTCGACTCTGTTGCAAACGCGGATGGGAACCAGGGGAGGCAGACAGCCCAATGCAGATAAAGGGGCGCAGCTGCCTGCGGGTTTCCTCGGATGGGTTGTTTGCGAAGCATCGTGTCGATGTGAAACGCGTCGGGGCGCATGAGTGCGAACCTCAAGGGAGTCATCGGGTGCAAGCCGACCGAGACGTTGACCCGCCTGGGTATGAGGGAGAGATGGATGTCTGCGCCTGCATCAACCAACAGTGTGTCGACGTCTGCGTGGCGGTCACGGTGGAAGTCGGACGTGGTGACGAGAGAGAGGAGGCTCTGGTCGTCGGCATCGCGGAAGTTGATTTCAGGAATGTCGGGTGGCACGCTGAGCAGACGGTGAGCCCACCGCCAGCGGCGCGCAGTGATGGCGGCGTGCAGCAGAGCTTGCTTCTCTGCGGGCTTGAAAGTCGCCCTCTCGAGGGCCGTATCGCAAAGGATCTCGGCGAGATCCGTTTTCCGCCACAGCTTGCCAGGGCTGGCGAGCAGGATGGACGGCACTTGCGCAGCCAAGCGCCCGGAGATGTCCATCTTCATTAACGCATCAACTTTGAGTTGCGCATTCCGCTGGTAGACGTTCTGGACCCCTTCTTCCTCTTCCTCTTCCTCTTCCTCTTCCTCTTCCTCTTCCTCTTCTTCTTCTTCCTCCTCTTCTTCTTCTTCCTCTTCTTCCTCTTCCGGTGTCTCCTCCCCCTGTGACCCTGCGGCGACGGCAGCTGCGCCCTCGATGCTCGAAAAAATCATTGGTGGTGTCCGACGCGCTCCCGATCCGAGAGTACAGTGGGTGCGCCGACGGTATTCTGGGCAAGGTATATCGGCCAACATAGCGACAATGGCGGCCGTGGGAACAGCGTCGACCACGTCGATCCGATACTGTGTCGATACCATCTCCAAAGCGTCTGTATTTCCTCCCTCCAAGACGAGTTGCAAAGCAGAGGCACCCGCAGAATTCCGGATGGACGGGTCGGCGCCTCTCGCAAGCAGGAGGCGAAGGAGCGGATTTCGAGACTGCGGTTCCACCCACCACCACAACGGCAGTCTGAGACCACTGAGGAAGAGCAGATGCAGAACAGTGTTCCCGTTCGAGTCTTGGTGATTGACCGAGGCGCCAGCATCGAGAAGGAGCCGAGCCGCTTCCCACGTGCTAGGATGCCTTTCCCGAGCGATCAACCTCTCGAGAGCGGACGATCGCGGTGGGCGGCCATGAAACAACGGTTGACGGGGAGGTAAGAACCTCCATCTTTCCCAGTCGCCATCGCCGTCGTCCCGCAATGTATCCCGGCACGTGTCACAGTCGGGGTCGAGTACGGTAAGCATGAGCGGGGCCCTCCCGTGTGAGTCCTGAGCATTGACGTCTGCGCCGGCATCCAGAAGGACCTTGATGGCGGGTATGTTGACGTGTCTTATCGCGACAGACAGCGGTGTTTCGTCATGGTTTTCCGTAACGGCCCAACGCTCGTCAGGAGAGGTGCCCGCGGCGAGCAGCCGAGCGATGAGCTTTGGCCGCGAAGGAGCTTGTGTGAGGGATGGTCCCCAAATGCTTTCCCACAATGGATACAGCGCGCAGTCTCTGCTGAAGTCCATGCAGCACATGTGCAACAGCGGGATGCCTGTTCGGAAAGTCAAGACCAAGTTGTCTAGGTCACTGTCACTCTCGTCCTCGGTGCTCTCATTCTCCAAACGTTCCCAGTACTCATCGAGAAACACTTGAACGTCGAGACTGACATCGGCGCCTAGGTCAATCAACTTCAGGGCGTCGTCGAAGCGGCCAAGCCGGCAAGCCTCGGCGAGAGGCGTCACTTTGAGAACCACTGACTCGTCCTGGGGGTTGCAGACTTCCCAGGACAAGTTGATGTTGGCTCCGCGAGCAAGGAGCAGTGGGACAGTGGAGTCCCAGCGTCCGTTGGCATACGCATGGTAGAAGGCAGTCAGGCCTTCATAGTCTGCGGAATCGACGTTCAGCTCTGGGTGGGTGTCGAAGATGTGATTGATGAGATCGACGTGGCCACCCGCGGCTGCTTGAAACAAGGCAGAGTACCCAGAGGCATGCAACGAGACGACCCGGTGTGTGACTTGAGCACCGCGGGAAATAAGCAGCTTGGCCGTCTCGAGACGGGAACAGCAGATGGCCAGATGGAGAGGGAACCTGAGGGATGGCGCGACATGGTCGGGTCCAACAATCGGCGCACGCATGAGTGTCTGCCAAAGGCCGCGTGGCGACCGGCAGCCACAGAACCCGCGGGAGACGCTGTCTATGTCGGCGCCGCAGTCCAAGAGAATCCGGATGATGTCGTCGTGGCCCTCCTTGGCTGCAATGTGGAGGGCTGTGTATTCCCGCGGCACGGATGTCCCCGGTTCAGATCCTTGAGGTGGTGCGTCGTGGTCAAGTTCTGACTCGGAGCTAGACTCGGAGTCATATTGCTCATCAGGGCCGTTACCGCCTTCCTGCGGTGCCCCCACGGCGTTGGTGGCAGCGTACACATCGAACTCGGTCAGAGTGGGTGTCATATCCCTCGCCCAGCGCGCGTCCCGGCCCTTGAGCGAGACCCCGCGCGTCTGATCCAACGGCGACCAGTACGAGGGCTCATGGTTGGCCCAGTCACGGCTTGCCTGGAGCGTATCGTTGGCGAGCTTCCAGACTTTTCGCGACACGCTGGTCCAGACCTGGTGATTGGGGTCGGCGCCCGCGGCGAGGGCCTTTCGTAAGGTGCCAGGTGACCCGACCTTGGCTGCCCAGAGGAGCGGAAGATGGGCGTGGCACTGGATGCCCCTGTCGTACAGGAGCGGGTTAACGACACTCAACAGACACCGATTGGCGCGCGCCAGGGCTGCGAGTGCTCCCAGGCCGCCGCAGAAAAGGTTCTCGGGCGGGTGCAAGGCATCGCAAATAAGAAAAATCAGCTCGTTGGGCAGGCCCGGGAGCGAGGCCATTTTTGGCAGACCAAGGACGGAGATGTGTTGCGGATTGTTGACTCTGGGTTCTGGTGTCAGCTGTGATCGAGACGCGACTTTGAGTGGGCTGCAGGGAATGGGCTGCGCAGGTGCAAGACAAAAAAAAGCTGCCCAAAATGAGAAGAAAAACTGGTATTGGGTTAGGGTTACCTGCAGCGTCAGAGCAACCCCCCGAGTGAGCTAGACACGGTGATTTCCACCCTTCGCTCATGAACCACACACTGCGGCTCTTCGCTGCGCATGGCTACTTATCTACTCCTGAGGCTCATCCGCCGCTGATCCATGACCTCATGACCTCACGCTGCTGTGGGCAAGCACTTACAACCCTCCCCGGTCCTGTCTGAAAGATACAATCAGGGCAGAATCCCGTTACCTACGTAAGGTATCCAACATTCGCGGCTCTCTACATTGTTCATCAACGTTACCAATAAGCATGTATGTATCTCGAGAGGCATACCTCTACTCTGCTTCTTACCCCATGAACATCATAGACCCTCAACGCGCCCACAAAACCTCCATCCTCTCCCCCTGCCCCGGCACGTAGTCAAAATCCACAGCCTCATGCAGAAAGGCGACGTCCGGGTACGGGTTCGCATCTATAATCGCCTCGAGATAGTCCGCCGCACACCGGCCGTCCTTGTTCTTGTGCACCACGTCGACGCCCCGGCCCAAGGGCTTGAGCCAATGGTACGTATTCCACAACAGATCATGGTTGGCGGCCAGCGCTCGCAGCATGAGTGACGCGGGCGTGTTGCCGTCGTCGTCCTGCTGGGTGGGGTCCGCGCCGGCGGCAAGAAGCATGCGGATGGTGTCGTCTCGGACGCTCCACGGCACCGCCTCGTACATTTCGGGCAAGTCTTGACGCCACGGGATGGACACCGCCCAATGGAGATAGCGATGCTCAATGGCCTCTGGATTGCCCAGGAGGGGCTGCTTGCGGAGCATCTGCGCTATGGGGTATCGTGTCCCTTGCAGAAGAGCCTGCTTCAGCGGTGTCGTGTCGCCGCCTTGGGTCAGCGTTGCGGGGACGCGCTGGTGGATGTCGGCACCGGCTTCGATGAGCTCCATGGCAAAGTCGGGATTGGCAGTCGAGCGACAGTAACCGGGGGGCATAACCGAGGTCAACAAGGATAGGAGGGATTCGCCGTCCTCGTCGAGCGAGTTGATCTCGGCACTGGGAATGTCCCGTAGAAGAGCGCGAGCGACATCCCAGCTGCTAGCCTTGATGGCTGTGCGAAGCAACATCAGCTTTGAGTCGTCGTCGAAGCTACCCATTTCGAGGCCCCTATAGCAGAGCATTTCGCCTAGTTCCGACGTCGAGCCCAAGAGGGCGCCCTGGAGGAGCCGCGAACCGATGAAGGGCGCGCTCGATGACAAGCGTCCCGTGCGGTCCATGTCCACAAGCCGTTCCAGCAGACACCGCGAGGATTCATGGATTTCCAGGCACATGTCGTCCTCTTCATCCGAGCTACCGCTGGCAATGCTGCCCCAATTTGCTGACCTTTGGTCGTAAAAGTCTGCACGCAGGGGCACTGCGTCGAAAATGGCCAAGACCTCTTCCATTGGAAAGTGGCTAGTCAGATCGATGCGGCCCTGGCACGCCATCGCTTCCACGGCACGCACGTGTCCCTTCTGGACGGCGAGCCTCAGAGCAGACACCCCCGAGGAATTTCTCAGACAGGGGTTGGCGTCCCTGCCGAGCAAGAGGCGGAGAATGTGCCCCTCGACCCTGGGGTTCATCCACCCCCTAGGCCGGTGGCTCGCCCAAGAAGACCGCAAGTCCAAGTCAATGCCGTCGCTGGAACCCTCCAGGACAAGGTGCAGGGCGGTTTCTCCTTCTGCGTCGGCATCGTTCACTGGAACACCAGCATCAAGAAGCAGTCTGACGATCGTCCTCCTGTCTGCACAATCCCTGAAAAACCGCCGCCGGGAAACGGAGGTGGGAAAAAAGCCCCAAAATCGGGAGTCGAGGCCTCTTCGGGGATTGCTATGCCAAGTGCGCTCCTCAACGGCAGTCATGAGCGCATTCCTCCCATTCGAATTGCGTGCCCTAGGATCGGCTCCAGCAGCCAGCAACGTCTTCAGGGCTGGGATGTTGTTATGCCTCACGGCCACCGAGAGAGGTGTCTCGGTGTTGGAGTCGCCCGTGTCCCATCTTGCGTCCGGACTAATGCCAGCATCAAGCAGTCTGGCTATGATTTTGGATCGAAAGGCTTTCTGCACCTGAGCTGGGCGCCAGATGATGTCTCTCCTCAAATACCGATGCCGATCGCTGCGAAAATCCATGCAGCAGACGTGCAAGAGGGGGATATGGGGAAAGCGCGGCAGGCGGGGACCTAGTCTACCGTTTCCAAGCTCTTGGAGCCCCACGTCAACATCGGCGCCCAAATCAATCAGCTTCAGGGCGTCTTCAAACCGGCCGAGACGGCAGGCCTCGCCAAGCGGCGTAAGCTCAAGACGCTCAGTGCCGACGCGATCGAGGAGGCGAAATCGCGAGTTGATGTTTGCTCCACGGGCAAGCAAGAGGGGGACCGTCGAATCCCAGCGGCCGTTGGCGTATGCATGGTAGAATGGAGTCAGACCCAGGTCGTCTCGCTGGTCAATGTTCATACCGGGGTGCAGGTCCAGGATATATCCGACCAGGTCAGCGTGGCCAGCGGCTGCTGCTTGACGGAGAGCGTCATAGGCTGCGGCCCAGTCCTCGGGTCCTTTTGACGTTCTTGCGCGCCATGAAATGAGGCACTTGGCAGCCTCGATGCGCGAAGAGCAGATGGCCGCGTGAAAGGGCGACCAGTTTATAGGCATGGGCTCATCCAAGTCGAGCTCCGGCGGGTCTAGAAGTGCCTGCCACAGGCCGCGGGAGGGTCGACATGGGCAAAACCAGCGGGAAGGGCTGTCGGAGGAGGCGCCGTGATCCAGCAAGGTGTTTATAATATCAATATGCCCTTCCTTGGCAGCAAGATGGAGGGCCGTGTGCTCGCATAGCAGCAGCTCGCCCCTTTCGAAAGCTTCGGGGGGCAGTTGGCGCGAGGCGGCCGCGTCAGTGGCAGACGCAGCATTAGCGTTGGCCGCCGGGGGGTCATACCCGTGGGCGAACACATCAAACTCGGTGCGGGTCGGGGTCATGTGTCGCGCCCAGAGCACCTCGGGCTCTCTCATCCGCGCAATCCGCCCGTTAGAAAATGCTGGCCAATAGTTTGGGTCCTTGTTGGACCACTCCATGGCCGCCCGTTGCGTGTCGTTGGCAAAGTCCCACATGGTCCGCGTCACCTGGAACCGCATCCTGCGGTCTGGCGATACACCAGCGGCCAGTGCTTTGATCAGGGTTCCCATATGTCCGTGCTTGGCCGCCCAGGTGAGAGGCAGGGCCCAGTGGTGCTTGACGCTCCGGTCGTACAAAACGGGCTCGACGATGCTCTGAAGGCGGCGGTTCGAGTGTGCGAGGGCGGCAAGGGCCGCCGTGAGGTCCTGGTGATTGTTTGGTTCCTCAAAATCCTCACCAGGCGGGTATATCTCATTGCAAATCATAAGCAGCAGCTCGTTGGGTAGGGACATGAGGCTCGCCATTGTTGACGCCAGGCTCGGCACGCCGATATCGACGTGAGTGCCGATTGTGCGCGACGTGGAACGCGGTGGACCGCGTCAGGAAATCTGAGGCCAAGGAATTGAAGGGAAATATGGCAGGAAAAGCATGGATGTTAATTGAAAGATTGCGTCCTTTGATACAGAATCAATCGGTAAATTACCGGCAGCCTCCCCTTTTCCTTCAGCTTCAGTTGCCTCCGCAACATCACACAGCTCGCTCCCTGTCTCACCAATCACCGAAACTCAAACTTCTGAACCCAACACAGCTCACTTTTCCGCAGTCCACTCAAAAGTACGGCGCCAAGCTCGGCAGGACTTGTTGATACCCAGCACCGCTCGGCGGCTCCCTGGAACATCCAACAGTTAGCACATCATGAAACACCAAACCAGAAACATGACTGGACACCATGAACTGGAACAACAAAACCACGACTCACATCGAGTACATATAAGTCCCCCACCACGGTCCACCACCCCACCAAAGCCACCCGGTCCAGACGTCCGTGTTGCTGGCCATGTAGCCGAGCATGCCCGTCAGCGCCGCGATGCACTGCGCGTTGGCGCCGCCCGCCGTCTCGCCCAGGATGGCCTTCTTGCCGTTGGCCTTGAGCCACGCCGTCGCCTCGCGCAGGCGCTCCTGCCCGATGGTGCTCGACACGCACGCCTCGGCCGTGCCGGACCCGTCCGAGTCGAGGTACTGGTGCATCTCGTACACGAGCTTGTCCGCGCCCGCGGGGTCCTGGAGATTGAGCAGCGAGGCGCCATTGCCGGAGGAGACCTGTGATTGCACAGCGCATTAGACTCGGTTGCGTTGTGTTTTTCTTTGGTTGGAAGGGGGGGAAGACTGACCCAAGTCCACGCGCCGCTCCACGAGTTGCCCTCGATGAAAATCAGCTGCGAGGTGGCGCCCGCAGCCCGGATGCCGTCTATCGCCGCCTGGTTGAGCCGGAACACGAGCGAGTTGTCCATGTCGTGGTACTCGTTATTGGTGTCAAAGATGACCTTGCTGTTGCTGGCAAAGAGCTTGGCCGTGGTCGTCCACCAGGCCTTGAAACCATCAACGTCGGTGATGATTTGTTCGTAGTACCGGCCTAGGCACAGGTCAGCAAGTCCAAGCACTCCCAAGAAGGGAAGAGGCTCCAACCAAAGTTGTGGGGGTCGAGAACCGCGTAGGCGCCCTTGCCCGTAATGTACGAGATGATCTGAGCAGTCAGCTTTGGTCATCCAAACAAGACTATCCGGCATCGTACATCGGTGAGCCCCTGAGAGTAGGCGGCGTCGATGCTTCCGGTCATCTTGTTGGGGATGAGGCGCTCCCTGCGGTCGTCAGCGATCTCCTGCTCTTGAGACACGGTCATGCGGACTGGATTCATACATCATGATGGGGACGCGGAAAGTGTTCATTCCCTTGCCGACGAGAGTCTGCCACCTGGTTAGCTCCATCCCCCGGTTTCTCGTCCGACAATGACGACTCACATCGATCGTCGACTTGACCGGCCAGGTGTAGTCCTTTCCGAGCTGGCCAGGCAGCATGCCCTTGCCGAACTCGGCGCCGGACTGGTTGACGCCAACAAACTTGAACTTGCTCGCCCGCTTGTCCTTGGGAGCTGTGGCGTCACAAGCTGGCGCCGCCAGGGCCGACCCGGCAGCGGCGGCACCGAGAAGAAGATTGAGAAACTTCATGGTGGTCTTGTTGTTAAAACCTGACCGTTGAACTACTCCAAAGAAATGTCTTGCGTGTTGTTCGTCAGCCATCTTATATCCTCAAGAGTCGACATCACGAAACGCCTTTGATCTTAGCGGAAACCCTTCCTCCGCCCTCAAAACCAGCGCATGCCGCAAATCATTATTAAAAACCCCAATCTCTAAACAGGATACAGGTCCTGACAACCTCGACACGCAATCTTCCACCTCTCGAGCCCTCGCGGATCATCTGGATCAATAACAACCTCGGCGTCTTCGGTGCATCCCTAGACCCACGGATCGCTGCCGATGCAGGTTCCCAACAGCCGGGAAGCGAGATAGGTCGGTTTTGTGGGGTGATCGTTTCTGTGTTCCCCAAATGGGGCTCCCTCCTCCGCCCTCCTGAAATCAGCCGAAAATGGGAGGCGTGATGGGCGGCAAGAACACTCAAGGTCGTCAACATCGAGATCCACGAGTGAAAGGTTGACGGCTACAACTCGGTACGTAGACGCACGAGAAGGAGAAAATACAAATCCAGTAAGAAAGGAAATGGATTAGGCAAAGAGCAAAAATGTTGAACATGTTGGATCGTCAAGAGGTGCCATCACCGTAACGTTGATGCTAACGGGAACTGAAACCAATAAACGAAGTAAACGAAGATGCAGCATACAGTCAAGATATCAGAACTCATGCAAAAGAACATTCAACATGATTTGTAGTGTAAGAGCAGTTAAGGGACCTTGGGTTCTCTTCATCCATTGTGTCCATCTGAGACGGAAGGTTCCCATGAACATGACACAACGCTCGCTGTACATCACTCCAAAGTCTATGAGCAATTTGATAAGTGAGAAAACACGACTATCAGAGTGCCTTTTGTCTGCGTCTACCATGGCTTATTTGCGAATTGTAAGGAATCAGAGCCAGAGAAGGAACAGCCTCAGCAAACCGATCTCGCGAGCTGAGGAGTACAGCTCCAGTAAATCGAGTCTCTCGAGTACTTGCTTCCTTCGCATACTCTTCTGTCTAAAGACTCCTGGCGCTAAACACATTCTGACAATAGCTGGAGATTGAGTACGCTCTCCTCTCGTTACCCCCTTGCGCTTGTCTTCAAACAGATGCGGTCTTCGAAAAGATGTTCAAGGGTTCGTATCGTAACGGCCACGCAATCTTGTCCTCCTCTTCTCTGAGCCGGGTGCACGCGCGCTGTCTGGGAATGTTGCAGTGCCTGGATCGACCCAGGTTTCACTTCGACACCGGGTTACCTCGTTGTCTTATTCTACGGTGACCTCTGCACATGGGAAAACCGCAATGTGCCACCGTTGACGTAGGTAGCTAATAGACAACAAGTAAGACACAAAAACGACCTTAATGAGACAGTGGGTTTCACAGCTTTGAGAACGACCGTCTGGTGACAGGGCATGGCTGGGCTTCAACAAATCCGAACAGGTTAGGATCTTGAGGCTGCGCTTTGGGGCTTGAAAACCAAGACTTCACCATCCAGCTTCCACAAGCTGATCCGCCAAATGTGACAAGACAGAGCGCTACGCTCTATTAAACATACGCTAGACAATGCCCTCTACATATCCTGCGCTTCATTATACACAACGCTAGCAGATCCCCCTCTATATCCCTGTACATGACAGCAAAATAAACCAACCAGACCGCCGGTCTAGGCCCCAGATGGCGACATATCGTTAGACGTCAGACTCCATAAAACGCCAAAAACACCATCCAAAGACTCTCTCTCGAGTCACCACCGAAAGCAACAAACTGACTGGTGCCTTGAGATCCAAAGATAACCCTCCCCCCTTCCCTTAAGCATTAGGCGACCACCCCACGTCCTTGACCTCGGGCCACTTGACGGCGCCGCACTTGCCCTGCTTCTTGACCCACTTGCGGATCTTGTCCACGTCCCAGCCGCTCATGCTGCGCTTGTTGTCCGCCTTCTCGCGCTTGACGGGCTTCCCCATGATGAACGAGTTGCTCATGCCGCAGACGCCGTCGCGGTACAGGTACCGGAAGCACTCGTCGGGCCCCAGGCTGCGGCAGGCGGCGCCGCAGGCCTCGAACGACTCGTGCGCGTGCTTCTCGGCCTCGTTGTACTCCTCGGCCTTTTTCATGCGGTTGGTCTGCCACTCGGGCCACTTGCGGTCCGCGGAGCGGTCGAGGTAGAAGCGGTTGTCGGCGGCGTTGTCCCAGTCCTCGCGGGTGGCGTTGAGGTTGGGCTCGAGGAACTCCTCGTAGATATCCTTGAGGAGGAGGGGGTGGTATTGGCTGGGGTGGTCCGACTTGGCCAGGGCGAGGTGGCGGCGGCGCTCGAAGTGGTAGAAGGCGTTGATCTCCTCGGCGTTCATGTGGTGCATGGTCACGATCGGGTGGCACCAGTGGGACGGGCCGAAGGGGAGGGTCGCGGGCTTCTCGCCGTTGATGGTGGGCCACTGTGACAAGGGAGGGGCTGGTTAGCTTAGGTACCTAGGTTTGCGGACAGGAATGTGTGTCGTTCGGGTTGTGGGGGTGAGATTGGGAGGGGAGAGAGTGGGCGGCGTTGCAGATTCCGAGGGTATGGATCCACGGACGGGGCTACGCGAGGCGCGGTTTTGGTGTAGTGCCGCGCGTCATGCCCCAGCAAGGGGGATGCAAGGGAGGATTTGGGTATGAGCCAAAGGAAATAAAACCCGGGGTTAAACCCACCATTTGCTGGACGCCCACGTCGGTCTTGTCCTTCAGGGCCAGCGCAAAAAGGTAATCGCCGCAGCATTCGTTTTTCGCGCGCACGTCGTACTCGTTGGCGACGCCCGGGTGCTCACCCGCCAGCCCCTTCATGGCGGCCTTGCTGACGATGTAGCCCGAGCCGCCGTGGCCAAAGTGGAAGTTGTTGATGAGGGTCACGCTCCCCAGGTACAGCTTCTTGTTCGGGTCCAGCTTCTTCAGCCACTGCATCAGGTTCGGCCACAGCACGTAGGTGTCGGCGTCGACGAAGATGTACCAGTCATAGCCCGGGCGCATGGCGTAGGCCTTCTCGGCGATGTGCACGTTCTTGTACTTGTCGAGGTTCCACCCCTCGCGGGACGGGTCGCCCTGCTTGTTGCAGTTCTCCTGGTCGACGAGGCACGCCTTCTGACGGCGGTACAGGTCGAAGTCCGAGTTGCCCTCTTGCGCCTCGAACAGCACGGTCGACAGGCTGTCGTGGATCTGCTGGCCGCCGATGTCCTGGTCCATGTCGCTGAAGATGAGGTAGTCGGGCAGGCACTTGAGCATGGTCATCAGCTGGGTCGGCACGCGCGCAAAGGCCTCGGACGCGCCCGTCTTCATGACCAGCAGCACATTGCTGGTGTCGGGGAACCCCTCGCATGCCGGGTCGACGGCGGGGCTTTGGTGAGGGTGCGGCGGTGGAGGAGGAGGAGCAGCATGCCCCTCGGTGGTGTTGCAGTGGCATGTGTCTTCGGGGGCCCCTTGGGGTGCTTGGTGGCTCTTGTGGGGGTCGTGCGAGCCGTGAGGGCCGTGGTGGTAGTAGGGCTCGTCCAGGCCGGACCAGGCGCCTATCCTCGAGGTGTAGAGGAGGATGAGGATGCCGATGGTGCCGATGGCGACGAGCAAGGACGACTTGCGCGACAGCATTCTGAAGGGCCGACGAGCGCGGTCTTGGCTCGGGGAGGGCTTTGGCAAAATCATGAGGCGGCAAGGGGGCGGACGGCAGACGAGCGCATTTCCAGGCTCCCCCGATTCACCGGCGCAACGAGGGGATTCCGGTTGAGACGGCGGGCACAAGAGAGGGTTTTCTGGGAGGTTGGCTGTGGTCGGTCCTTTGGTCCTCGAAAAAGGAGCGGAAGGGTTCAGGATGGCAGCGGCCAAGACAGTGTTCAGTCAGCCTGAGAGCCGGCGGAGCGGGAGGGTCCTGGCTTGGGGGGCTTGGGAGTGGGTTACCTGGGACCGGGGGACCTGGAAATGAGGGACCCAAATACGAGTCCAGGCCCTCAGCTCTCCTCAATCCGTGCCGTTCTCCTGGCGCCGGGTGGGATGGGCGTCACTGATTGGGCGATACGAGGTAAGTTGGGGGGGGCTTTCCACCCAGGTTTCCCCATCCGTCCCAACGCTCAACACCGGCGTGCAATAAAGTGAATAGAGTGAAAATACGCTGATGGAAAAGCAGTTCGTTGCAGACAGGCAGGCAGGCAGGGTACCTGCAGGCGCCCCTTTGTGCGTCCAAACATTGCACCGTGCAGCCCTCACCAACCGGCCAAAGACAGCAGCGTGTTTGTGTGTCTGTACGCCCCGAAGTCTTTGTTTCCAGGTTCCAGTCTTCAGATGGGGTTTGAGACCCTCTGGACCCGGAAAGAGCGGGAGGCGCATGGAGAGCTGCCTGGGATTGGCAAAGCGCCTTGGCATGATCTTCACAGGTGCTCCGCCGCAACCCGCTGAAAATCCTGCCTGTGCGTTTCATGGCTCCAGCGAATCAGGCTCTGGGAGGCTGATCTGCAACACGCAAGCATGGGACGATGAACACTGTTCAACACAACTCGCTGTTGAAGATGGGAATTGCATGATGGCGGGCGACTTGCGAACTCGTTCAAAGCAACTGAATTGCACATGTCCCCAACGGGTTCCGTGTGCAGCGAGGCGACGGAGGGTGCGGTCCGAACAAAACTGCAGTTTCGAAGCTTGTTCTCTCGAAACGGACGGGGCCAAGCAAACCGGGAGGTTCCATGCATGGCTCTATCCCGAACGTGGCGAGCGATACGGATGACGGATCTGTAAGGTAATGCGGCCAAAAGGGGTGATCAGCCCCTGAGGCGTGGCATAGGATCCGACTCGAATAAATCCGAGCGAGGGATAGCCGGTGGACCTCGGTTTTGCTGACATCACTGGAAGCCGTTCAGCTGCGATTTCACAACTGATGGTTTCTAACACTATCGACGGGTTCTATTGAAGAAGCCTTTTTAGAGTTGGTCCCATGTTTCTGTTCGCAGTTTAACCGATGCCGCATTCGTCTCGGCACCGTCTGCCACTGCAGGGCTTCGGGGTCCAGACCCACCGGCCTGCCACTAACGTTATTTTTAGCGCGGGCCGCTTCGGGCAGGCTCAGGCACTGTTTCCGGGGTTGCCTCAAGCCTCTCGCAAAGCTCAACAAACTCTCCGACCGCCTCGTTGTGGGAACACGACAAAATCGAGCGAGCAACGTTGCAAGACGAGGGAAACAATCCGATGGTACGGAGTACGTATGCACTCATCCTACGTCGGTAGCTGTTGTTTGACAAGTGCGACTCGACGCTGCATTTTACAGTAGCATTGATGGCACTGGATAGATTCATGTTGCAGAGAGAGAAATCCAACGCAGAAGGACCAATCATGGATAAAGCTAAAGATCAATGGCATCGGGCTGCTTGCTAGTCCGAATAGTGCAAACACTTGCAAACCAAAAGATGATTTAATTCTTCGAGGTCCGGTCCTGACTCCGTGCCCCTCCTCCGTCCTCCGGAAGCATCCGCAGCCAAGGCCCGGACACGGTTGCACGGCACGTGGCCCGCCGTCAGCCCCGCCGCGGTGGTCAACCCACAGACTTCCAAAGTTCCACGCCAATGGCGATGGTGGGGAGTCTGGGCGCTGGACCTCCTTCCTCGAGGCGAGGGCCGGATGGCATGGCGTCGAGGGGCCGATGAACATTGGCCGCCCGCCATTACGAACAACATCAAAAAGGATCAAAGAGATCTCGTCTCATGTCTCAACACTGCAGCAGTCTTCAAAAACCGTCTCCCACGCCCTGCCGAAGCAGAGCGAGGTCCTCTTCAATGCCAATGCAGCAGAGGAGGCATCTCTTCCACGATGGCCCCAAGACCTACCTGAAAGATGATAGCAACCTTCCATCCGTCCACCGCTCAGCCACACGCCCCCGGCCCAAGTAGTGCTGGGAGAGAAATGTGCTCCGCCGCGCCCGCATGCATCCCGGCCGGCCCAGTACGCGGCCCGTAGAACAAGTCCGGCCGGGGCCGAGTCGGGTCGGCTGTGAAACGTGGTGGCGCAGCCGCTTAGAGAGATTTCTTAGAGAGGGGGACAGGAAGAGAGACAGGAAGGGAGACAGGGAAGAGAGAGAGAGACATTGTGGGTCACATGCTGACAGCAGAGGTGAGGTGCATGTTGCAGTGCAGTGCCGTGCCGTGCAGTGGGATCGGGTTTGCAGGTTGAGATCGGTGCTACTGTGGGTGGTAGCTGGGGGTTGGGGGCCGGGGGAGGATGCGGCTCAGAACTTCTGATGAGTCTGATCCGGCAGCGAAGTATTTCGTCGCACGCACGTGGGGGGCGTTGCGCCGCTTCGGGTGTCACAGTGTCCTGATGTACAGCCCCGTCGCCGGTTTGACGATGTCTTCTCTGTGGGAGGCAGCTCCCCACAGCCAAGGCCCAAGAACGTGAGCTGGTGGTTTCAAGATGTGTGCCAAGCGAGATGGTGATGATGAACTGGTGGTGTAGGGCGAATGAGGCAGTCCGTCCCATCTGCATAGATGGCAAGGCACACCTCCTCCCCTGTCGATGATCCAAGCTGTCCATCCACAAGATGGGGGCACGCCGGGTTTTCAGGCCGCATGTCTGGGACGCTGGCTGAGCATCCGCGGCCGCATGTGCGGCGTGCAACCTGCCACAGAACGGAGCCTCCCCGTCCTCGCACGCACACTGCAGCCACACGTGTCAGCACGACGCTGGCCCTGGGCACTGAAGGGGAGATCTTGGGTGTTTCGCGTGCAATCCCCAGCTTGACGCGTCGAGCTTGGTGAGGCTCGCGCGGTGCTATTGGTGGGTGATTCCCAGGCGGACGGTATAAGCGCCGCACTGGGTCCTGGCCGCCAATCCGGCCAATATCAGGGGCCCTCCTTTGGACCGTTGGTTCGAGTAAGCGCTTTGGCCTGCATCGCGACGACTTCATTCGTTCACCAACAGGTTCAGTCCCAGCATGGCTCTGCGACCCGATCTGCCGCCTGCAAAAGGCATCCTCAGAGGCACAAGCTGGCGAGGAGATGCAGGATCGGAAAGCTGAGAGGAGCCCAAAAGCGACTGGGATGGCTGCTGTTATGATAAACTCCGGAATCGCCATACTGGATTCTCCATCGTTGATCGCAAATCCGTGCAAACGCTAAGACTGGCTGGTAGCTTGCAGCGTGCTTGTGATCCTGAACCAAGACCAAAATGGCGATCTGGGGCCGGCCAAGGACCCCGACGACACCCGCGGCCCGGCGACAGGAAAAGGCAGAAAACATGCAGAGGCAGTACCTGTGGAACACACCGGACGGAGACCATCCCGACTTCTCCGAGACGTACACGCACGGCGATGAGATCCTCATCTCCTGGAATGCGCTCAACAACAGCATCTACGACCTCTGGCTCACCAACTGGGGCTTCGACGCCGACCCGGTAGCACTGTGCCTGGCAAGTAAGTCATCAGGGCGGGACCCAGGGCCGGGCAGCCAGCAGTTCACTAATGCGGCCAACAAAGGGGCAGTCAACCTCACCCACGACGGCAACCTCAAGCTGATGACGTCGGATCCGCCCTCGGCACAGCTCGCCAACAAGACGCGATACGTCCTCCGGTTCAAGCCGCCGACAAGCCAGGGCGAGTATGCGGCATCGGATCCCGACCTGTCGAGCCCGGGCTTCGTGCTCAAGATGCCCGAGTCGTTCCACCAGCAAGATGTGCCCAGTTCCGGCGCGTCTGCCACAGCAACAGCGTCACAGACAACCTTTCGGGCAACACCATCGAGGGGCATCGCGACGTCTGTCCCAGAGGAGTACGAGGCCGTATCAGACATGTCGCCTGGCGCAGCAGCAGGATTGACGGTGGGGTTGATACTGGTGGTGGCGTTCGTGGTCGCGATGGAGGTCGCCTATCTCATGTGGCGGCGGAAGAGGCGGCGGCAGGGGGACAGCGAGGAAGAGGGGACGCAGGCATCGAGCCAGAGGAGGCTCAGGCGGTTGGGGAAGGGCGGCCGTGGGTTGTTTGTGCCGGTGGCCAAGGCGGAGATGGTGATTGACGATGCCGTGTGGATGATGTCGCCCGAGCTGCCGGGGGACTCGACCTGGGGACAGAGGCTGGTGCACGAACTGCAGGGATCGAGGTTGGGGAGGGGACGCAAGCCTGGGCAGGCACTGACCATCAACAGTTCTGTGGTCGAGCTGGAGGCCGGGAGGTGAAGGAGCTGTGTAGTTAGAAGTCAGCAAGGCGAATGGCCTGATGCATGACATGGTTGGGGTTTGACAGTCGACAGTCGGGTGCGACGTGTCACAGCCTGAGGATGCGCGCGTACGGAACAGGAAGGAAGCAACTGCAATGTCTCGGGAATCCTCAGATGAACCAAGCTCGCAATCATCCCCTGCGGTTGGCCTGGCATCGTGAAGCTCTGACCGTGTTGCCCTCGGCTTGACCGAGGTGGCTGCCTTGGAAGCGAAGGAAGAGTTCCGGTCTGAAGTTGGAACAAACCAGTCACAAGACCGAGATTGCAGGGCGGGCTCAGCTTGGAGACGACGCCAGTGTCTCGGGCAGTTTTGGGGCTCGTTGGGCTTGGGGTACAGACCTTGTTAGCAGAAAGCCCAGCTCCTATCACGGAAACTTGTTAGTGACAATTGGGTGTTTATCGATTGCATTGATCCCCGCGGGCCTTGGCAGGACCTGTGCCCCGCCTGCCTCTTGCGGGTCGTTGCGACGCCTGGGAGGCACCACTGCATGCAGCCTGGGCCCAAGCTTCTGCTGCCGTCATCAAGGTTCCCCAGCCTTCCATTCCCGTCG
>Ga0247824_10000663_pt1 | contig 17547 bp, 11 predicted proteins | sample 13C_PalmiticAcid_FD_194412 | JGI IMG/M metagenome (GOLD analysis project Ga0247824, IMG submission 194412) | Soil microbial communities from agricultural site in Penn Yan, New York, United States - 13C_PalmiticAcid_Day48 | ecosystem: Environmental > Terrestrial > Soil > Agricultural land... | reverse complement strand
GCTATTAGACTTTTTTCTTCCCCCTCTTCATGTGCATTGCAAAGAGCTAGATAGGATGTTGTTCCAGACCTCTCATGTCTATAGGCTCGCTGATATCCGATCAGATCAAGGTGTCAGTTGTGACCAAGAGTGACCATCTCGTCACTGATGAACCCCTCCCCCCACTGCAATAAAAATGAGGATGCCTGCGGAAGCCTTTCTTCTTTGTCTTCTCTTCCTCTCCTCATTTCACATGGCCGCCACCGGGCAGTATGTTTAACCACCATCCAAGCATGTCCTTGTCCACAAACGATCTCTCCCTCCCTGCACTGGTATTTATGCTATTCGCTCCCTCTTGTTTCCCTGCCTACTTAGGAGCCTCCCGCTCATCGGAGCGCAGGGGAAGGGAAGACCCCGGGGGTGGCTGCCACCACCCTCGGTCAATCCCAGACTACCCCCCGGGGGAAAAGGGATTCTAAGCGCCACCGGCAAGCGCTACACCAGTTACGGTTTAGCTTCGAAGTAAGTTGACCATACTCTTTGCTATGTTTCCCTAAATGCATACCTCCCTGAACGCATGCTAACCGCGTCGACGGACCGTATGCATTTATAGAGGGGCGACTGTACGAAGGGCAAAGCTGCAGCATATCATCAGGCCAGTGACTACTTTTTGTTTACTTCTTTACCCAGTTCTTGGCTTCCACTCTCTTTCACACCACACCTTTTCCCTTTCACTTCTCCGTTGTCACCTAGCCTCGCCACAAACGTCTCGCTATGGCGACACCCGAGGATGCACAAGTCTTTCGACACGGTCATACAACTGTTGCCATCTCCACCCGGCTGGATAACAAAACTGGCCAACGTGTTGTCCTGTTGGCAGACATTCAGCAGATTTTTGCAGACGCCAGGGTCATCCTAAATGGAGGGAAAATAGTGTCGTTCCTGACAGACGACAAATTTATGTAGTAAGTTGAAGCATCGCATCAGCATGAAGAGGCCATGGAGTACAGGGGCCTCTCGTGGTACAAGATAGCAGGCTTACAAAAAAAGTTGGTTATGTGATGCATAGTCTTTGTCCATGGCGAATCGCTCACCATCCAGGGGTCGTGCTCGAGGTATTTGATATCAATGCATATAAGGACAATCCTGGCAGCCCCAGAGATGACGCTGTTGTCTCGACAGAAGAGACTGCTTCTCAAGAACCAACGTCCCAGGACTGTTTGTCTCCTCCATTTGCCGGCAAATCACTCCACATGGAGCTCAGCACCTTGTCACTTCCAGAGACAACGGATGGTCTTGACGACCACGTCCAGGCATCTCGTACAAATGATTTCGCAGATAGCGAATCGGTCTTGAAGCTCGAGGATCACTCTGACAACGGCAAAGTTGACTCGGTCGATGAAATCGATGAGCCATTACAGGGGCCGAGCAGCGCTGTTGAAATCGAGGCACCCAAAGGTCCCAGCGATCACGTTGAGGGGTCTCAAACAACTACTCCTATCGATATCGAATCCTCGTTGCCACAGGAAGACCCACCCTACAGTAGCACCGACCTCAGCATCAACAACCCCAGGACAACAGGAGAGATGCTCGTCATTCAATCTGGGTCTATGACAATCTACACACATCCCTCTATTCTGGCATACCACCAGCTCCACAACTCGTACGTGGAAGCCCTTAGGGCTGGCTGGGATGAACAGGTCACAGCAATCGAATGTGCCATGGGCGAGCTTTACGAGAAGCTGAAGGTTGAAATGGACCATATCAGCGTCGTTCAAGATCAAATTGCCAAGGCGCGGAAGGCACAGACCGAGGCAAATAACGCGCAACAAGAGATGGGTGGCGAACGAGTGGAGCAGGAGCCAGTTGATATGCTGCAGTCACGGTGGGTGGAGAGTCAGAGAGAACAGGATCAGCAACAAGAGTTGCGGGAGGAGACCCCACATTCAATCCACACACAAGTGCAAACGGAAGATAAGCCAATACAAAAGCATGGGCTGGAACATGAGCAAGAGTTGGAACAAGAGCAGATCCGGGACTCACTCGATCCATTGCCAAGCATCTACGATAACATCTTGGCCGTGGTTACTCAAAATTATGAGTTGCACGAGTATCCATATCCTCGTCTCTTCATCATTCTACCAAAGGAGGCTCATGGCCCTAACAAGGTCCTCAAGCCCGCTGTCGGCCAATTCCGACTCTATTTCCTGTGTGAGTGCGGTACTCACACCACGCCTGAAGGTTGTGTCGCTCCTCACCAGATACATCTAGCCAAACACCAGGGGTATGACGTCGTCAGGCCGACCGAGTTCTTTGAGAAGTACGGACGATACGTCCTGGCTCAATTGTACATGGTCAAGTATGGTGTCAGGGCCGCAGGACTCGTTGTACCACCTTTGTCAGACACGAGGATTGTAGAGGGGCTCGATACCACGGACGAACATCTCGATTACGTCAAGAAGAATATCGATACTCTTGTGGACGACAGCATCGGATTCCTTCAGGGTACTATAACCGGAAGCAGCAAAGGGGTCACGGCGAATGACAATTCCATGCGGCTGGACAGGATGACGATTATTGAGAGTGGAGAGCAACGGCAGCTGGCATGGTATCTCAGGGCTCGGAACGACGATCGTGGGTTTGGCAATCTCCACAGGATCGTCACAGACAAAGGTCGTGTCAAATGGACGTGCGTGGAACACTGTCGCACAAGCAATCCAGAGTGGACGTTAGAGGCTTTGAAGAAGATGAATGCAAAGGGCGGGTCATTCAGGGATGACGTGCGTGAGGTCAGGCTTCACGGCTCTTGGTTTACCTACGACGACTTAATCAGTTATGGAGGCTTTTCTTCTTTCAGCAGGATCCAAAAATTTGTGATCACACTGTCATCGAGTGCCGTTTACTTGAACAGTCTTGCTCAGGCTGTCACCGAATCGAACGCCGTGGATCTGGCCGTGGATGGATTCGACTACACGCAAGTTTATCAATACGAGCTTTTGGATATTTTATCCAATAACAGGATCCAGTCTCTCAGATTCCTATCGCCGCATGCTCTGACGGATATATTCAAAAGTACGTCAATCAATATGGCACCAACAATGCGAGTTCTCGAGCTTCAATCACCACTTGATGCAGAGAACGAAACTGGCCTGTTTTTCCTTGGAAAAATCCTCGCGTGTTGTCCCAATCTCGTATACCTTGGACTGAGGCTCAAGGAACAGGTATCACTGGCCAAGGTCATGATGATCGCTATCCCAAAACTCAAGAGGGTAGAACTTCTGGAGTTGTATTACGGTCCATTCTACACCATGGCCCACGTTAGCAACAGCAAGATCAAGGTGCTTCAAATGAATCTGCCGTTTATCAAGCATCAAGATTTCAAAAGCCGGGAACTTCCTAAGTATCCCCAAAGCCTGAATGAATCGCTGGCCTTGGATCAACTGGTCGAGATACTGAGCGAGAGTCTATCCATCGACGAAATCGGGTTCGGGTTCGGGTATCAAGACTTGAAGCCCCTCGATATAGTCAACGTGTCAGCGAGGCAGATGGTTCTATTCGGAGGCAATAGGACGACATTGCTGCGTAGATTGAGACTCTTCAGCGTTCGGGACCGTCTGCACACTCCGTGCACGCGTATAGACATGGATTTTACACAGGCTGGAGTGAGGACCGAGGTCGAGATCAGCCAGTGGGAAGATACAGACTGTACCGTATACACCGACTTTTTCCAATCCTATGGATCAACCGTACGAACTCTGGAGATAATGAACAAGTCATTCGATGATGGCTTCGCTCGATTGCTCGACAAAAGTACGGAAGACAATGGCTCAACTCTCAAGTCATTGGGATTGAGTGTAGGGTGCCTATCCCCTGTGGGTCTGAAGTGTGTCGATCGCGTCATAAAGCGCTCCAAGGATCTTGAACACATCGGATTGGTCTGTACAGCCTCTGATATCCAACCCGAGATTGAGAATGCACAATGGCTTCTGGGGCGGCACGGAAGGGCAATCACAAGTTTGGTCCTGATAGGCCACGGCCCTGACGCGTTGACAAAGCTGATCGAACAAGACGCTCTATCGAGGCGCTCCCTTCCAAGTCTGATCGATGTTCGATTGATTCTACCCGAGTCAACAAATCTTCAGGGCTCGCAGACATTCGTTCAATGGCTGGTAGAAATGGTCTCGGCCCAGCGTAGCAAGTCATTATCCAGCTCCGCCTCCCCAGTCTTGGATACTACACCAACAGAATGTCCAGATAGATCAAGCAGTGGCACCGAGACATGGCAACCGTTGACGCGACTCTGTTTGAATGGTGGCCAACTCAACAAGGAAGATTGGGCGAGGATACTGGAGGCGATGGACTTCTCAGTATTGAAAGATCTGAGCTTGAAGAACACCAACTTTGGGCTCGAATACTTTCACTTGTTGGTCAAAAGCATTGAACGCGTGGACTTGATGGCCCCATTGGAGATCCTGGACTTGTCCGGAACAGCTCTCAGCAAGGAGAAAACCGTCGCTGACAAGACGCCCTTTGAGGCGTTGAGAGAAAAGGCTCTGGTTGTTAAGATGATCGGAATCGAACACCTTGGTATTTGGTGACATAACTTTCTTGTTTGGATAAAGATCTGCGGTCAAATGTGATTATTCAGGTTGTTGCGAAAGAAAGGGAGCTTGGGTGGTATCTGTATGTTAGGGATGGCGATTGGATTTGGCGACCTCCACAGGGTCGTTTTTTTTTTTTTTTTTCCACAGGGTCGTTACGCTCAAGGGCGAGTCGACTATGGACGCGACGACGGTATAGAGAGTGCGAGGGAGAGAACACCAGAACGGTATGGAGAGTGGGGAGAAAGTGGGAGAACGAAGGTGCAAAAGAAAAAAAAAAAGAGGGGGTTGGTCAAGAAGTGGATGATCTTGTCAAGTATCCTAGGTCGATGCCCCTTGTGAATGCCAATGTCCCTGATTCCCAAGTGGACCCGATCCGCTTTCTCTGTTGCTGCGCGACATCCACTGGTAGTCAGAGAGTTCACTGGTGACTCAAGTCTTCCTGCTGCCGTTGTCGATTGCTTCTCAGCACAGTGAGTCTGGTGGTCAAGGAGGCTGTGATGGTCAAGGTTAGGACAAGTACGACGTGCGGCACGTATCAAGACGTAGGGGTGCTGAGATGCCAGGGTGGAGACACTTGGACAGGGTCTCGCACCTGTCTTTATTCTGGTTGGTGACAAAGCTAAAAGATGAGCAACGCAACGGTTGTTCCCTTCCGGTTCTTGTACTGAGGAGCTTGAGGTCTATCCAGGACCGCCACCGGTGACAGCCATGTTACGACAGACGAGGTGCACCTCGTCGTACTCGACAGCGCACTTGGCGCTGTGGGGCTCCATGTTGTTGAGCATTGAGAGAGAACGAAGGAGTGCGCTGGTGAATGTTACTCTAAATCATGTGAGCAAAGCCCCCGAAATTTGTTACGTTCAATCTGTCTTCTCTCCGCTTCTCACCACCTTCTTTCTTCTTCCTTCCCCAGGAATTATACCATGGTGGAGGGCGAGCATAATGCACAGGCCTTTCGCACCAGATTATCCAACGAAACCACCTCTATTCCTACTCGACTGGACAGCAAAACTGGACAACATATTATCCTTTGGAAGGATATCCTACAATACTTCAAGCATGCAGAGGGTGTCTTGAATGAAGGGAAAGCGGTACTATTCCTGACAGATGACAACTTTGAATAGTAAGTTGAAGAAGAGCATCAGCATGAAGGAGCGGGAAAATACCCAGTACCCTTTGCTTAAAAAAAATGACATGCTCACCAAAATTGCTGACAATTTTTAGCCTCACTCCACTGCGGATCTCCCACTATCCAGGCGTTGTGCTCGAGGTGGTTGGCATCAATGCATCCGGAGACTTTATCGGCACTTCTAACTATGAGAGTGTCGTCTTGAAAGAACATGGGCTAGGAGAACACCGCCAACACGTGGAAGAGCAACTGCAGGCGGAGAATCACGAATCATCCCTCCAACCACCCCTGGCAGGGCAGGAGCATGAGCAGGAGCAATCTGTACGCATTCTTTCAGGCCGCATACCCGATATCCAGGAATACATCACGTCCATCCTGAGTCGCAACTATGAGTTGCATGAGTATCCATATCCTCGTCTCTTCTTTGTCCTGCCAAAGGAGATCCATGATTCAAGCGAGGCTGCTAAACCTCTTGCAGGCCAATTTCGACTCTACTTTCAGTGTGAGTGCGGTGCGCACACTATGCCTGGGGATAGTTCTACCTTTCATCAGGTCCATTTGGCCATTCACAAGGGATACGATATCGTCAAACCGGTCGAGTTCTTTGGCAAATACGGACGATATGTGCTAATGCAAATGTACATGATCAAGCATGGCATCAGGGTCGCAGGACTCGTTGTACCCTCGTTGACAAAATCTGAGATTGCAGAAGAACTCGATATGACGCAGGAACATCTTGAGTCTCTTGTGGACGACAACATTAGGTTTCTTCAGGATCTGGTGCGTGGTACGAATGAGGGCTCCGTGCGACTGGACAAGGTAGATGCTCTGGATGGAGGTGAACGGAGGCGACTTGAGTGGTATCTGGATATTAAGGATGGCGATTATGGATTCGGTAATCTTTACAGGATCATTACGCACAAGGGTCATGTCAAATGGGTATGTAAGGATCACTACATCACAAGCAGCCCGGATTCAACCATGGAGGAGTTAAGGATGGGTGTTGGAGCGTCGTTCAGGCCGGATTTACGCGAGATTAGGCGTCGGTGTTATAAGGACTTTGATGCAGCATCCACCATCCGTAACAAAACGGTCAATGCTCGCGGTATTCAAACATTCAAGATTACCATCGAAGGGCAATGGGGTGGAGTCAGATATGATCAACTTCCCAGCATCATCACTTCAACAAACACCGTGGATCTGGCTTTAGATGGACTGACTTACAGCTGCAAACAATACGAATGTGATCCAATCATGCAGACCATGTCCAACGGCAAACTCCAGTCTCTGAGATTCCTATCATCTCAGGACATGGCTTGGGCAATCAAAACCAGTTCAATCACCAAGGCTCCCAAGATGCGAGTCCTAGAGCTCCAAATGCCACTCGACGTTGAAATTGAATCCGGCATGTCCTATCTCGGAAGAATCCTTGCATGCTGTCCCAATCTTGTGTACCTTGGACTGAGACTCAAGGAGCAAGTATCGCTAGTCAAGGTCATGACAAGTATTGTCCTGAAACTCAAGAGACTGGAGCGTCTGGAGCTCTACTACAATCATTTCTACACGGCAGCAGATATCAGTCATTGCAAGATCAAGGCACTTCAGATGCACTTGCCTTTCACCAAACATCGTGATTTCGTAGACGCACAACTTACCAACTATACCGACGACTTGGACGAGTCATCAACCTTGGACCAACTAGTCGAGATACTGCGCAGGAATCCAGCGATCGATGACATCAAGCTTGGCTATCGAGAGTTGGATCCTCTGGATATGGTCAATACGACAGTAACAACCAGACAGGGGACACCTTCCAAAGGCAATAGGGTATCACCGCAGTTAAGGCTGGAGCTCATCAGTGTTTGGGATCCTTTATGTGTACCATCCACGAGCATTAGGATGGAGTTTGCAGCAAGTGGGATGGAAAGCGGTATCAGGATTGGGCAGTGGGAACCGATAGACAGTGCGATGTATATCAATTTCTTCCGCAATTACGGATGGTCTATCAAGACTTTGGATGTCATGAACGGGGCTATTGACGACAGCCTTGCACAACTGCTTGATAAGAGCACGGAAGACAAAGGTTCTAAACTCAAAATGTTGGTGTTGGATTTGAAGTCCCTGTCCATTGTTGGTCTGCAGGCTTTTGACCGAGTTATTCGACGATCGCAGGAGTTTGATGATTTCGCGGTGTCTTGCATGGCCTCTGATATCGAAGGTGAGGGAGAAAAAACACGCTGGTTCCTTGAGCAGCACAGCAACAAGTTGACAAGGCTTTGCTTGCAGGCTTATGATCCCGAGGATTTGACAGTGTGGCTCGAACAAGTTCTTCCATCGAGACGAGTCCTCTCCCGCTTGATTGAACTTCAACTACTGTTGCATGGATCTCCAGAGTTTCAACAGCTCAGTCCATTCGTTCAATGGCTATCTGGGATGGTCTCGGCTCCGCCTTCCAAGGCATCACATATCTCGAGGTCTGACTCTTTATCGGAAGGCGCGCCGGTGGAGTGCTCAGATGGATCGAGCAGTGCGGACGAGACATGGACATCACTTCAACGGCTTTACCTGAATGAGTTCAAGCCTTTCTACTTGGATTGGAACTTGCTCCTGAGAGCCGTAGATTTCTCAGTATTGGAGCAGCTAGATTTGAGTGGCGCCAACCTTTCGCTCGACCGACTTAACTCATTGGCTTATTACATTGGGCGCGTGGAGACTACTGTCCCCTTGAAAGTTCTCAACTTGTCCGACACACCACTCAGCAGGATGGACAGCATTGATGACGAACTATCATCCTTCGAGAGAATCAAGAGGAAAGCACCATTTGGCAAGATAATTGGACTGAGTCATCTTGGCATACACTGAATCGGATAGAAGGGGTGGTGGATCAATAGGGTACATAAAAATGGTGTATGCTTGGTTGCAACATCCGAGAGTGATGGGCACGAGCCGTGTACCGTCGCGCTCTTTCAGATCCGCTGTGAATAAGCGGGCCCGTGTTTTGTGCACCATGGCCTGCGATCACAGCGATCATGTGTAAGCCCCTTGAAATTTTTATTGCGTCCCCACTTGACATTCGCCTTTCTTTCTGTCTTTCCACTGCCTCCCTCCGTCCCCCTTCTCCACCATGGCAGGAAGCGAGCATAATGCCCAAATATTCCGACTCAGGTCCTCACACGAAACCACCTCTATCCCCACTCGACTGGATAAGTCTGGACAGCACGTTGTTCTGTGGAAGGATGTCCTGCAGTACTTCAAGCAGGCGGAAGGTGTATTGAATGAAGGGAAAGCGGTATTGTTCCTGACAGATGACAACTTTGAATAGTATGTTAAAGAAGTGTATCAGTATGAAGGAACGGGGAAAGACCAGCACCCTTTGCTTAAAAAGATAACAAGCTCACCAAGCTGATTGCATGATATACGACAATCTTAGCCTCACTCCACTTCGGATCCTCTATTATCCGAGCGTTGTGCTCGAGATTGTTGGTAAAAATGTACATGGGGATACTCTCAGCACCCCCAAAAATGAAGCTGCTGTCTCGACGGAGGTATCATCGCAGGAACCAAGAATTCATGGCTGTATGTCTCCCCCGTTAGCCAGCAAATCACTCCACATGGAACTTAGCACACTATCACTCCCCGATGCAACAGATGGATACGGCACTCAAGAGTCTCGCATGATTGTGTCTGAGGATAGTCAGTCAGCACTGCCTGATGATCAATCCGAAGCCAGCAAGTCTATTGCAGCAACAGAAACTGACAATCCACTACCGATGCTCACCGCCATTGAGACACCCGAAAGTTCCAAGGACGGCATCCAGACGCCATGTGAGGCTACCGGTTTCGATTACGACTCCGTGCCACAGCAGGAGGATTCGTCCCACAAGGACAACAGCGATGGCAGTTCAATGGAAGAGATGATTGTCGTACAGTCTGGAGCTTTGACAATCTACACACATCCATCGATTCAGGCATACCATCAGCTTCGTAGTTCGTATGCCAGAGCCGTCAAAGAAGGTCAGTCTACTCAGGCAACGGCTATCGACTATGCTATGAGGGGGCTTTTCGAGAAACTGGAGATTGAAATGGACAAAATCAGAGATTACCATCAACAAATGGTGCGAGTACAAGATAGCCAGGTTGAGGTCGCTGACAGTCAACAACGAATGCCAGAGGACGAGGAACAGTTCGACCACATAGTGCAGGAGACGGTGGAACACCGCCAGCAACATCGGACTCAAGAGCAACAGCATGTGGAGGAAGAATTGCAGATGGAAGAACCGCAGACGGAAGAGCGACTCTCCCTCGAACAGGTGACGGAAGAGGAGCAAGGGCAACATAGGTCACTTCGCTCTCACGAAAACACCCCGCCGGGCTGCATGCCAGATATTCAAGGCCGCATCATAGCCATGCTGTCTCAGAACTACGAGTTGCATGAATATCCATACCCTCGTCTCTTCATCGTCCTACCAAAGGTCCTTGGCTCAAACAAAATTCACAAGCCTGTTGCAGGCGAATTTCGGCTCTATTTCCTGTGTGAGTGTGGTGCTCACACCATGCCTGAAGGCTGCACCACCTCACATCAAGTCCACCTGGCCAATCACCAAGGGTACGATATCACCAAGCCGACCGAGTTCTTTGAAAAGTACGGACGATATTTGCTTGTGCAGATGTATATGATCAAGTATGGTGTCGGTGTCTCTGGACTCGTTGTCACCCCATTTGCAAGGTCAAACATCATGGAAAGGCTTGATAGGACCGAGGTGGACCTCGATTACGTCCACAGGAATATTGAAGCTCTTGTGAATGACAGCATAGAGTTTCTTCAGGCTCTAACAGTAGGCTGGAGCGATGGTACCGTCACGGATAGGGAGTCGGTGCGTTTGGGCAAGATAGAAGTCATGGAGGAAGGTGAACTGAGGCCACTGAAATGGTACCTGAAGAGAGACGCAGATCGCGGATTTGGCAATCTTTACAGAATGGTCACGCGCAGAGGTCATGTCAAATGGGCGTGCAAGGACCACTATCTCGCTATTGATCCAAAATTGACGGTGCAAACAAACTTCGATGAGACTCCCGGATGCGATTTATGTGAATTCCAGGTTTACTCTAACAACTTCCACAGAATCTACAACCGCCGTCAAGGACGTTACGTTGAGGCTCGCATGATTCTGAGACACAGGATCACTCTCACTAGTTCATCCCAATTATACAGTCTTTCCGATGGTGTCGCCAGAGTCAATACCGTGGATCTGGCTGTGGATGGGTACAGTTGTAGTGACAATCTGTATACGACGTGTGATTCAATCATGCAGATTATCTCCAACGGCAGGATCCAGACCTTGAGAATTTTATCATCTCAGGACCTGACTTGGATAATCGGGCTCAGTTCTATCTCCAGGGGACCAAAGATGCGAGTCCTTGAACTCCAGATACCATTCGATGCAGAGAGCGACAAAGGCATGTCATATCTCGGGAGAATCCTCGCATGCTATCCCAACCTCGTGTACATTGGACTGAGACTAGTTGATCAGGTATCGCTGGTCAAGGTCATGACGCTTTCTATCCCAAAACTCAAGAAACTGGAACGTCTTGAACTCTATTATGGCCCTTTCTACACGGCAGCGGATATCAGCCGTGGCAATATCACGGCACTCCAGATCAACCTGCCTTTCACCAAACATCAGATTTTCAAAGACACAAAGATTCCGGCCTACTCCCAAGGCTTGGATGAGCCACTTGCCTTGGATCAATTAATCGAGATACTGTGCGAGAGTCCAACAATCGAGGATATTGTCGTCGGCTATGAAGATTTGGATCCCATGGACGTAATCGAGATCGTGTCTTCAAGATTGAAGAATCCTTCCTATGATGCTAGTCTAACCCTGCACAGACTGGAGCTTGTCAGCATCCGGGATCGTCAACACACTCCGTCGACGCGTATCTCCATGGCATTCACACAAACAGGAGTTGAAACTGAAGTCAGGATCAGCCAGTGGGAAGATACAGACAGTGCTGTATATACCAACTTCTTCCGTATCTATGGAGCGACTGTCCGAGTACTGGATATAATGAACAAGACATTCGACGACTTTTTCGCCCGATTACTCGATGAAAGCATCAAAGGCAGTGGCTCTAACTTTAGATCATTGGGCATGGATGTAAGGTCTCTATCTCCTGCAGGGCTTGAGTGTGTTGATCACACCATTAGCCGCTCCAAGGATCTCGAGCGTCTTGAGTTGTCCTGTGAAGCCTCCTGTATTCAAACCGAACAAGAGAACGTTCAGCGCTTCTTGAAGACGCATGGCAAGAACCTTACAAGACTGAATGTTCGAGCACACAGTCTTGACGTGTTCACCGTGTGGATTAAACGAGTTCTTCCGTCGAGAGGGGCTCTCTCAAGTCTGGTCAATTTTCAAATGACGCTGCCAGAGTCTCTGACACTGCAATATTCACAGCCATATGTTCAATGGCTGGTTGAAATGGTGTCGGCCATGCCTACCAAGTCATCATCCAGTTTGGTTTCCTCGGTGGATACTTCACCAACAGAGTGCCCCGAAGGCTTAAGCAATGGTGCCGGAACATCACTGAAGCGACTCTATCTGAATGGTATCAAGCTCAAGCAAGATGAATGGGCAAGGATCCTGGTAGCGATTGATTTCTCGGCATTGGAAGAATTGAATCTGAAGGGCACCAATTTTTCTTTCGAAAATGTCGACCCTCTGGTCAATAGCATTGAACTTGTGGGCTCGATGGCGCCTTTGCAGACCCTAGACTTGTCGGGTACATCACTCAGCCAGCAGGAAACTATCACTAGGTTAACTTCTTTTGAGACCCTGAGAGGAAAAGCGCCGTCTATTCAGATAACAGGAATAGAACACCTCGGTGTGTTTTGATATGATTTTCTTGCTTGGGGAAATAAAGCAGACATATTAGAGGGTTTCAGTTTTGGCGTTTTGCGGTACGGATGCGGATTTCAGGTTGACCAAAATACGAACGCATCTGGGATCCGAATCCGTGGTCAACATACACCGGTTCCTGGGCTGGTGTATGTTGATCATCCGGAACGCATTCATCGCAGAATCCGTATCGAGACTGCTGTAACAATAAAACTGTAACATGGCCAATTTATTGCCTGCAGCTTTCATCATGCCGCCCACCCTCTCGCATTGTAAGAGGTTACTCTATGAACTTGAGGATGTCATCCTTTGGTTGGTGCTCGAAGAGGGTGAGGACGACGAAGAGGTGAAAGAGGTCATGGATGTATATACTCTTATCGAAGACTCGAGATCGAGTACAGATTAGGAGACATGAGGTCTTCTTCATCACAGTCTTCCCGTAATGCCAGACCCATAGTTTAAAGTACAACCAGGGCTGGTTTTCAGGCCCTCCTGGAACACATTCAGCAACACATGGTGTTCTTGAACAACTCACGCCACCAACAAAACTATCTGGCTTGCCAATTGGCGGTCGCATTGGCGCGCTTAGGCTCATTTGGTGGCGGTGCATCCATCGCTAGACTCCAGACGCTCTTCGGGTTATCGGCAGGAACAGTGGTGGCCTACACAGAGCGTGTTGTTCAGGCGCTCATTGACATGGCACAGGAGTGGGTAGCATGGCCAGATAGGCGGAGACGCCGAGAGTTAGGTATCGTAATGGAAGAAGAGGGGTTCCCCGGCTGCGTAGGGTTTGTGGATGGAACGGGTTTGGCACTATCCCAGAAACCGACCCTTGATGGAGAGGCGTATTTTGACAGAAAAAAAAGGTTGGGATCAACATCATCATGTAGTCTCTGCAACTCAATTGCAAACCCGTGGTACTTAACCGCGTCCAACAGGTACTCCGTATCGATGCAGGTTGTCTGTGATGATAAGCGAATCATTGGCATGCATGCTGGTTGCCCTGGCTCTTGCGCAGACTCGTCCGTCTTTAAGAGGATGTCCGTGTACTGTCACCCTGGGGAGTTCTTTTCTAAAGACGAATACATGGGGAAGATGACTCCCACGTTCATCAGAATATCACATCCGGACTGACTCAGAATCCAAGTGCGATACGCATTTGAATACCGAAACGACGGATGTCGAGTACGGATGTCGATCAACCATATTCACAGATGCGGGCCCATCTCAACATGCGGGGATAGATGACACCTCACTTGTCGTGCGCGTTTGTTGATCCCTCGCCTCAAGTCATGTGGCACCAAAGATTTTTGGCTCTCCATCAACATCTTCTGTTCTTTCCTCTTCTTTCCTTCTTTCCTTGCCCACTATGGCTGATGCGAACCATCCACCAAAATCACCTCCATCCCCACTCGGTTTGATAACAAAACTGATCAGCACATAGTCCTATGGAGGGACATCCAGCACATCTTTACGGATGCCAAGGCTATCTTCAACAAGGGAGAAGCAGTGTTGTTTCTGACGGATGACGACTTTGACTAGTATGTTGAAGCAGTGTCACCATGAAGGAGCGGTAAAGACCAGTAACCTTTGCTTACAAGATGACAAACTCACCAAAGTTACTTCTATATGCATGACAATTTTAGCCTCATTCCACTGCGGATCCCCCACAACCCGGGCGTTGTGCTCGAGGTGATTGGCACCAATGCACCCGAAGATACTGCCAGCACTGCCAATAACCAAGTTGATGTCTCGGCAGAGGCGACTTCGCAGGAACCAAGAATCCAGGACTGCATGTCTCCCCCATTAGCTGGCAAATCACTCCATATGGAACTCAGCACGTTGTCACTGCTCGAGACTACAGCTGGAGACGACGCTCATTTACGTTGCACGAGTGTGTCTACGGATATCGAATCAACCCTGCAGGATGAACGATCCGAAGACAGCAAGGCCATTTCAACTGACATCCTGCTACAGATGGCTGTTATCGAGACACCTGAAGACTCCAAAGACGAAATCCAGACGCCATGCGAAACTGCCGATGTTGGTAACGACTCCGTGTCACAGCAGGAGGATCCATCCCACAGCGACAATAGCGACACCGGTTCGATGGATGATATTGTCGTCCAATCCGAATCTATGGAAATTTATACAGATTCATCGATTCGGGCGTATTACCGACTTTATAAATCGCATGCCAGAGCCGCCAACGACGGTCGATCTACTCAGGCAACGGCTATCGAATGTGCTATGAGAGAACTTTTCGATAAGCTAGAAATTGAAATGGTCAAGATCAGATCTATCCATCAACAGTTGGTACAAACACAGGACAGTCAGATTGCGGCGAGTGACATTCAACAGCAGGCAGGGGGGGAGGAACAGCAGTTTGACCACACACACGTGGAGATGGATGAGTACCGCCAACAGTCTCCCAGTCCCCAACAACAGTACGTAAGAGAGGAGCTGGAGACAGAGAAGCAGCAACTATCCTTCCAACAACAACCAACAGGAGAGGGGCAGGAACAGGACCATTCTATTCAACTTCAAGGACATTCTCCATCAGATCGATTGCCTGATATCGAGGACGTCAAGGCCATGCTGAATCAGAACTACGAGTTGCATGAGTACCCGTATCCTCGACTCTTTATTGTCCTGCCAAAGGAGGTTCACGGTCCAGACAAGATCGTCAAACCACTTGCAGGTCAATTCCGGCTCTATTTCTTGTGTGATTGTGGTGCCCACACTATGCCTGGAGATAGTCCTACCTTTCATCAAGTCCATCTGGCTGCTCACAAAGGATACGATATCGTCAAACCGGTCGAGTTCTTTGACAAGTACGGACGATATGTGCTGATGCAGATGTACATGATCAAGCATGGTATCAGGGTCGTGGGGCTCGTTGTACCATCGTTGGAAAACTCTAAGATCGCACAAGGGCTCGACATGAAGCAGGGACATCTTGAGTCTCTTGTGGACGACAGCATCAGATTTCTTCAGGATCTGGTGCATGGTAAGATTGACGATTCCATGCGACTGGACAAGATAGAGGTTGTAGATCGAGGTGAAACAAGGCAGCTTGGGCGGTACCTAGAGGTTAAGGGTGCCGACTACGGATTCGGCAATCTCTACAGGATCATCACACGCCATGGTCAAGTCCGATGGGCGTGCAAAGATCACTATATCGCAAACAATCTCGAGTCGACCATGAGCGAAATCAAGGCGGACAAGGAGAATTATTTCAGACCAGATTTGTGTGAGTTGAGGCGTCTATGTTGCAACAACTTTGATACTATTTGGAGTACAATTATTCGCAGTGTTCAGAAGTTCAGAGTCACTATCTCAGAAGGGTACGGGCACCAGCCATATTTATATTCTCAGCTTCAGGATACTCTCAATCTCACAAACACTGTGGACCTCGCCTTGAATAGCCTCAGTTACAGTTGCAAACAATATGACTGCGATCCCGTCATCCAATCTATGTCCAACGGCAGGCTCCAATCGCTGAGATTTTTATCATCTCAGGACATGGCTTGGGCAATCAGAACTAGTTCAATCAACAAGGCTCCCAAGATGCGGGTCCTCGAACTTCAAATGCCAATCGATATCGAGAGCAAAACTGGGATGTCGTATCTCCGGAGACTCCTCGAGTGCTGTTCCAATCTCGTGTACCTTGGATTGAGACTCAAGGAACAAGTATCGCTGGTCAAGGTCATGATAACTGTTATCCCGAAACTCAAGAAGCTGGAACGTCTAGAGATCTTTTATGGCCATTTCTACACGGCAACTGATATCAGTCATTGCAATATCAAGGCCCTTCAGATGCACTTGGCTTTCACCAAACATCGTGATTTCGAAGACGCAAAGCCGAACTATACCGAAGACTTGGACGAGACACTCGCCTTGGACCAACTGGTTGAAATACTGTACAAGAAACCTGCAATCGACGATATCAAGCTTGGCTATCGAGAGTTGGATCATCTCGATATTATCAACACTGTACTGACAGCGAGACAGGAGGCTCTTTCTAAACGTGAGAGGATATCTCCACAGTTGAGGTTGGAGCTCATCAGTGTATGGGATCGCCTACATGCACCATCTACGAGCATTACCATGGAGTTCACAGAAAGTGGTATAGAAACCGATATCAGGATTAGCGAATGGGAACAGCCATACAGTGCGATGTACATCAATCTCTTCAGAAACTACGGATGGTCCATCAAGACATTGGATGTAATGAATGGGACCATCGACGACAGCCTTGCTCAATTGCTTGATGAGAGCACGGAAGACAAAGGCACCAAACTCAAGTCCTTGACAGTTGATTTGAAGTCTCTCTCACTTGCTGGCGTACAAGCAATTGACAAGGTCATCATGCGGTCGCAGAGGCTTGGCTGTCTTGGTGTGATTTGTGCAGCCTCTGATTTTGAAGAAGAAAAGACACAATGGTTCCTGGAGCAACATGGGAAGAAGTTGACAGGACTGTATTTGCAGGGACCAGACCCTGAGGCATTGACACCATGGCTCGAGCAATTCCTTCCGTCGAGAGAAGTTCTCCCAGTCCTGAGTGATCTTCAACTGAGGTTTCATGGATCTCCAACGTTTCAATATTCCAGTCCATTCATCAAATGGCTAGTTGGGATAATCTCGGCTGTGTCCTCAAAGTCAACACATAACTCTACAGATGGATCAAGAACTGCTAACTGGTCACCACTACAACGGCTCTACCTGAATGACCTCAAGCCGTACAATTCTAATTTTTTGGAGGTCCTGGGAGTGATTGATTTCTCAACCCTAGAAGAACTGGATCTGAAAGGTGCCAGCTTTCGCGACGTTCAGTCCTTGGTTAACTTCATTGGGCGTGTGAACACTGTTGTGTTGAAGGTTCTCAACTTGTCCGATACGTATATCAGTAAGAATTGGAGTACTACTTATGAGAGTC
>Ga0247824_10000661_pt1 | contig 17574 bp, 22 predicted proteins | sample 13C_PalmiticAcid_FD_194412 | JGI IMG/M metagenome (GOLD analysis project Ga0247824, IMG submission 194412) | Soil microbial communities from agricultural site in Penn Yan, New York, United States - 13C_PalmiticAcid_Day48 | ecosystem: Environmental > Terrestrial > Soil > Agricultural land... | reverse complement strand
TCGTTGTAGTTTACGTAAACGGCGTGCAGAATCGCCGATGGCATCCATGCAAAGTGGGAAATACTTGCTTGGGTTCCCACCTCACTATGACGGTAACGTGGTGCAGTTAGAAAGTCGTGCCATGAAAGCAATGATTCCAGGGTACCGCGATATTGGTATTGTATCCTGAGGCTTACATTTCTGGATATGCTTGGTTGTAAAGGACCGAAAGCGCATGGATCGCTTCCTTTGATACCATTTTCTATAGGTGATCATTTTTAGGGTAAGTATACATGTGCTTCTCGACTTCAGAGAAAGTTGATCCGCTGACGCTACATACCTTCTTGTCCCTACATCGATGTCCAACTTGGATGAGGGTGTTCTTTTGGATATGGTGTAGGCTTGTTTCATAGTCAAACTCTCCAATCATCTTGCAAGCTGCTGCACGCACTTTTTCGTCTGGATCGACCAACTTTTCAGCGAGTCCCTCTACAGGTAACACAGATGTAGGTGAGTAGCGAGTTGTGCTGGATGACAAAAGAAAGCCTCCTTTCGTAGTGCCTTCGGACTAACCACTGAGTTCTTTTGCCAGATTCCCATGAGCTTTGATTAACTTGACAAGCGATTCGATCCAAACAATCCTAACTTGGGGAGCTTTGTCGTTACGCCTATATTAAAATGTTGGTGGTATTGATTAGCTCATGGACGTTGTTGACACGACGAGATTGTGATAACGTGCAGCGTAAGCACCCGATTATACCTCTGAAGCCACGCCTTCCATGTGGATTCATATTGTGTAGTCAGCTGAGATGTCGTCTCTGCAAACATCTCTCCTAGAGATTTGGTAGCCAATGTTCGGATTGTGATATCCGACACCTAGTCATATGAAAGTAGAGGAATTGTCAAAAAATGTACTGAAGGAGCTTCTACGGCCTGCACACTGTTTGAGAAGCATCTGTACCTTCAATTCCTCTTCCAATTGCGGGACAACGTTCAGTAGGAGAGCTGGCGCTGCCTTGTTAAGTTCAATTACCAGCTGGTGAACCGTCTTGAAGTCGGCCATCTCTTTTGAGGTAAGTTCGCTCTTCTCTGCAGTCGAAATGATATCCGAGAAATACTTGATGTGATGTATAAAAGAACCTCCGGTCAGTACATCAATGGGATTACATGGCCACTTCTGCAAAACGCCGTGATGATAGTCCGTTGTACCTGGAAAACATATCTCTGGAGTTTGTCCGCGCAGTTATTGCCCAGATCACAGGCAAGTCGGTAGGCTGCCGGATTGTCGAACTACAGCGTTCGTGAGAAGACACTACTGTTAGATCGCTTCCTCTTAGCGTAGGACGCCTTCGATATCCCGATGTTGAAACGCTACCTTTTGCTTGTGAAGGAACTGGGCAAGGATCATATCGATAATCTCCTGAGGTAAATGCTTCGCCTCATCAATGATGTGTTGAAGAAGCTCTGACATGCAGATCTGCACGTTTTTGGCCTGCTGTGGTCTATGTTGGCGTGAAGAGCGCAATATGTGTTAGAGGGCTAAAGACGTAAAAGACGTTCCGTTTGATCCACAGGCTGCTGATATACATACCGGATATCGTCAAATATGTTCCTGAACAAGCTCACCATGAGTCCACCCGGATTCTTAATGTCCGTGATCAACACGATACTCTTGACCGCAGAAAGTGACTCCAAGAGATAATGATACATGCCGAAATAGGGACTCGTGGGTTTGGTGATGTTCCTCAACTCGTTCACAAACAATTCGAAGATGATCTACATGAATATGCACAGTTGAGATTAGACTCTGAGCGTGTGGGCAGGCAACATTTGCCAACAACTGGACTACAGGCTGCAGACCTTAAGCTGATTGTTGTTGTAGGGAGCCTGGGGGGCACATAGACGAAGCATGTCGGCAACGCAACAGGCTGCATAAATCCTGACCCCCTTGTCCTTGTGATTTACAATGGAGGGATCGATAAGTTGCATACTGACGGATTTGAGCGAGGTTGGTGCCACAGATTCCTGGTCGATTGCCTTGAGCTCCTCGTGCAAATCCTTGAGGAGAAGGATAAAGTAAATGCTGTTAGGGTACTATGAAAGGACACGGAGATCTCTCCACCTTCCTTCAGTTTCAGCATCAGCTTGGTGGTACCTTGAGCTTTGTGAGCAGGCTGCCGGTATCCCCTGTCAGCTTCTTTTGAAACTGAAGCTCTTTGGGAGTTGGTGTCACCATCGCTTGGACAGGGTTGGCAAGTACTGGTAGATTGGAAATGAGGGATGGCGTTGGAGCCAGTTGTGGGTGGAAGTGAGAAGGGAACGTCCAAGTCGCCACGAGAAGATTGGTGGCGAACCTTACACATTTGTTATTGGATCAATCGCGCCACCATACACCTTTTTGACTTGTCACCCAACGCTTCAACTTCAGTTGAAATGGACAACGCCGAGGAGACCCCAATCCCGCCAAAGCCCGCAGTACTAAGGAGAGTCCCTGACAGGAAGTTCTTCTCGGTCGAGTTTCCTGGTCATATTGAGAATCTCGAGAAGGCCAAAGAGATGATCGGTGGTGACAGAGCGATTCTTAATGCAAGTGTTTGTTGCCCCACGACCTACAACAGCTTGGAAGCATTGACAGCGGCGAGAACTCACCAAGCATTGGGCTTCACGCCATTATAACGAAAATAGGCGTACCTTGGCGGAGCACCTCTTGACCTTCGTTATAGGTTCAAGGATCCCTTCTCAATACCAATCCAAGGGGAGACTGTCTCAACTCCAAATCTGCTCTTGAAGGCTACCAGGAGGTATAAGGTCAAGCGCCAACCAGGATCAAAGCGATCTCTACCACCGTATCGGCCACCGACAGAGGATGATATCCCGTACAACGAGGATGCAGAACCACAGCTTACATTTGAGATTGTGGGCACGATCCCAAAGACGACCAGGTTCTCAGGTCTGGCAGATTACCAACAAATCGTGGATCCCGGAGAGGAGCTGGTCAGGATCAAAAACGACCTGGTGAACATGGACTGTACGTAAACTCATACCGCCACGCTTGAGATGTGAGAATGCCAATCTTACCAGAAACAACTGACATCGGCTTATTGTGTGTACTCGCACTCCTACCAACGGCTTAGACGAGAGCCTTATCTCCATCAAGATTGATAACACGAATCCAGCAGAGGATTTGGCAACATTACAGCTAGTACCTCCACCTGCTATCGGCAAATCAATCGTCCCAATGCCGTACAAGTAAGTCTCATGAGATCGGTTTGTATGAAGTTAGGCGTAAAGTCCATCATTAACGCGACTCTTCTTGCTCATCACACATAGGTACAAAGCCAGGCACCGAGAAGATGTAAGATATCAAGCGATGATATGATGTGTTTGTGGTAGCTTTAGTGGACAGATGACTGACAATTCGTATACGTTCTTCATTCAGAAAAAGCCAACCAGACCAGGCAGAAAACCAAAGAGGAAGCCTGGAACACAACGACCAGCAGGCTCACTGGAAACAACCGTCAACATCGGCAGCGATGATAGCGGCAATGATGATGTTTATGAGTAGCAATCATGCATCATCAACTCGCGAAGTATCCGTTGGATCGTGTCTTCTTCCTCCATTTGTGGATTGCAAAAAAAAAGAAAAAAGAAGTGTGTATTTTACAGTGCTATTGCGAAGGCGGCCTTGGATTCTGTGATTGTGGGAAGAGAGGTGAAAGAAGGTTCATGATCTGCTGTTGGCTATTTTCGGCTGCTTGCTGTACATCGAAAGATGTGTTCGTTTGAGGCGAAAACTGGGGAAGCTGCTGTGACATTTGTAGCTGTGCTTGTTGTGGTACCTGCTGTTGTTCCAACTGCTCTTGCTGCCGTTTGAGTCTCATGATAGTCGCCTGTGCCTCCTGGATTTGCTGTTGATATAAAGCCTGTTGCTCCTGCTGTTGTCTGTACAGTTGCTGCTGCTGTTGTTGCTGGTTCTGGAGCTGTTGCTGGAATTCTTGATTCTGTTGGAGCTGATTCAACGCCTCCTGCATCTTTTTGTCCTGTTGCTGCTGCTTCTGAGGTAGAGGATTTCGTGGCCCTATCATGTTTTGCAGGTCACGATGTTGTTGCTGATACCATGGTACAGTGCCTGAAGCTGTAGGTGCTTGAGGCAAAGGATGAGCATGTGAAGCGACACCAGGACGTTGCAATATCCTGTATCCGTCCACGGGCTCATCGAAAGTAGGCTTTGGAGGTAAGGCAATGGGCGTTCGACGAGGAGGCAGTGTGGTGTATGTACTGGGCGTTTGACCCATCATTGCCTGCAATGCTGCGGAGGTATCGGTCGCCATAGGGATTCTTCGCTCCTTGACACCCTTCTTGTTCCTTGCTCTTTTGAGCATCTGTTTGTGTTCCATTTCCTTTTCGTCGTCTGAAAACTCCATTTCGATCGCGTCCACTTCTTCATCAAACTTGTTGCTGGCGTCACTCCCCTTTACCGCCTTGAGTGGCTGTGTGAAGACAAACGAGCTGTACTCTGGGATAGTGTAGGCAGTGCAGCCAACCGTACAGATAGCCGGGATCTCTGTTGCGATGTTAAAGCGGATTGAGTACAATGGCCTCGTTACTGGTCCAAAAGTCTCAAAGATCTAGCATAAAAGAGGGAAGCGTTCAATATAAACTCCACTCTTTGACGAAGCTCTGCACTACTATCATTATAGACGACATGATGACTTACCTCTCCAAGAACCTCCTTGATAGGATCGCTGTCACCTTCCGCTGGTTTCATCACTACCACTACAGTTCCGGCATCCAATACACGAACTTCACCGCTTGAGGATGCTTGAACAACCACAACACTGTCGACAATAGTTGTGACCGTACCGATCGGCTCCAGTTTTGTGTCTCGTCCGAGGACGATGTCCGGCTTCTTCACCTCGGGAAGTTCCTGGACTTCATTCGCAGTAAAAAGAATTGCGTTGGGTGCAATGTCTGCATCCTCGTCCATAGCATCAATCTCGATAAGTGCTTTTTCGCGTTGCTCAATGGTTAGTGCCTTATTCGGCTTGTTGTTGCCCACGACAGTGTCGGAATCCGAGTCGGAGTCCGACGATTCTCTGAAAAGTCACAAAGAAACATGGTATCATCAGTTTGTGATGGATGATAGTATCCGGTGCCTGCCAAGCTTATCATAAAAACTTACGGTCCTTCGTCGTCATCGCTAGACCCCAAATCGCTCGACTCATAGTCTGCATCATTGCCATCGTTCCCCTCGAGCACAGCATCGATTCTCTCCTCTGTACTTGTGACCATAGTAGAGTCTTGATCCGGGGCATGTGTTGCATCTAAGGTCAGCTGTGTTGGTGATGCAGGTGTAGGCGATACGAGTGAAGGTTGAGGTCCATCTGGGACATGTATTGACTCTGAAGGAAGAACACTTGTGTGGCCGTCAACGTCCATACTAGTGACCATGGGAGCTGAAGTTGAGCAGGGCTGGTCAAGCTGTGGTTGTGGTTGCGGTTGCGAGGCCGTATTGTCTCCAGCAGTACCGTGAATAGTCTCCTGTGCCCCCTGTGTGAATGCGCCGTGCTGGACGCTCTCTGCTTCGTGTGCCTCCATGTTCATTAGGTCAAGAAGAGTTGTGTGGTGAATAAGAAGGGAGCATGATACAAACGACGACGGCATTTTTTTTTTTCTTGAGTGGCTTCCAGGCACTCCACAACACGAGTCACAACAGCCTTGGGTTTCTCTTCTCCGTCGACAAGCACCACCCTCGATCATCCCGATCAGTTCCCACCAACAACATGATCTCGATCAAACTCGCCCGCCATGGCCTTAAGAACACTCCCTTTTATCACATCGTAGTCCTTCAGAGTCGCTCCAGACCCACAAAGAAGCCTATTGAGCAGCTTGGCACATACAACCCGATCCCCGACCAGAATGGTGTCAAGGCTATCACCCTCAACTTTGAGCGCACAAAGTATTGGATCGGTGTTGGTGCAAAGCCTTCTGATACCGTTGCGCGACTCCTAGCCAAGGTGTGACAATACTCTCCTCTCAGGAACGGGGAGCCTGAAACGCAGTAATCAGGGTGTTGGCAGCACGTTATTAACACCCATGCTCGCTTTGCTTGTTCTTGTGTAGGCCGACATTATCCCACCAAAGCCAAGACCAGGCATGCCCAACCCCAGTTCCTCCACCCCTGTTACAAATGCCCCTGCCTCAACAACCCCATAGATTCATTGCACCGTGTATAAACAACTTGACCTGCGACAGAGAGAGCGTCGGAGACACGCGTGTTGCGATGCTACGATGCCATTCACTTGATAAAAATGCGATCCAGGCGCTCTCAGGAGGTCATTGGAGAAAATGGAGCCTGTGCAGGCAAAGAGCATCTTTTCTTGCAATCGTGCTCAAAGGCAACTAACTGTATAGTGCTATTGTGCATTTGAGCACGGTTGACCCTTAGCTCGCTCTCTCTCCACATCATGCATCTCGTTTTATTCAATTGCAGCAGATGCTTCAGATTATGCTTCGCCCTTTTTTCCTACTTGTCGCATCTATTTTCTTCGAGCATCCCTGCGAGCTCCATAATTAGACTCGCTCTGGATGGTGATCCATGCGAGGCCGTTTCCTTCAAAGTGTTCTTGCGCTTGTTCGCTTTTTTCTTTCGATTCTCGACACTTTTCTATCTCTTCATCCTTCTTCACCCTGCTCGTTCCTCCCATCCTTTTCTTCCTCTCTTCCTCTCTTCCTCCCTTTTTTTTTTTTCACCTCACACTCATTACGACCCCTTACTTTCTCATTCACTCGCTACCTCATTCACCTCAGCCATGGCAACAACTGTCTCCTCCACACTCTCAAGCGGTCCCACACTCGCATCAAGTACCGGAGAATTAGACATCGGTCAAGACCAAGGCCATCTACCCTCAGACATCCAACAGCATGAATACGACGAACAAGCCTATGGTCAACCCCTCTGGGAGCAGCAGGAGATGCTCAGACAACAACTCCAGCAGGAGGAGGAAATGACCAACCAGGACGTGTCGCTGCTCTCGCAAGATCACCTCAAGCCAGGCCATAAAGCAACGCTCCTTGCGTATTCTCAGACACTTGAACTCTATCGTCAGAATGCCAAAAAGACCAACGATCCTGAGTTACAGTTTGAGTTTGCTGCGTTCATGATTGATGCCGGCAAACCCCTGGAAGACTCTCAGACCCGCACAGAGCTCTTTGACGAGGCTATGAAGTTGCTAAGAAAGCTAGCCACAGGTGGACATGCCGAATCACAACACTATCTCGCAGAATGCTATGCTTCGGGCTTCTCCAAGGGTAAACCAGACTATGACAAGGCCTTCCCTCTGTGGATGCAAGCTTCAAAGCATGGACACCCGGACGCTGCCTACAGGACAGGTCGCTGTTATGATGAAGGATTAGGCATTCGCAAGGACAATGCAAGGGCCGTCCAGTTCTACAAGTGAGTACAAAAATCCATGTTATGGTTGTCTGAAGGTTGCACAGGATGTCGATCGATGTAACCATGCTAACTCCAACTTGCCCTTTGCATTTTTAAACTTTCTAGAAAATCTGCCTCGGCAAATCACCCTGGCGCCATGTGGAGATTAGGAGTTATCACTCTCTACGGTGAACTTGGAGTGTCAATGTCCTCCCGCGATGGAGTCAAGTGGCTCAAGCGAGCTGCTCAAGCTGCCACCCCAGAGTTCCCATTTGCCTTGTACGAACTCGCTCAACTGCACGAGCGTGGTATCGAAAACATTGTCTTTGTCGATCCCGATTACTCTATCTCGCTGTACTCGCAGGCTGCCGAGCTGGGACACGCACCCTCTGCATTCAGATTGGGCGAGTGTTATGAGTATGGAAAACTGGGCTGTAAGCAGGACCCTCGGCTTTCGATTCACTATTACACACTAGCTGCACAACAAGATCACCCCGAGGCCGGATTTGCGGTAGCAGCATGGTACTTGGTTGGTTCGCCGGGTATCCTACTTCAGTCAGATGCTGAGGCCTATGTTTGGGCTAAGCGTGCAGCAGACAAGGGTCTTGCGAAGGCTCTCTACGCGTTGGGATATTTCACCGAGACAGGCATCGGTCCACGCAAGGACATGGATGAAGCAATTCAGTGGTACAAGAAGGCTGCCGATGCAGGTGACGCACGTGCGGTTCAGCGACTCAAGGGCGTACCTGTGGATGCAGGCAAAGACAAGAACAAGGATGAAAAGTGTATTGTCATGTAGATTACTATGTTCTTTGTTCCTTTATCTTTATCATAGCATTTACCTCATCCTAGAAGACCGATAGAATACAATAATCTCATATATCTGATTGAGGACGAGGAAGAATTGGACGATCATGGTCATCCCTCTATCTACAGTGGAAATTGTCCATGAAAGAACCAGCCGTTCATATATTACCACACGTCGAGAAAGACTGACCTTCTTGTGGATTTCGCATATCATGAGAAGTATCATCAAGTATTCAGACCTCCAGCTTGTCCATCCGCCCCTTCTCTCTCCTTAAAAGCAGCTTTACTACACATCTTGCCGATTCCTCACAAAACATCGACCTGCCATGTCCTTGCCCACTCTCGTGCGAGTACTGAAAACGTTTCATTCAGAGGCAACCCAAAGATGCCACGCTCGTTTGTTGCAGAACATACACACCCCTATGAATCAACAGAAGCGTCCTATCTGTCAAAAGGTCGACCTCACGATTCGTCAATCGTTAGAACTCTCGAGCTCATTCAACAGCACAAAGGACCTACCAGTCAAACGCAAAACGCGACAAGCGTCGCCGTTGAATTGTCCAATTACTCCCAGCGCCTTCGTCTCCCATGTTCATTCCGACAAGATCAGCAGAAAAAAACAAGTCTCCGCGAGTAACCGGGTCCATTCGATCAGTGACTGGACTGAAAGCCTTGAACGCCTCCACTTTTTGTTCAAGATAGCTGAAGCGGTCCGGAATATTAAACGACGCATCCTTCAGGGCACACACACCCTTGGGAACCGGACTGCCCAAGAGAAGCAGCGTGCTTCTAAAGGAGACACCAATCATCCAACCGGGGCGAAGGAAGGAACGTGTGCAGGCCCTTCACAATGCAAGAAACTGAAGACCACGCAAGAAAGGACTGCTCAGAGAAAGAGCGATCCGCAAGCAGCCAAGGCGCACCAATTGGCGATGATGAGAATTTTAGACGAAGAGTATGGCCTGTCAATGGAGGACTGGGTGAGATTGAAGGCACTGATGAGCCTTAGAGACGAGCTCGCGCACCCTAAGGTGCCCTCCACGGAGATTCGGGATCTCGTAGATAAGTGGAGACAAATGGACCCTTGGCGCGAATAAAGTCCTTTCAATTTTGAACAAACCCATCATCTCGGAATCAGAGAGCAAGTTTCTTATCTGAAAAGCCTCGACGTTAGACATCATGACATGGTAGAATGGTCCACTATGTGTCCATGGTGCCTAGAGGCTCGGCGACCCAAGAAGTACATCCGTGCCACCATAAAAATGCAGAGTGTGGCTGGACACTGCCCATATGTGCATGTGCATGGGACAGGGCGACAACAGATCCTCCTGTACATAACGGTGGGGAGGTGATTTGGGGCAGAACCGATAAAGTCTGCTCCATTGATCAACATCAGTCCTTGATAAAATGGATGAAGCTCCAGGAAACCATGGTCGACATCTTTTAGTAATGGCAACTACAGGACGTACACTGAAGCTTGGCTCGTTGTATCCTCGGGTGTTACGGCAGCCTCGAGTGCAAATGAATCACTCGCTCTCGAATCCAAAAACAATCAAGGCGACCAGTTCAAGTACAAGTTTCCTTTGCACGAAAGCAGCCAATTCACTCTATGACATCCATCGACCGCCATCTCCAGCTAATGAAGATCCTGAGGAGTCGCGTGTAATTCAAGACAGTCAGAGCCAGCAACAACACTCATCCCTGTATTCGGTAGACCACCGCTTCTCTTCCTGCTGTTGCCAATGTTGCAAGGTTCGTGATGATGATCGAGACAGAGAAAACACAAACCGCATCAATACAAAGACGGTTGGCTCTCACACGCCTCGGAACATGCAAGATGATGGCTACAGCGGCATTGGGTGTTATAGGCTACTCCAGTCCCTCATCCGTATCTCAGAAGCGTACACGAAGATCAACCTGACCATACAAGAGCGGGTCAATGTTCGCAGAAAGGAGGTTCGGTATGAGCGTCCTGAAGTTGTTGCTCGCCTCTCAGCCGGAAATAACAAACCGAAGACCGAGATTGAGTGGTTACTGTGGAATACCCAACGTGAAGAAATTCTTCAGGGAGAAAAGGCCGTGGTCAAGGCGAGGCTGGACCAGATCCAACGAGAGGAAGAGGAAGCGGCTCTGCGAGAGTTCGGATTGTCGGCTACAGAATTTGCCGAGTTAAAAATGTTCAAGACGGAAAGGAACAGCAGAGTGCATCCAGCCACGGGGCCTGTAGAGATTGAACTCGCGGTGAGGCAGTATAGAGAGCTGAAGGCCGTACTGCGCGTGCACATGAACCGGTCGTAGACCCCGCTCTGGCAAAGAGAAGGTTGTCGGCAGCAGATAGGAAATGGACACCAATTAGTTTTGGGTTATGCAGCCAGGGAGCATATGGTAAGGGATGTCGTCCCAGCATACACAGAGTTGGCTCAAAGATGACATAGAGTGAAATTAGAGCACCGTAGGAACATGGCAACAGTACTCGTTCAACTTACCCTGTAGGCGTTCGCATCTTTCCACATGACGCTCATCCCCGTGGGACGTCTCCGGAGGCAGTACCTTGTGGGTGAGCACCCCATCCCCCGGTTGCTGACCGACAGCTAAACCTACACAACCAGGAAAAGAGGAGAGAGCATCAGTACCAGAGCAGGAAGGGAGGTTGTTGATACAGGGACGGTTGGATGTGGGGTTGAACATACCAGAACTGTATTGGACCATTCGTTGGTGGAAGAAGACAATGAAGGCCGCAGTGGAGTTCTGAATTTGCCACCAACCACTTGTTAAGGGGAGTTGTCCCTTTCCACCAAAGCTCCAGCATCACCTTTCTGCGGATCACAACCCAAACCATGGAGCTCTTGTCAAGTATGAGGCGATTAGGATGAACAGGACTGCAATCAGTACGATGGCGCAAGTGAAGGGCTATTTCAAAGACTAACCAACTGGCTTGGTGTTTGTGGGATCAAAGACTTTTCGAAGCGAGAACTCGTTGCAGAGGAGATCGTAACCAACAAGGAATTGGTTCGTACTTTGTCTTAAGGACATCGAATAATTTGTGGTGAAGGCGACAGTTGGCTCTCACCTACGACGGTTATGAGGTCTAATAAACCACCCTGGCTCAATTCAATCCTAGATCGTTGACTATGACAGGAGGAGGAATAGCAATCGGGAGGCATTGAGCAAACTGAAGAAGGATCTTGCACATGGTAACTCTCGAGGGCGGTTCTGTTAGTAAGACCAGCCCGTCCAGTTGACGACAACAGGATATCTGATCATTCATTTGGCTCACACCCCAACCTTGATAGAAAAGAAAGTATGGGTCAACTTGGGTGATCTGTTCGTCAAGATGCCCAAGAGCAATGTTGAAACCATGATCAGGAAAGGCAAGCAACTCTATTCATGCCCCCTTTTAGTCTTTTTTTTTTTTTTTTGTCATTCCTGTGTTTGCCTCTGCATCCTGGAACACCATTGTGACACTTTTGTTCGGTTTTCCTAGATCAAGAGACACTGGACACCGAGATCGCTGATCTCCGGGAATCCATGAAGCAGAAAGTCGTAGAGCTCGAGAAGCTAGAAGGAGGCGATGGTTCGAAAGCAAAAGCCTTCCAGCTCAAAGCCATGAATTGACCCGATAAGAAAGCGCAATAACGACTTTGTCCATTTCGGCGTCAAAACATGGGTTTTATTGAAACATGGTGGTCGTACTGGATGGAACTTTCATCGCAATTGATCCGCAGGGGTGTTGATCTGTGCAGTTCAGTCATCGTCGCTAGGAACGCCATCCGAAGCTGCATCATCATCATCCGCCACGACGTCGCTTAGGTCCTATATCGATTACAACCAACCATAGCAGTTGTTTTTTTTATTTGTTAGTTGGATCAAGGGTTACACCGCACCTGAAAGAAACGAAACAGTTGCAGGACACTTACAACAAGTGATAGGAGAGCTGCTTCTTCCAAGCGCTTTTTGACATCGGCATGAGTATCATGTGGTGCAACATCAGCAGGGGTTTGTTGGTGCTTGTTCTTGACTGTTTGCCCGACAAGAAGTCCAGTGTGAGTGGGTTAGTAGTGTTACTTCTTTACACGTGCAGACTCGTGTAAAAATATCATCCTTCTAGCTATTGAGCCCAGAACCGCATCCACACAACCGAGCAAACTTCAATTGATAAGGATAGCAATGGCGATGATAGGATGAGCTTACTCTTTGCTGAAGCGCCGGCGTTGATCAGTGTTTCGACCATCTCGAGTGCGACGTCAGGATCGTTATAGCCAGCAGCATTGTGCAAGGGCGTGTTGCCCTCGATATTGTTGGCAATATTCAACTTGATTCCGTCGTAGTACATTAGGACCTCCAAGCATCCTGTTGACCCATGCTTAGTACTTCAAAGTATCCAATGACAATAGAAGGTGAGACTCGACTTCTTGCAGTATTTAGGACAGAGTTGATATGGTCAACAGTTTACATACGCGTAATGAAGGGCCGAATTGCCTAGCCCATCCCTGTGGTTGATGTTAAAGCTGGTCTTATCCGAAGACAGAACCTCTTCGAGTATTTCCAGGCTGTCCTGTTTGCACGCAGCAAACAGAAGCTCATCTAAACGTGAATCGCGGTTGTCAAATGTTGAAGAAAGGTGTTAGGGCGATGCACGTAATCGACTGAGGACACTCATCATTCCGGACATACTGTTGTTGGCCATGTTGTCTTGTTGAGTTCGGTAGTGGGTGTGGGAGGTAAAGTGATGGAATTGTGAGAAAGAAAGAAAAAAAGAACACAAGCCCTTGTTCCCTAGGGGCTGTTCGGTCGCTTCAGGCACGATCACTTTGCCATCTATTTTTGCACGCGTCACACCAGCCCTGGAACCCTTGAGTTCGTCAATTGCTCTCCACTGTTCTCCAGCCTGGATATCAACGGTACTCGGTGATCGATCTGTCTCGATCCAGGTCGTCGGCCCGAGTATTGCAAGACCACTTGAAGTGTTCTAGGTCTGAAGAGTTTCCCTCACAGTGCGCCCACGGAAACGAAACTAAAGCACCCGAGGTTGAAAACAAACTCTCACAGAACACTCGCTGCTAAATACGGAGCGAACCACCATTTGATCCATGACAGTTGAAATTCATGGACAACATATTTCATAGCGGAAGAGGGAAGGAGAACAGCACATGTAGACCTACACGTAGTGGCGCTGTCAGGTGAAGTCAGGGACTCGCCGAGGCCAAGGCATATGAACAGAGTCCTATTGGTACTCATCCCCCATGAGTCTTTCTATCGAGCCTCGTTCCACCGCTTCTCCTAGACCCCCGTCCTTTGATACTTTCTCAAACGTACCATAGAATGAATGCTTTATTGAGTGCCATTAGATCTTACTACGCGGATGGTGCTTCCTTTGTTCGCATGCCACGCTTGAGAGGTCGCGTAGTTTTCCAGTGGAAATAGGCCCATGATGTTACACATAGAGCTCCCACAATCATGGATATACCAGCGGTCATGATGACGGGAGTATAGGACAAGTTGGGAAGCGTGGAATCCAAGATATGTCCAGCAATAGGAGAACCTCCCCACATGGCAAGCCCTCCTGCGGCATACATGAGTCCAATCAGGGATGCCATTGTGTCTGTGCCTATAGAGTGATCAACAGTGTATGTTAAGGATTGTAAAAAATGTCAGTGGCGCGTTTTTATGATGTTTCGCAGATTGAGGCAGCAGCTCGGGGCTCAGGGGTAGTTACCAAAAGATTCAGCAACGGCAACTGGCACAAGAGAAACATAGGCCCCTGTTTTTCAAGTTTGTTGCAGAATAGTGTTAGCAGGGGTGGTCAGGCTAGCAGGGGGGGTCAGGCAACAAACCACACTCTCAGCACAGACCCCAATACACTTACCAATAAACAAGCAAAAGGTTGTCCCCATCAGGGCGAGCATGCCAAAAGACTTGGCAAACGTCCAAAAAACCATGATCGAGATCACACAACCCCAGCTACAAAACAACAATGTCTTCGTGTTGGAGATATGGTCAGCAATGATCCCGAGTAGGATACGACCCACAAAAGAGGACGCATTGGAGAGACCCAGGATCAGTGCTCCTTGATCTTCTGATAGACCTATGTGGACCGCGTATGCTGCAGAGGACATGAGTTTCCTGAGCCCCCAGTTGAACATCGGCACCTTAAATCAATCTGCAGAATGCCGAGCAAGCATCAATTGACTTCCACTTACTCTGCATGTAGTACAATGGGATCAAGTATCCAATTGAGGCTGTAAATTCAGCAACAGTCAACGACAGAAACTGAGGATTCTTGAACACATGAAGAACTTTGAAGAAAGATGGTTTCGACGGTTTCTTCGCCCCATTTTTATCGTCCGTTTTGATGTCCGAACTGGAAACCACGGACGCCTTCTCGATATCCCCTGTGATTGTCCGTTCCTGGTCTTGCTGAGCTTTCTCCTCTTCGAGATGGATGGACAGTTGCACGGGATCTACTTTCTTCTCCGCAATCAACATACTTGCGCCACCGCTGGACAAGACAAAGTTAATTCAATGAAAAAAGGCTCACACCAAATCGAACAACGACAGTACGGAGGTCGTGCACATTGATGCAATTGAACCTGCTAACAATCACTCTTCGAGAACGTACCACACAACGAAGACCGTGATGGCCAGGATTCGGAGCGTCCAGAAGATATCAACCATATTGATCAAGGCATTTGTGAGCGGTGCAAGCGCAAACCCGCCTAAACCCGTTCCAGAGACAGCAATTCCAATGGCTAAACCTCGGTGTTTGACAAAGTACTGTGAAGGCACGGCGATCGCGGGGTAATACGCCAGAGAGGCACCAACTCCAAAGAGTACACCTTGCGTGAGATACAAATGCCATAGCTATTAACAATTAATCGGGCGGGGTTAGTTCACACTATATCGACGATCTGCAGGGGGTATGCAGGGAGAGAGGAGGGCGAACGTGGTACAGAAAGTTATGGATCAGAGTAGCCATACACATGGTGGCTCCCTGGAGTCTCTATGCCTATTACCTGTTTCGAAAACGAAGCCAATACCAAGGAGGCCGCCATGATGACAGTTCCTACGAATGCAGTCTGTCTGTACCCGAAACGATCTGCAACGATGCCCGATAGGCACCCGGCGATGTAGGTCACCGCAGATCCAGTGGTGCCTACAAATGCAATTGCGGATGCTGCAGAGCCCTGGAACACATTTTGGTAGTGCAGAACAAACACTCCAAAGACAAATTCTGTGGGCGCGAAGACGAGGGAGTGAATGAGAAACGACCCTAAAACCGCGAGCCAGCCTTTAAGTCCGCCTTCGGAAAGCGATTGGAGAAACGATGGTGATGATGTAGGCGTGGTCTCTGTCGTCGTCGTTACTGTAGATGCTTGCGCTGTTGATGTTGATGGAGTCGACGATGATGACACATCTACTCTTTGGGTCTCTATGGCAGGTGAAGAGAGTATGACTCCTTTAGTAGCTGTACTCGCCAGAGTCTCTGTGGCTGTAGAGCTCATGATATTAGGGGGATAATGTTTCTGCTGTGGTGTGCGTGGAGTGTGCTTGTCAGGCTTCGGTATGGCCGTAGGGGTAGAAGGAGAGTAAGAATGAAGAGAGAGAGAGAGAGAGAGAGATGTTGAGAGAGAAGAAGAGGAAGTGGGAGTAGAAGCATTGACAAGGGTGGTGCAAGAGTGCAAGATATACAAAACGGCCTTAACCATAGTATGCAAGTGGGCCACAGTGCCATGGCCGAAGGTAGCTGGGGCCGGATTTTTCAAGAGCCGCCTGAACAGCATCGGAGCACCGCTCAAGGGCGGGGACACGTTTACGAACCCTACCTTGAGTATAAGAGCTGCTCTAATGACCCAAAAGTGGTCTCGTTGGATGTACAGAACAGAAGAAGCCATCATGTGTCCAATGGGCGGTGAGCAAGACGTGGAAATGCACCTCTCCGGCAAGCCCATTTAGCGTCTTCATGAAAGGGCGTAAGGGGGCATGGCATGCATTGAACAGTGTATGAAAACTTCATGGTCAATTGAATGTGGTTGCATTCAAAAATAGCGTGTGGAGACAGAGCGACAACCAAATGCCTGAACTCACTTTAAAGGCAAGGTGATGTTCGGCTTATAAGGAAGCGTTGTAGAGGCCTGTGTCTTGATTGCATCCCTTGCTAGCCCACGAATGGTCTTGAAAGTATTGTGAACTTTCCAATGTAAACAATGTCGGGTCATCCCTTATGACCAATGCAGCCTCGAGTCTAGGGGATGATAGTCTGGCAAATGAGAGGGGTGAGAAACACTCCATAGTCCCACGCGTTCCTTAAATGAAATAAGGTTTCGAATGCATGCCTTCTGTGAGTCTGTGAGAGACTTCACCAAACACCTGTTTGCGCCCCCGATCTTGGCTGGTGCACACAACACGTTACACAAATTTGACATTGGAGTAAGCGAGAGTCGCAAGCCCTATGAACGCCAAGAAGAGATGGGCTGTAGCATCAATTTCTGCATGCCAAGACTCATCTGGAGATATAGTATGGCGAAGCCATGGAAGAGTAACATCCACATCTTTTCTTTCTTACTTTCACCAACACTTGCAATGTCAGCGCGCGAGGCAATGGCCGGGAATCTGCTGGCTTTTGGCAGGATCGTCCTTAAGTATGTCGTACAAACACACTTGAGCTTCTCACACCAACATCAGCGGCAGCAGCAGTATTATACCCGGTCTTCCTCAAAAACCACTGAGGTTGAAGCCTTATTTTTGTCATCCGACTCGATGACATTGCCTTTCTTGACGTCGCTCTTCCTTCCTGAACCAGTCAAAGCATCAGAGGAAGCCAATAATCATGTCGACGGCGAGGGACAGGCAGCAATGGCATCATCACCACCACCACAACCTCTCCGCCCATTCCCTACATTGGCCTCATCATCTCCAACAGTCAAACCCTTGTCGCCTCATTCGCTCAACGGGCACTTTTCCGCTACGGCAGTTCACTCATGGACTAGCGTAATGTTTTTCCCGGGAATTTGCCATCGCTCAGGCTACTTTGTCTTCTTTCCTGACCCAGCGGCCGACCTAGTTCTCGATATGACATCGCAATTTGAAGGCGCCCTTTCAGATGACGATTATGTTTTTCAGGATCCTGATGACTGTTTGAACGACCTGTTGAATATATATATCTTTGAGGAAGACGAGCCTCCTCCAAGGCGGACCTGGACGCTCACGATACCACGGCCACCAGACTCGATTGCATTGCCAAAGCCGAAGATGAGATTGCGTCATGATCGTGGACATTTTCCTGCAATGAAGGCTACTGCGCCCATTGCTCTTGATAGCAATGGCACAGGTGACGTTGAACACATTCAAATGGT